>Ga0099364_10011700_pt1 | contig 11938 bp, 8 predicted proteins | sample TergutTh196P3_FD_73070 | JGI IMG/M metagenome (GOLD analysis project Ga0099364, IMG submission 73070) | Microcerotermes parvus P3 segment gut microbial communities from Pointe-Noire, Republic of the Congo - Th196 P3 | ecosystem: Host-associated > Arthropoda: Insects > Digestive system > Gut ...
GCCCATCAGCACGTCCCATGTACAGGTCGTAAGCTCGACCAGTAACAGGACGCACTGTATGAGAAAGAAGAATAGACCTTTCAAATGTTGTTTGTTGATGACCTGACCGCTGCCCCAGATAATGGCGGAGCATATCGCTGCGATGATTTTCATATTCTCATTTACCCTCAATCGTATATCGACAAACCGGCAGCATTTAGCAATAATTCATAGGTTTCCATCGCTTTTTGCTGAGAATCTTCGATGGACAGAAGCCCTTCCCAGGCGAAGGTATGCAGCTCCGTCCACGGCTCCCAAATATACATGGCTTCGGGAATATTGAGAGCGGGGATGGTATAGGGGGCTTGTGCCGCCATGCCCAGCATCACCTCATCTTCAGAAAAGCCGGCAATGACCGAAGGGTCTTTAAGCGCGGGCAAGGCACCAAAGACGCTGTACACATAGCCCGCCACCTCCTCCGATGCCATGTATTCGGCAAAGGCAAAGGCCGCATCGGGGTTTTTAGTATAGCTGGAAACACTGATTAGCCGTGATGCCGAGAAAACATAGGGCTGCACGCCGCCTATGGTCGGCAGCTTGGCCGTGCCGAAATTCAATCCGGCTTCCATCGCGCCCGGAGCCGCCCACGGGCCGGTGATGCAATAGGGCGCATCGCCCCTCTGGAACGGCACAACCACGCCCTCCCAACCGGCATCTTGTGCGGTATAGTCGAACACCGCCCTTAAATTGTCCACGATAAAGTCCAGGCCCGCAGTCATTTCCGGGCTGTCAAACCCGGGATTTTGCCAATCGGTCCCATCCGGACCAAAGGGCCTGTAGCCGAAAGTGGAGGTAAATGCCATGGCGTGGAAGCCGTCGCCCGTCGGCCAACGCATGGCGTATTTATCGGCGGCGGGATCGTTATAGCTGGCGGCAAATTCGATGATTTCCTCTATCGTCGTCGCCGGAGTGTCAATCAGGTCCTTGTTATAGTAAAGCGATATATGTTCAATCGTAATCGGCACCCCATAAAGCACCCCATTGTATGTGCCCACGGAAACGGGCGTTTCCAACAATGTGTCTTCAACCAAAGCTTGCAATGCGGCGGGATAAGGTTCCAGATTCCCATCGACGATTGCATTTGTGATCGCACCATCTTGCAATGTCAGGACATCGGGCCCTATGCCGGCGGGGCCATCCAGGGATAACTTGGCGCTGGCATCCAAGCCGACCAGTTCATATTGGATATTGACATCCGGATATTTAGCATTAAAGCCCGCGATTACCGCTTCGGCAAAACTGTCTTGATCCATCCAAACGACCAGGTCGCCGCTGATGGTGGCGGCTGCGGTGTCGCTGCCATTGTCGGTGCTGGTATTGCCGCCACTACTGTCGGCCGTGTTGCCCGTGTCGGTCGTAGTGTCGGATGTGTCCGTGTTCCCGCCGGAACTGCCGCCGGAACAGGCAACGGTAAATATCAGCACGAACGCCAGCATAAGTGCCAGAAACTTTTTCATGGTGAATCCTCCTTTTATAAAGCTAATGCTTTTGGCTACACATAAATAGTAAGCCAATTACCCTTATTTAGTCAACATATTTTACGAAAATACATTGACTTATTTACGAAAACGATGTAGTATTATCGTAGAGAAAATAGTTTTGTTTTCGCTGAGGGGATTCCGCATAAGAACATTGCGGAATGACAGGCTGGAGAGCAAAGGAGGATCAAAATGGCAGTGACAATCAAAGATGTCGCCCGAGAGGCGGGTGTCTCCATTTCCACGGTGAGCAAAGTCGTGAATAATTCACATGAAATTTCCGAGCCCACCGCCGTGATGGTGAGAGAAGTGATGCAGCGCCTGGACTATACGCCCAATGTGCGGGCCGCCAGCTTCAAACGGCGCCAATCCCGCCATATCGCCTATTTGACAGTGCTGCGAAAGGGGGAGGCCTTTGTCAACCCCTGGTTGTTCGAGTTTCTCTGCGGTGCCCACGGCGCACTGGCCCGCAAGGGTTACAGTATCGCCCTGGTGAATGTCTGCGGCGACGAAAAGCCCGGCGATACTTTAAAATCCGTCATATCTGCCGGGGGGCATGACGGCGTCATTGTCCATGGCGAGGCCCTCACCCGCGATGCCGCGACGATGCTGGCGCGGAGCAGCTTTCCCCATATCATCGTCGGTAAACCGGAGTTCGATAGCCCCGTGTGCTGGCTGGACAATGACAATATCCTGGCCTGCGGCATCGCCGTGCAACATCTGGCAGAAGGCGGGGCACGGCATATCGCCTTCATCGGCGGAGGCCGGGAAGACAGCGTATCAAAGAAACGTCTGGCCGGTGCATATGCGATGCAAAACGAACTGGGTCTGATCATGGAGGAAGACGATGTCTGTTATACAGATTTCAGCATCGAGGGAAGCCGTGCCGCCGCCATGAAGCTGTTGACGCGCCCTGACCGGCCCGACGGCATCATCTGCTTGAACAACATAATAACGATAGGCGTTCTCCGCGCTGTGCGTGAGATGGGCCTGAATATGCCCACGGATCTGCAAGTCATCACCTTCGACGAATACCCCTTTTCGCGGATAATGGATCCACAGCCGACGGTGGTGAATATCGACGTCCACGACCTGGGCGAACAGGTGGCCTCGCAGTTGCTAAAAAACATCCGCAACCCGGCCTTGCATGTGCAAAGTTATATCACGCTGCCGGAGCTTATCATCGGGGAAACAACGAAAGCAACTGCCGCACATAAGCCTCACAGCTAAAATCCCCGGCGCGCGCACTGGCGGCCTTTTGGTATTTTTCTAGCAGGGCCGGGTCTTTTAACAGCCGGACCACCACATCGGCGGCGCAGCGTTCTTCTTTTGTGATATGGCCGGCATCGAGGTTTTTGACACTATCCATCGGCTGCAGCAGCACGCCGTATTTTCCCCAAATGGCGGATTCTGCCTGATGGGTGACGGGCAAGGATACATCGTTCCCCAAAATCTCCGCCGGGCCGGTCGGGCAATCGGTGGCCACGACGGCCAAGCCCAGGGCCATCGCCTCCAGCATGGCATTGGGAAAGCCCTCTTTTAACGAATTCATCAAGAATATATCTCCCTTCGCCAAATATGGGAAGGGATTTTTCTGCATCCCGGCGAAGAAAACCTTTTCGGCAACGCCCAAATCCTCTGCTAGACGGCGATATTCGGTATACGCGCCGCCACCGAGGAAGCTTAGCCGCAACTGCGGGTTTTCCTCCTGGGCGAGATAAAATATTTTAAGTGTATGCCAATAGCCCTTTATGTCGTCGTCACGCCCCATGACGATTATATGACGCAAAGTGCTGTCCTTTTCCCACGGCCAGCTTATGTCGCCGTTATCCACCATCTGCTTTATTTCTGCCACATCCACGGGATTATGGAGGATGTCCGCTTTTTTATATTGGTATTTCTCCCCTAGTTCATGGGCGATGCCGTGGGAACAGCAAATCAGGCGGTCAGCTTTAGCTAAAAACAAGCGCAGTGACAATTTCTCACCCATGTCCATGTAGCTACGCAGACTGAGCCAAGTCTGGATGTTTGGCGTTTTTGACAGGGCGTTTACGATATTCGCGCTGGCACCAAAGCTGTAGGCGACAACCGGCCGATGCAGACGTTTTAGTTTCCTCAACTTTCCGGCACGGACGAGGATATTCATCAGCTTAGCCATCCTCCCCGGCCGCACCCCACGGCGGATGTCGATGAGATTAAGGCCGCCCACATCATATGCAACGATGCTGGAATCGAACACCACGATTATCACCTCATAGTAGGGCGATAGCAGTCTGGCCGTCTTCACGCAAATACGCTCAAAGCCGCCCTGCTCCAGGGTCGGGACAATGAGCATGAGTTTCTGTTTGGGCTGGGATAAATAAAATTCTTCCATTGTCCGGGCTTGGGCGGGGGCATCGAAACCAGCCGCTTTTGTTGTTTCCATCCGGCCCACGCGGGGATAATCCTTGGTCTTTATAATGTGCTTAGCCCACTGCCCCGCTTCGGCCGTTATGCTCATGGCCGCCGCCAGATCGCTGATGATGACCTCATCTGAAATACAATCTGAGATCAGGCAGCTAAGCCCGGCGGTCTGGGCCTCGATCACTGCCCCCGGCATGCCTTCGTAATGCGAGGGGAAGACGAAATAGTCGAAGGCCATGTAATAGTCCTCCGGATTTTCCACCAAGCCGGCATATATTATTTTTTCGGCCACGCCCAGCGCCTCGGCCTGGGCACGGATGTCTTTTTCGCCGGGGCCACCGCCGACCAGGAGCAGGCGCGCATCGGGCAAGATTTTCTGTACTTCATGGAATACTTTTAGCAGATAGGGGTGATTTTTCGGATAGAGGAAATTGCCGACATGACCGAGGACGAAGGCATCCTCCAGACCCAGGTTTCGGCGGATACTGGCCCGTTTCGCCTCATCAAAATCGAAGCGGGCGCTGTCTATGGCGTTGGGGATATGGCTTATCCGCCCGTAGCGGTCGGCTTTGCGGCCAAACGCCATAAGACCGGCTTTTTGCGAACAGGCAAAGAGATAGTCGGCCTTTCGATGCAGGCCCCTATGCAGCAGGCGGGTCAACAATCCCTTCAAACCGGGATCCGCCCCGGCCGTGCGGGTATGGGCTATTGTCAGGGGAACACCCGCCGCCTTTGCCTGCGGCAGATAAATACCCGCCGACGTGGTGATATGGCCATGGACGGCGTGAAAGCCGAGATGTTCGCGGAAAAAGGCCGCCACCGCCCTGCGGAAGGAAAAGTAGTTCCATATCTTAAAACGGGGAATATGATAAATGCGTCCGCCCAAAGCCTGTATTTCTGCCGCAAAATGACCGGCTTCGTCCACGTTCACTAAAAAATCAAACTGCACTTTCTCACGATTTATATGACGGTAGATGTCCATCGTGCGGCTCTCGGCCCCACCACGGTTCACGGAAGCGAAGACATGCAGGATACGGATAGGTTCGCTCATGGTGACACCCCTTCTGACAGTGGCCAGCGGGTAAACGTGCTTATTCCAATATGTCATTTACTACAATATCCACGTCACAATCATAATGCTCGATGATAAGCGAGCCGTCCACCGTGCGGACTATCAGCTTGCCATCGAAGATATCTATCACCTCGCCGGGTGCGTAGGCAGAAAAATCCATCATTTCATCGAAGGGATGGGCTGCCCAGACGGTGATTTTCTGTCCCGACCCGCATAGTGTCGCCCAGGCACCGGGGAAGGGTGCCGCCACGCCACGGATTAAGTTATAAATATCACGGGTACGGGCGCTAAAATCTATTTTTCCGTCGGCGGCGCTGCGTTTTTCATACCAGGTGTCAAAATCCTTGGATGCGGTATTTATCGGTATTTCACCCCCGCCCATGCGGGCCACATCATAAGCCGCAAGGAGTTTTTCAATCAGCCGCTTCGAGCAAATCATGTTTTTATATTGGGCCGTGCGGATGTCGTCGTGGGGGGTCAAGGAAAACATTTGGGTGCCAAAGACATTCGGGCTGTCGGCCTGTTCGTCGTAGCGAAAGAGATTTAAGTTAAAGCGGGTATCGCCCAAAATCAAGGACCAATTCAACGGCGAGCGCCCCCTGCCAAAGGGCAGATAGGCACTGCTGCCATGGAAGCCAAAAATCCCCTGCGGGAAGGCATTAAGCACCGCCGCTGGCATCAGCCGTTGCCAGCCCATCGAAATACCCAGGTCAAACTCATTATCGGCAAAAAAGCCCCGCGTCCTGTCGTCCGTCATCGCATAACTATCGACCTCATAGACGGGGATGCCCAGTTTTTCGCCCAGCGCCGCCAGGCCCTTGTAGCCGGAGACGGCGTTTTTCTTCGTGACCGCCTCGCTGATGGTGACGACCAGGCTGACGGGGCGGATGTTTTCGTGGATGTAGGTGACAATGGTTTCGGTCGTGTCCTTCACACCGAAGACGGTTAATTCATATTTCATTATATAGCCTCCGTAGGGCGGGGGCTTGCCCCCGCCGTTCTTCACAACCTCCAATACAGGTATTCACCACCCGCAAAATCCCCGCGCTCATACAGCCCCTTCAAATCGGCAAGCACCTTTACGGCATTTTCCGGTTTGTAGAATGCGTCTATCTCATGCTTTTTCAAAGCGGCAAAGTCGTCATGGGCGACGGCAATCAACACGGCATCCATGTTTTTTACGTCATCCTTGGCGGCAAAGTCTATGCCATAAAACGCCTTTGCCTCGGCGGCATCGGCCACCGGATCCACGACGATGGGGCTAACGCCGTATTCCTTCAGCTCATTGTAGACATCTATCACTTTGGTATTGCGGCTGTCGGGGCAGTTTTCCTTGAAGGCGAAGCCGAGGATGGCAACCCGGGCCTCCGCCACCGATATATGGGCCTTAATCAGGTTTTTGATCAAGTTTTCGGCGACAAACTTACCCATGCCATCGTTTATGCGGCGACCGGCGAGGATAATCTGCGAATGATAGCCCAGTTCCTCGGCCTTGTAGGTCAAGTAATAGGGATCGACGCCGATGCAATGCCCGCCGACGAGGCCGGGATAAAATTTCAAGAAATTCCATTTTGTTTCGGCGGCGGCCAGCACTGCCCGGGTATCTATGCCCATTTTATTGAAGATAATGGACAGCTCGTTCATATAGGCGATGTTTATGTCGCGCTGGCTGTTTTCAATAACTTTGGCGGCCTCGGCCACGCGGATCGATTCGGCGCGGTAGACCCCGGCGTGGGCAACCAGCTCGTAAACGTTGGCGATTATATCCAAACTTTCATCGTCCATGCCAGCGACAATCTTGATGATGGTTTCCAGGCGATGGACGTGATCGCCGGGGTTTATCCGTTCGGGGGAATAGCCGACTTTGAAATCAGCGCCACAGACAAGGCCGGATTCGGCTTCGAGGATGGGTACGCAAACATCCTCGGTCACGCCTGGGTAGACGGTTGATTCGTACACGACGATGGAGCCTTTTTTTAGGTTTTTGCCAAGGATGCGACTGGCGCTCTCCAGCGGCCTAAGATCCGGGGTGTGGTCGGCGTTTACCGGGGTCGGCACCGCGATGATGTGAAAACGGGCATCTTTCAGGCGGCTAGGGTCTGCGCTAAAATCCACGCTGGTGGCGCGGATGGCGGCATCGCCTACTTCTTTGGTCGGGTCTATGCCGGACTTATAGAGGGCGATTTTTTCTGTGTTCAGGTCAAAACCGATTACCGCAGCATGGCGGGCAAAAGCCACGGCTATCGGCATCCCGACATAGCCCAGGCCAATCACGGAGATTTTTTCTTTTTTTTGGATTATTTGCTCGTATAGGTTCATAATGTTCCTCCCAGCACCGCTGTTATTTCCTCCACATAGGCCGCGACCACCTTTTCGCGGTCGAATTCCTTGCCCATTTTTTCCCGGCCGCGCCGCCCCATCAAAGCGCGTTCAGCCAGGGGAATGGCCATAAAGTCCTCCAATGCGCGAATCAGGTCGTCTGTATCGCGGGGGCTAAAGCCCAGCCCTGTTGCGCCCTCATCAAAGGCTTCACGGCAACCGGCGATGTCCGAGGCGATGACCGGCCGCCCGGTCGAAGCCGCCTCCAAGAGGACATTGCTCATGCCCTCGTGGTAACTGGGCAGGACAATGGCGCTGGCTCTTTCGTAAAATTCGCGGACATCCGCCATAAAGCCCAACTGCTCTATCACCCCCTGCCCAGCCAGTTTATTCAGGCGCTCTTGATAGTCGTCTTCGCAAAAACCCAGAACCTGAAAACGGACATTGTCATCATGCAAGGCTTCGGCTGCGGCCAGAAATTCATCGATGCCCTTGTCTTTCATTATCCGCCCGATAAACAGAAAGCAAAAGTCTGCTCCCTGCGGGTATGGCTGCATGGGAAAACTTTTTAGGTTCACCCCCGCCCCACAGACCAGGCGGCTTTTTTGGCCCTGGATACGGTATTTTTCAAAAATGGCCATATTCTCAGCGTTTTCAAAAAAGAGGCAGGCGGCTTCTTTCAGGCCCCGTCGCTCCAGCATGACAATCAGCCATCTTTTCACAAAGCTGCCCCAAAAAGCACTGCCCAGGCCGGTGACGACGCTGATATAGGGAATCTTTAGCCGCTTGCAAGCCATGCCGCCATAGACATTGGGCTTGATGGTGAAGGTCAGTACCACATCCGGCTTTATCTCCATGCAAATCTGCCGATACTCGTGGTAAAGATGCAAATCCTCGTGCGGATTCATGCCCCGGCGACTCATGGGCGTGATCAGGGTCTGGCAGCCCAGGGAAAGAATTTCCGCCTCCTTGGTATCATCGGGAATGACACAAATAACCCGAAAATCACGCACTAAACGCCGCAATAGCTCCGCGCGAAAATCATATAATCCGGCGGAAAAATTGGCCAATATTAAGATGGTTTTTTTCTTGTCCGACATAGAAGCTCTCATTACTGTATTTTATATAACATACACGTTCCTTTGTCAGTGGCTCCCTAAAACCAGCAAACACAGCGTTTCTACATGGACGGAATGGCCAAACTGATCGACCGGACGGGCGCGGGTTAAGTGAAAACCGCTCTCCCGTAATATGCGTAAATCCCTGGCCAGCGTCGCGCTGTCACAACTGAGATATATAATCCTCTCCGGCTTTGCCTGGATTATCGCCTCCATGCATATGCTGCTAAGGCCCTTTCTGGGCGGATTCACCACGACTATATCCGCGCCCTGACATTTTTTTGCGAAAATATCCTCTACCCGCCCTTCCATAAACTGGATGTTGTCCACACCGTTTTCTGCCGCGTTCAGGCGGGCATCGCGCACGGCCTCCGGCACGGATTCCACAGCGTATACCATCCCGGCGTATGGTGCCATGTAGATGGATATAGTGCCTATCCCCGCATATAAATCCCAGACCGTCTCATTGCCCGATAGATTTAGCCAATCCAGCATAAGGCTGTATAGTTTCTCCGCCTGCCGCGCATTTACCTGATAGAAGGACTTGGGCGAGATATGGAAACTAAAGCGCCTTCCGCTCTTTTGAAAATTTGCCTTCACATCCAGTACATGCAGGCTGTCTGTTATCGCTTCCTTGCCCCAGATACACTCCGTGTCTCTTCCCATGATGACATTCGTGCGCCCGGGGTTATAGTTTATCGATATGCTCGCCATGCCGGGAATGGTGGATAAGGCCGGGATAAGGTTCTGCGTTGCGCTCAGAATGACATGGTTGACAGATGGCGCATCCGCTTTCGCTGCGACATGGTTGGGCGGGGGTGCGTCCGCGTTCACCACCAAGCATAGCATCAGCTCGCCGCTATAATGACCCGTCCTCACCAGTATATGCCTTATATGACCCGTGCCGCTTATTTCGTCATAGGCGCTGATGGCGTTTTCTTTCATGTATGCAAGGACGGCCGCCAACACCGCTTTGTTGCGCTCATCGGTCAACAGGCAGTCGTTCACTGCAATTATATCATGTGTGCGCCCGGCATAAAATCCGGCAATCGGGCGGCCCTCTTTATCATGGCCCACGGGATAGGCCGCCTTGTTGCGATAGCCAAAGGGCTTATCCATGCCGATTATCGGCTCCAGCACCGCCTCTAGTGCTTCATCGGAAAAGCCGCCGATGCGCTTTAGGTTATTGTATACCTTGTTTTGCTTATATTCGAGCTGCTTTTCGTACTTTAGCGCCTGCAACTGACAAGCGCCGCAACTGCGGTGGAAACGGCATGGCGGCTGTATGCGAAAAGGAGAAGGCATAAGCACCTTCTCCAATTTAGCAAAGACGTGCTTGGGCTTTACTTTCATTACCTTGGCCCGCACCGTGTCGCCGATAAGGGCATCCTTTATGAACAATACCTGGCCGTCGTGCTTGCCAATGCCCACTCCGTCGTCGCCAATATCCACGATGGAGACGCTCAGTTCATCCCCTTTTTGCATCTACTCCATCCTCGTTACGCTGATGTTCGACTCAAACAGGCGGTTGTAGCCGATAAATCCCGTCTCATTGGTGTTGTCCAAGATTTCACTGAACGCTTGCAATTTGGCATCGGCATTGTCGGCAAAATTTAGGGCCACCGCCTCGATGATGGCCGGTTTCTTCGGCGAACCATACTCAAATTCGCCGTGATGGGATAATATAAGGTGCCTAAGCTCCCCCGCCAGTACCGGCGGAAAAGCGGCGATTTTCGCTATTTTATCACCCAGCATCTCCGAACCGATCACAATATGCCCCAGAAACTGCCCTTCATCTGTATAGTCGTTGTGGGGGAAGGGGCTGAGCTCCCGCACCTTGCCGATGTCATGGCAAAGGGCGGCGCTGATGAGCAAGTCCTTATTCAGGCGCGGATATGCGGCGGCGTAGTGCACGCACAGCTTCACGACCGCAAGGGTATGTTGCAACAGGCCGCCGACAAAACCGTGGTGTATGCTTTTGGCGGCACTGGATTCCTTAAAGGCGGCGGCAAAGAGCTTGTCTTCGATAAAAATAGCCTCCATCAGCCTTTTAAGGTGGATGTTAGTCAGCCGGCCGACATGGCCTAATAGCTCCGCATACATCGTTTCGATGTCATAGGGGCTAATCGGCAGATAATCCGCCGCCGTGTATTCGCCCTCTTGGGCACGGCGCACCCGCTTTACGCTGATTTGCAAGGAGCCTTGAAAGCTGGTGACTTCCCCATACACTTCAATATAATCGAAAGCCTCAAACTCCGCAATGCCCACACTGCCCAGGTCCCAAATTTTAGCCTCAATCTGACCGCTTTTATCTTGCAAAACAAGGGTTTCATAGGCTTTGCCGGTCTTTGTCATGGCCGATTGCTTTTGCTTACACAAGTAGATGTCGAAGACGCGGTCGCCTTCTTTGTAGTCTTTTAAAAATTTCATGTTTACCTCACTATCACTTCACTTTCAAATTCTACAAAACCCTCCGGCCCTTGACGCATCGCCGTAATCGCTATGCCATCCCCGGGTTCAGCACCAAACAACACATGAACAAAACCGTAGAAACTCCTTACGTCCACTTCGTTCATTTTCACGATGACATCGCCGCTTTGCAGGCCGGCGTCCATTGCCGGGGTATCCAGCCGCACTTCCGTGATATATACCCCAAACGGCACACCCCAATTATCATTGGCCTCCTGCGTGACATCCATGCCAACAATCCCAAAATACGGCTTTTCCATGTTGTTGCACATGGTCTCTATCAGTCTCTTTAGCTCCGATATGCCGATGGCGCTGACAATATTGCGGGCATCCGTGGTGTTGAAACTGTTGTCTATGATGCCAACCACCTGCCCCGACATATTAACTAAAATACCGGAGGCATATGCGCTGCCATATATGTCTGTCGTCAGTAGCCTGTATGCGGCATCCTCCATATAAAGGGGCGCGCCGGCCGATGTTATGTAACCATGCGAAGCCGAATCCGTGTTTCCGACAACCCTGCCAATCGCAATCACGGGCGCGGCGGACACCAAAATCGAAGATGAGTTGCCCAAATCAATGACCTTTATCATCCGCAGGGTGTTTTCGTCCAGTGCGCCCGGTCGGACGGATAAAATACCCAAACCCGTATCGTCGTCATATTGCTTAAGATTCGCCGTAAATTGCCTGTTGTTTATGAAGGTCAGTAAAATTTCATCGGCGTCGTATATGCCCCGCAGATTCGCCAACACCATTATTTCCGTGCTGGTCGCCCCGACTATCACGCCGTTCGTGCGCCCTTCGTTTTCAAAAGCATGGTTAATCCAGTTTACATCCGAGGTCTGGCCCGTCACCGTTACCAGTGCCCGCCGCGCCTCGTTGCTTATTCTGGAGAGCGCTTCGCTAATGGCCAGATACTCGTCTATGCCGACGATGCTCATTTCGACGATTTCTGCGGCAATTTCGCGGATATGATCATCGTCCACGACGACTACGTCTGGACTGTTTTCCGCTTCTTGCGCCTGATATAGTTCAAAGAG
>Ga0099364_10011701_pt1 | contig 11938 bp, 7 predicted proteins | sample TergutTh196P3_FD_73070 | JGI IMG/M metagenome (GOLD analysis project Ga0099364, IMG submission 73070) | Microcerotermes parvus P3 segment gut microbial communities from Pointe-Noire, Republic of the Congo - Th196 P3 | ecosystem: Host-associated > Arthropoda: Insects > Digestive system > Gut ...
AATGATAATTATGGCGCTAGTCTTTTCATTAATGTTCGGGGGGAGAACTGAGCATTTCCCCGCGTATTTGATCTCTGGCAACATATTGTTTGGCTTCATGCGGGAATCGTCAAGTCATGCTATGTCTTCCATTACCGGTAACGCCGCCCTGCTAAAGAAAACCTATGTGCCAAAGTATATATTTACATTGTCCAAAATAACAAGCGACCTTGTCAACCTCTTTTTCTCCTTCGGTGCACTGGTATTGGTAATCCTGTTTACGGGCGTTCCCTTTAGTTGGCACATGCTGCTGTTTTGGATCCCGATCCTGGAGCTTTATGTGTTCTGCGTCGGCCTTGGCTTGTTTCTGGCGCAATTGTCGGTTTTCTTCAGAGATGTCCAATATATATGGCACGCTGTGCTTACGGGCTGGATGTATTTGACCCCGTTGTTCTACCCAATAGACGTCTTGCCTGACAGTGTGCAATGGCTGGTAGTGCGTTTTAACCCTATGTTTTATTATGTTACAGTGTTTAGGGACTTCGTGGTGTACGCAAGGTTCCCATGGGGGCCAAACATTTGGCGGGGGGGGCTTATTGCCGTGCTAATGCTTTTGATAGGCATATGGGGGTTTATGCGCAACAAAGACCGTTTCATTTTGTATATTTAGCATGACTAATGTTTGGCTAATGCTTAAATGTAGTTAGAATGTAGTTAGAATGTATATGGTATATATGATGATATTTTGATAAGGAGTTATAAGCTGTGTCTATGGATTCGGGCTATGCGATCAGTGTTGACGACGTCACGGTTCGCTTTAACAGGGCATCTCAGAAGATTGACAATTTAAAGGAGCATATCATTAAAATGATCCGCAAGGAGCTTATGTTTCAGGAGTTTTTTGCTTTGAGGAATATCACGATGCATGTCAGGAAAGGGGAGTCATGGGGAATCCTAGGGAGGAACGGCTCGGGGAAATCCACGCTTCTCAAGGTGATATGCGGCATACTTTCGCCGTACATGGGAACTGTGGAGGTTGAAGGCAAAATGGCCCCGCTTATTGAGCTGGGTGCGGGCTTTGATGGAGAGATGACTGCTGAGGAAAACATATTCCTCAATGGGGCGCTGTTAGGGTATTCCAAGGCGTACATTAGGGAAAAGTACGATGAAATTGTGGAGTTTTCCGAGTTGCACAAGTTCTTGGACATGCCTATAAAGAACTATTCGTCTGGCATGCGGGCGCGGCTTGGTTTTGCAATCGCTACAATTGTCCAGCCTGAGATACTGATAGTCGACGAGGTGCTAGCGGTTGGCGACGCACCGTTTCAGCGGAAATGTGAGGACAAGATTCAGGAGATGCTTGCTGATGGCACAACGTTGTTGTTTGTGTCCCACTCAATGGGGCAAGTAAACAAACTATGCCAAAATGCCATTCTGCTTCGGGAAGGGCTCCTCATATCCTCAGGCCCTGTTGCCGAAGTCAGTAGGGACTACGAGAAGTCAATACACTCATAACAGTGGGGAAATATGGTCATAATGGTGAATAAATATGATCATACCGATGGCAAATATGGTCATAACAGCGACAAAATATGATGGAGACAATACGCGCAACTGTTCAGAACCCCAACTTTGTCATTGCGAGGAGTGTAGCGAAGAAGCAATCTAGTCTGTGAAATCTCTGTTTTGTAGTATTTTCCCGTTAATTCGGTGCCTGGATTGCTTCGCTTTGCTCGCAATGACGGGGGGGTATTTGAATAGGCTATATGAAGAAGGCTATATGAAGAAGGCTATATGAAAGAGGCTATATGAAGAAGGCTATGTGAAGAAGGCTATATGAAAGAGGCTATATGAAAGAGGCTATATGAAAGAGGCAATATGAAAAAGGCTATGTGAAAGAGGTTATTTATGAGCCAGTACGACTATCTGATTGTAGGAGCGGGTCTGTTTGGTGCCGTCTTTGCCTATGAGGCGGCGCAGAGGGGCAAAAGTTGCCTTGTTATCGACAAGCGCCCGCATATAGCGGGCAACGCGTATACAGAGAGCATTTGCGATATAAATGTTCATGTGTATGGTGCGCATATATTTCACACTGATGACCGTTGCATATGGGATTATGTCGGCTGTTTTGCGGAATTTAACCATTTTGCGAATGCTCCATTGGCGCGTTTTGGTGACAAGCTGTATAACCTTCCATTCAACATGAATACGTTTTACCAGTTGTGGGGCACCAAAACCCCTGCCGAGGCCCAGAGGGTTATAGACAGCCAGCGGCCCGTGTTATCTGGCGAACCGAAAAACCTTGAGGAAGCGGCTATATCCATGGCGGGCGTTGATATTTATGAGAAACTGATAAAGGGCTACACAGAAAAGCAATGGGGGCGGGTGTGTGCGGATTTGCCCGCGTCAATTATCCAGCGAGTGCCTTTGAGATTCATATACAACAACAATTATTTCACGGACCGTTACCAGGGCATACCGATAGGCGGCTATACACAAATTGTAGGCAAAATGCTCAGCAAGTGCGAGGTTCTGTTAAACACTGACTATTTTAAATTCACTCATAACAACCCGGCTATTGCAAACATGACAATTTATACAGGGGCGATTGACGAATTCTTCGAATACTGTTACGGCAAGCTTGAATACCGCTCGCTCCGGTTCGAAACGGAAACGCTGCATATCGGCAATTTCCAGGGCAACGCTGTTATTAATTACACCGAACGGAGTATACCCTACACGCGAATCATTGAGCATAAGCATTTTGAGTTTGGGGGGCAGCCGGATACTGTCATAACAAGGGAGTACCCCGCCGAATGGGGTATCGGCGCCGAGCCATACTACCCAATAAACAACAAGAAAAATGACGCGCTGTATATGCGGTACAAGGCTCTTGCGGACGAGAGGGGGGACGTGGTATTCGGTGGGCGTCTCGGGCAATACAAGTATTTTGACATGGACGACGTGATCGCATCGGCCCTCGATTTTGTAGAAAGCATCCTCTAATGTGATATTTATTTATGTAGAAAAAGTACGGAGATTGCATGGGGGAAAGCATGTGGATTGCATAGGGGGAATGCGGGGATTGGATGGGGATTGCATGGAGGAGACTGTATGGGGGTTGTTTGTAGTGCCTTCTTTTGGTATAGTTGTCTCATAGAAGCAAACCGGGGTGCGTTGAGGGGTGCATTGAATTGAAAAAACTGCCGCTAGGGATACAAAACTTTAGGGAAATAGCTGAAGGCGATTATGTATATGTCGATAAAACCCGCTTTATATATAATCTAATTAATGACGCCAAGTATTACTTTCTATCGCGCCCCCGTAGGTTTGGCAAATCGCTGTTGCTCGACACCATAGGCGAGGCGTTCAGCGGCGATAAGGAGCTTTTCAAGGGTTTATGGATACATGGTTCAGGCTACGATTTCGTGAAATACCCAGTAATTAGGATCGATATGAGCAATATTGCTAACGAAACCCCGGAAATACTAAAAGGCTCACTTAAGGATGAGTGCAATTATATTGCTGGGAAAGAGCATGTGAGCATATGCGGGGATGAACCGTCCATTCTTTTTAAGCGCCTAATAGAGGCCTTGTATGATAAACACAGTCAAAGAGTAGTCGTTCTCATAGACGAATACGACAAGCCCATACTGGATCACATTGACGACATCAAAACTGCAGGCGCAAACAGGCAGGTTATGAAAGGTTTTTACGGGTTACTTAAATCTATGGATAAATACCTCAGGTTTTCGTTTATAACAGGAGTGTCAAAATTCACGAAAACGTCCATTTTCTCTGGGTTAAACAATTTGAAAGACATAACAATGGCGGAAGACTACGCGAATATTTGTGGCATACCCGTGGAAAGCCTTGACGAGTATTTTTACGAGCATATTGAAAGCCTGAAAACACATAAACGGTTCATGGAATGCGGAAGCATTCGAGACAAGATATTGGAATGGTACGACGGGTATTCATGGGATGGGGAAACAAAGCTGCTGAACCCCTTTTCGCTCATTAGCTTTTTTAATTTGAAAAAGTTTTCGGGGTTTTGGTATGCCAGCGGTAGCCCAAGGTTTCTGTTGGATCTTATAAAGAAGAAACCGGAATCATATGCGGCTATAAGAAATACCAGGCTTTCTGAAGACATGCTTGATTCTATGGAAATTGACATGATCACAATAGAACCTATGTTATTCCAAACGGGCTACCTTACGGTATATGAGACACAACAGACATTGGACGACATAATCTACTACCTCGGAATACCAAACAATGAAGTCCGGAGGGCGTTTAACCTGCATATCCTGGCGGCGTTGGCAGAGAGCGACAATGTGCGAACTGGGCAGATGCGCCTTAGTATAGACACAGCATTAAGAAGTGGTGATTTGCAGAAAATGCTTGATATAATGCGTGGTTTTTTTGCGTCTATCCCATACAATCTTCATGTTGACCTGGAGGCGTATTACCATTCGTTGTTTTATACCTTCATGAGTGTCCTTGGCTTTGACATGGCAGTCGAGGTTTCTGTGTCAAAAGGCCGGGTAGATGCTGTTCTTGAGCTTGACGACAAGGTCTATGTCATAGAATTAAAATATGAGAAGTGTCCACCTGAGGCAAGCATGGACACGAAGCGGAAACTATTCGAAAAGACGCTCAACGAAGCCATGGAACAGATTAACAGCAAAGGTTACGGAGCTAAGTACCAGGGGAGTGGTAAGGCGGTATACCAAGCGGCGTTTGCCTTCCTCGGCAGAGGGGATATTGAGATGCGGGTTGAGAGATGAAAGAGGAGATACTGAGATGCGCCTTGAGAGGTGAAAACGGTCAACCGAACATCTTATCGACAGACCCTAAGTGCCGTCAGTAGAAAAACACAGGCTAAGTATAAAAAGAACAACTAAGAATTTGCCAAAAACAGCCTTCTTACAATCAAGCGTATAGTGTACGGCAGACCGTTTTGTTTAATGCATCGCAGGACTTTTGCGACATTTCTCGGAAGCCAAGTTATTGCCATTCCAAGACGGAAAGACGATGACTTGTAGGTTTTTTCTAATTCGAGTGACGCACCGTATTGAACAGAACTCTCCCAGCCACCGTGGTAAGCTTTTGATGTGCGCTTAAAATATGCGTCAGTATCGGATAACAACTCCTGGATTTCCTTTTTCAAGCCAATCGGATATGATTCCAGTAACAGGTTGCCAGTATCATTGTCCTGCTTTAATTCATTTGCCATCGCAAGTAAAAATGTGTATTGGAATTCTGCACCAAGACGGCTGTAATTCCATAAGTATGCATTGCATTTTGCGTGTACCTTAGTGGCTTGCAAAGAGTTGTAGCGTTTAGGCCTTGCGGATAAATACTCCTCAATGACACGGTATTCATCACAAACGCAAAAAACTTTTGCTGATGAGTGAACAGAAGAGTTATCATTGTCTATACGGTAGTGATAATAAGCTTTATTTGTTAGGATTACGCGATCAGCCATGGCACCTGCGCAAAAAACAAAAGAGGTATCCTGGTAGGACGCGCCGGGTGTTTCGTTAAAACGGATACCGTTTTCCCTTAGAAAGTCGCGGCGATATATTGCAGACCATATGCATGGTTGAAGCAATAAAAAGAAAGGGTAATCCATTACTGGGGAAAACACTCTTTTGACAGGCAAGCCTTCGATTAGATTTACAAATTTCTTATGCTCCACACCCTCCTTTGATATGAATGTGAAGTGGTTTGATTTCACAATGTCTGCAGTACAACCCTTTGCGAGATTGTATAGCGTCTCAAACATATCGGTGTGGACATAGTCATCCGTTTCTACAATTCCTATGTACTCACCTGCCGCAATATCTAGCCCGCAATTCATAGTGTGACCGTAACCGCTATTTTCTTTGTGGATCACGCGAAAGCGTTCGTCTCGCGCTGAGTATTCGTCAAGTATATTTCCCGAACGGTCAGTGGAACCGTCATTTATGCATATTATCTCAATATCTGGAAGAGTCTGCTTAGTTACACTGTCTAGGCAATTCCTTAAAAACCTTTCAACATTGTATACTGGAACGATAATTGATAACTTTGGCGTAATACCGCCCTTCATATGTTCGGGAACCCCCATGACCGGCACACTTGGAGTCTTTTCAGTAGAGTCAATCCATTCACGCATTTTTTTCTTGGCTCTATTAGCTTCCCAACTTAGGCCAGCATTTTTTTTATAGGTTTTTTCGGCGCAGCAAGCAGAGTACACATTGGGAGTGTATTTCTCCGCCAGAGCAAATATGGCTTTTGCAGCTTTACGCTTTTTGGATAGCCTTTCATTTGAGATTCCGTTGTATATCAGCGGAAAAAACCAGTTCACTAAATCCTTCTCATAATCACCTAATCCACTATACTGCCTCGGCTCACTAACTTTTTCAGTGCCTCCAACTCCATCAACACCTCCAACTCCATCAACACCTCCAACTCCATCAACACCTCCAACTCCATCAACACCTCCAACTCCATCAACACCTCCGACTCCTTCAGGAACCCCAACTCCCTCAGCGCACCCAACCCCTTCAGCATCTCCAACTACTTCAGAACCCCCAACTCCTTTATTGCCACAAACCTCCGCCAATACTTTCAAACATCGTTCAACTAAAACAAGATGCGCGTCTAACCATTGTGAACTGTCTTTTTGCATACTCTCCATAGCTGAACCTATGCGCCCTTGCCTGTAGTGATATAGTCTATCGGGGATAAACTCAATACTCTTCGCCTTTGAAAAAGTTTCAAATTGAAATAATTGATCCTCGCCTATTTTTATGTCTTCGTGAAAACGTATGTTGTTTTCTTCTAGCAGTGTTCTTCGGTAGAGCTTGTTTGCAATGAATGGCCTGCTCCCCGGTTCTCTGAGGAGAGCCGAAATCGAATCGTTGCTATAAGAAGCCCTTCGTGTGAGCAAACTATTGTCTACCCATGAAACTGTTGGAAAGGAATCCCCGCCAAAAACAACAATATCCGCTAGCTTTCCTTGGGCAGCCAAATAGACCTGGCTCAACATGTTCGCTTCAATGTAGTCATCAGCATCTACAAAACAGACATACTCGCCCATTGCATGCTCAAATGCAAGATTGCGAGCACCGGACACACCTTTATTCTCCTGGAAAAGTATGCGCAGCCGACTGTCCTTTTTAGCATAATTGGACAACACCAACCTTGAGTCATCGGTAGAACCATCGTCCACGCAAACGACTTCGAAGTCCGAAAAAGACTGAGCCAAGACGCTCTCAAGACACTCCTCAAGATAATCCGCTACATTATAGACAGGTATCAACACAGAAATTCCTGGAATTGTTTTCATAGGCAACTCTCCCATAGCGACAATTTTAACACCAAACATCGAGCAAGTCAAAAAGCTAAAAAGCTAAAAAGCAGTAACTATTCAAATACCCCTCGTCATTGCGAGCAAAGCGAAGCAATCCAGGCACCGAATTAACGGGAAAATACAGCAAAACAGAGATTTCACAGGCTAGATTGCTTCGTCGCTACGCTCCTCGCAATGACGAAGAGGAGGTATTTGAATAATCACAAAAAGCATAAAAAAGCTAAAGAGCTAAGACTTTACTGCGTGTTATGCTGCGTAAAAAAGTGCTACACCCTCTGCGTAAAAAAGTACGTAAAAAAGTGCTACACCCCCTGCCAAAAAAATGTGCTACACCCTCTGCGTATAAAAGTACGTAAAAAAGTGCTACACCCCCTGCTAAAAAAATGTGCTACACCCCCTGCCAAAAAAATGTTGAAATCGGTTGAGCATTATAGTATAGTAGTTTTGCTCTGAGCCGTGGGTTAGCTGTTTTCTGCGCTATCAATTAAAAAATGCTCAACAAGTGTTATTTACATCATAAAATGAAAATGGAGAATTCAATGTCTATCAAAAGAATACTAGGACGGTTTCTACCGATTCCCGCGCGGAGTTTTAATATAAGATTTCATAAGGCTATGACTTCGATACAAGAAAATAAAGGCCTAATTGTTGGCGTTCAAAAGCAAGTTCAAGAAAATATTGGGTTAGTTGTTGACGTTCAAAAGCAGGTTCAAGAAAACATTGGGCTAATTATTGAAATACAAAAGCAAATTCAAGAAAGTATAAGGCTAGTTATTGATGTTCAAAAGCAAGTACAAGAGAGCAAGTCGTTGGTTCAGGTTATTGAAAAAAGAGAATCTGAAATTCTTGTAGAACTAAAAGAGCTTAGGGATAGTATTGGCCTTACTTATGAAAGCAGCGTATTGCATAGGGCGCGGGAATTATTGTCTCCCTTGATACCCAGTTTTATAGAATTTATGAAACGTCCCGACTTTGAGCAGTGTTTTCTAAATCTTATGAATGGTTTGGATGACCAAAGTCGCAAAACCATAGTGTCAATACATCATCGAATAATTACGATAAGGGATACGGACGTGCCGCAGAATTTGTTCTCGCAGGAAGAGCAAAAAGAGATAAGGGCTCAGACACAGGCTTTGGAAAAAGCATTCAGACTCACCGATAATTGTTGGTGCATGGGCGAATATATGTTACCAGTTAATCGTTTTTACAGAGAAGTGTTTTTCGATAAGCATGGCACTGACATGGTTGAAAACATCGAATATACATCAAAAAAATGTATTATTGATGTGGGAGCGTTTATCGGTGATTCGCTTCTGATTTTATCAAGGCTTACATGTAAGCAAGTACATTGTTTCGAGGCAATGACCGAAAACTTTGAACTCCTTCAAAAAACCATTGCTCTCAACAACGTAGAAAACGTTGTTCCGGTAAAAAAAGCCCTCGGAGCAGAGCGTGGGAAACTTGAATTTGGCTTCTTAAGGGATGGCGGTAGCAGTCGCGCAGTACATTTGGTTCCTGGGGATGTCGAAAAAGCCGAGATGGTTGATGTTATAACTCTTGACGAATACGTAGCCGAAAACAACCTAGAAGTTGGGCTAATCAAAGCAGATATTGAAGGTTCAGAACAAGAGTTTCTGAAAGGCGCGAAAAAGACAATCTGCGAGCAATTGCCAATTTTGATTATCAGCATATATCATAAGCCCGAAGACTTTTACTTTATTAAACCGATGATAGAAAGCTGGGATTTAGGGTATTCTTTCAAAATACACAAACCCATTAATGAAGTTATACTTACAGAAACAATACTTATTGCTGAGGTTATTTCATAAAAACTGATTTCGTATTATGGCATTTAAAAGCCACTGAGTTTACAGGGAGTTTGTAATGAAAAAGTATATATGGCTATTTGGAGAAAACTTAGGAAATACCGCAAATAATAATTCTTTTTATTTTTGGGATCATATCGTATCTATCCAGGATGACATAGATAAGTTTTTAATACTCTCGAAAACAAAGGCTAACATAGAGACTTACCGAAAGTTGCCTCAGAATAAAAGGAAGCATATTATATGGAAAAACTCGCTCTCCCATTATATGATACTTAGGAATACTGATCTATGTATTGTAACCCTTTCGTATAGGGATGTCCTGCCGGATAAGGCATTATTGTCAAAAAAACCGCATGATTTTATAAACAAACCAATTGTCTATTTGCAGCATGGGACAACTGCTATGAAAAAACTTGGTTACACTGGGACTTCGTACCGGAACAATCTATTTACATTTGTGGAGAATAATCCACATGTAATAGAACAATATATTAACACGCAGAATTTCAAAGAATATCAGATATACTATAGCCCTTATTTCCCGAGATATAAAGAACTGTTTTTTAGAAATAAAACGTATTTATTGAATGAGCGGTATAGCAAAAAGATCCTATGGTTCTTAACATGGCGAGAGTATTTGGGTGAAAACATTGAAACGGCAATTCTTATACGTACAATAAGGAAAGTTTTAACTAACGCACGTTTATTATCATACCTAAAAAAAGCCGACGCGGAAATAATTATCTGTTGCCATCAGCTTTTTAAAACCTCCGCAATAAAAGCATTGGCAGGTTCTGTTAATGCATTAAGCAATATTACTTTTTGCGAACCATCAGAAATTGATGTAATGGATAAAATAGTCGAGTGTGATGTTCTCATAACGGATTATTCTTCAATTGGGTTTGATTTTTCTATACTTGGCAAACCCACTGTACTGTTTCAACCGGATTTAGAAGCATATATGACAAAAAGGGATTTCTATTGTAGTACAGAAGAATTGATGAAATGCAATGAGACAGAAGCAGAGGGCTTAGTTAGTGCAATTGTGGATGAGCGATATGAAGTAAATCACTTTTTTAAGAATAGGTTGCCCGATACAATTGATTATGATTACGTGCTAGCCGGGAAACATATAGACGAAATGTACTCCTATTTCGCAAAGAAAATAAGAAATAAAATTACTTTTATCGGATATAATTTTTATGGTGTTGGCGGCACAGTGTCAGCGACAAAAGCTCTAGCGGAAGGCTTTATGGAAAAAGGATACATGGTAGAGCTTCTCTCATTGAAGAGGCATACAGATAATACTGATATGCCCAATGCGATAAATTCCAAGTCATTATATGTTGAGGGTTCGAAAAACATGCAGGAAAGGCTGAAACGCAAATTATTCAGAGGCAAAACCCTGTTTGGGCATTTAGTACATGACGAGAGTTGTAAATATTTGATCCCATACGCCGGCATTGCACTTAAACACAAATTAAACAGAACAAAAAGCAAAACAGTTATTTCGACAAGGGAATCATTGCACTTATTCTTGCTGAACGCTGTATCGCCATATATAATAAATAAACTGTTTTTCTTTCACAATACTTCGGAAACAGTTGATGATAATTATCCAGGGATTATGAATGAATTAAAAAAAGTGAGGCTTCCAAATGCCCTATTCGTTACAGAAACTGTTAGGCAGGGGTATATTGATAACTGTTCATACAATAATTACGAAGAATGCAGGGTAGTTGGCAATACGATTCAAAGTTGCTTAACGAAAAATGTGGATGACTTAGAAATTGTCGAAGAAAAAACAAAGTACCATGGCATAATACTTACAAGAATCAGCAAAGATAGAAAAGTTGACGTTGAAAGAATAATTGATTTAGGCGTGTATTTAAAGAAAACAAACACAACCAGCTGTGTTATAAATGTATATGGCGACGGCGATTATGTTAAGGAATTTTTAAACCAGATTGTTGAAAATGAAATTGAACACCTAATCATGTACAAGGGACAGACAGGTTTTCCTGTCGAAGCAATACGAAAACATGATTTCGTATTGAATTTAGGCGCCCAATCGTTTGGAATGATTTTTCTTGAAGCAATCCTTAACGGAAGAATTCCATTCTCAGCGCATTGCGAAGGAGCCGATGAGATTTTATGTGATATTCCTTTTTGTTTTATTAAGGATTTTGAAGAATTAGTGCAAAAGATTAATATGTTGCCTTCCATTTCAAAAGACATATTAATCAAATACTATGACAACATCCAGCAGAAGTATTCTAGGTCTGTGGTTACAGAAAAAGTGCTGTCGGCTTTTGAAGAGACAATGAAATGATGAATGAACTAACTACAATGCTAAGAAAAAATGAAAAAGGTAGTTTTATTCATATTGATTTTATAAGCATAAAAAACAACAACCTTGATATAGAAGGTTATGTGATCGCGTCCAGTGTTAAAAGTATTAACAAAATATATTTAGTAGCAAATGAACGAAAATATGAAGCAGAACTTATGGATAGACAGAAAATGGTTTTTTCCATTGATAATAATACATCGTACATAACTGCTTTTAAGGGTAAAATCATCTTGGATAAATCAATAAACAATTATGAAATAAACATCTGCTGTCGTAGCAAAGATGATATTGTTATTGAGAAACTAAGCATGAGTTTTGGTCGATTCGCACCGATAGGAAATGAGATAAAAAATGCGTATTGGCATAAGGAAAGATACCTTTTGTATACAGACAGCTATTCGCTTTTTGTTAGCA
>Ga0099364_10011702_pt1 | contig 11936 bp, 9 predicted proteins | sample TergutTh196P3_FD_73070 | JGI IMG/M metagenome (GOLD analysis project Ga0099364, IMG submission 73070) | Microcerotermes parvus P3 segment gut microbial communities from Pointe-Noire, Republic of the Congo - Th196 P3 | ecosystem: Host-associated > Arthropoda: Insects > Digestive system > Gut ...
GTAATCAATTATGGAAAACCGTTGATTATAACAGGATCAGCTGGATGCGGAAAATCAACATTGTTGAAATATTTATTTCTTAAAACAATTAGTTTTAAAACAAAATTACCATTTTTTATTGAATTGAAAAATATTAAAGATTCTGAAAAACCCTTTATTGATAATGTTTTATGTCTTCTTAATGAAATGAATTTAGGTTTATCATTGGAAGAATACTTAATTTTGTTGGAAAAAGGCGAATACATTTTATTTTTTGATGGACTTGATGAAGTTCCCCCAGCATTTTATAAGTATGTAGAAGAAGAAGGTATTCTTAGTCTTAATGATAAATATTATAAAAGTCTTTTTATTGTTACTTCTCGTCCTAGTGAAATATACAAATCATGGCAAAATTTTGCAGAAGCTTCTATTAATCCACTAACTAAAGAAAAAGCTATAATGCTTTTAGATAAAATAAATTATGAAGCTGAAATTAAAGAAAGATTTATTACAGATGTTAAATCTTCGCTCTTTGATAAACATGAATCCTTTTTATCAAATCCATTATTGCTTTCTATAATGTTAATTACATATGGACAATATGCTGATATTCCTGATAAACTAACATTGTTTTACCAGCAAGCATTTGAAGCTTTATTCAATAAACATGATGCAACTAAACAAGGATTCAAGAGAACGAGGTATACGACAATTCCAATCGATGAATTTCAAAAAATAATCAGTGCGCTATCAATTCAGTCTTATATTGAACACAAGATAAATTTTAGTAAAAATGAAATAATAAATTATTTACAGATATCAAAAGATATTGTTGATGTTCAAAATTTTGATGAAGAACTAGTATTAGATGATTTATTACAATCATTATGCATTATTGTACGAGATGGATTACTCTATACATTTACCCATCGTTCTTTTCAAGAGTATTTTGCAGCAATATTTATTTCTAAATGCGAAAAAAGTAATAGAAATAAAATAATTACTAATATCAAAAATAAATATGCAATAGATAATATATTTTATTTATTGTTTGAAATTGATAAAACTATTATCGAAGATGATTTTCTTATATGTAAAATTGAGGAGTTAAATGCTATTTTCAATACTAATAATAATCCAGAACTGTCATTTCATAGAGAAATATTCTCAGAAATCTATATCGAAAAAGATGGTGGCTGGAGGTTGAAAATAAAAAACAATGATTATTTTGATTTATTTCATTATTTTGGTAGAACATATGGTAAATATTATGCAAGTGAATTAAAAAAATTTAGAGAAATCACAAAAAAAGCAATTAATAAATGGATTGAGTATCAAGCAGAAGAGAAAACGGAGAAAGAATTATATGTTAAGATTGAAAAAATAATTGCTAATCAAAAATATTATCCTTTGTTTTTAGAATTAATAAAACCTGATTTGTTTTTAATAAAAAAAATATTTGAATTACCCGAAAAAATAAAAACAGAAAGAAAAAATAAAAATAACATACTAGGAATCTTATTGACGAAGTGAATTATTAACGTGTCTATAGTTTTCAAATTCATTTCCTCCCCCTCTTCCCCACCAACAACCCCTCCGTCATTTGCTGATAAAGAGTGAAAAGGTGGGTAACCCGTTCTGCATCTGTTTCAAAGGTTTTCCCATAAGCGGCTTCCACTGCTTTATCCAGTTTCTGATGGGCTTTGGTTAAAGCAGGCGGCATAGCAATTGGGTCATATAAATCTGCAAGACTGCTATTCGGAAATTTTGCTCTTGTGTCCAATACTTCCTGTGCAAGTTTTTCTATTGTTGCCTTTTGCTTGTCTGTTGGATTTGGCCACGGAAAGTTATTATAAACAATATCTTTTGAATAACGGTAACGCAGTTCGAGTCTTCCGCACACATAGCGCGTCCATGCCATGTGCATTGATGAGGTTGTTATACCAAAATCATACATTGCCGCTTCTGGGATAATAACACAACTATTACTGGAAATTGATTTTTTGTCAAAAAATCCTATAGGAATATATTTTCTATTTTCGGATGAAGTACATGGAATTAAAAGGAAAGTTTTTGGATTATTAGTTTCCCTGAATAATGCGGGGAAATCAGCTAATTTTCGAGCCCCTGCATCAGGGCTTCCTGAACGAAACTTTTTACAATTTTCTATGCGTTCCATAACTTGCGGCATTTTTTTTATTTCTGCCGGATTTGCATCTACCAGCCATAGACAATAACGGTTCAAGCCATTAATAAATTCTTTTGCTGATATAAAAGGTTTAAAATATTTCTTTGATAACGGTTCTTTTTTAATAAATTCGTTCTTTTCTTCTTCTGTAAATAAAAAATTGCCGTTATCAACAGGTCTGTTACCTGTTATCATGGGTAAACAATCGCTTATTGGTTTTTTTCTGCTTATTATAAAAACATCGTCAGCATCAATAAGGTAAGCGTTTATCCTTTTTACTGAAATTGCTTTGGGGTTGCTTTTAACTGTTTCGTAAACAAAAAGTTTTTTGTCCTTCCTGTCAAACATGCTAAAACTTACTATAATGCAATAAACAGCGGCTTTACCTTTAGCCTCATTCGACCATTTAAATGTTTGATGTGCAAAATTTATTTTGATATTATATTTGTTTATCAATAATGGCCATAAATAGCCAACTTGTTCACCTTGACAAATACTGTTTGTTGAAACAAACGCAACTTCAATATTTGTGCCTTGGATATATTCTGATGCCTTTTTATACCAACAACATACATAATCAAGATAGCCATAATTTTTCATTTTATTAAATGTATTTTCAACATCTTTTTTTTGACTGGTATCCATCATGCCATATCCTACAAACGGCGGATTGCCTAAAATATAAGACAACTCTGACTTGGGAACTATGCTTTCCCAATCAAGCGGCAACGCATTTGTAATATGTATCGAAGGAGATGCCGTCAATGGAATACGAGCAATGTACTTGCCAAATCTTTTTGATGCTTCCATGTTCATTAAATGATCAATAAGCCACATTGCTGTTTGTGCTATCCTTGCAGGGAATTCTTCAATTTCTATTCCATAAAATTGATTGACATTGACTCTTACATAAAGTTCAATATCAATAACCTGTTGGGATTTTAAGTATTCAGATAGCACTTCAATTTCTAGTCGGCGTAACTCTCTGTAGGTAACTATAAGAAAATTGCCGCAGCCGCAGGCAGGGTCAAGAAACTTTAGATTTTGCAATTTTGTATGAAACTCCAGTAGTTTTTGTTTACGAAGAGCGGATTTTATCTTTCTTATTTTTTCGTATTCTTCCCACAGTTCATCAAGGAATAACGGTCTTATAAGTTTTAGAATATTAGTTTCACTTGTATAATGTTCGCCTAATGCCCTGCGTTTTTCTTTATCTTTTACGCTCTGAAACATAGCTCCGAATATTTCGGGTTTTATTTGGCTCCAATCAAGTGAACAGCATTTTAAAAGTGTTTTTCGCATTGACGAGTCAAAAGCGGCTATCTCTAGCCGTTCTTCAAAAAGATTTCCATTCACATAAGGAAATTTATTTAGGGTTTCGTCAATGTTTTTTAATCGTTTGTCCGGTGTTTTGTTAAGGGTGTCAAAAACAAGCCCTAAGTGCATGGCAAGATCGCTTCCGTCTTCATTTGTACGGTCATTTATATACTTAAAGAAAAGATTTTTTTCATCAAAAATACCTGAGTCATCGGCAAACAAACAGAACAAAAGCCGCACAAGATAAATTTCAAGTTCATGCCCTGTGTAGCCATTATCTTTGAGAGTGTCGTATAACTCACCCATGTGTTCTGCGGCTTCAATGTCAACAGGGCTGATAGAATCGAAACTGACATCTTTATATCCTGCAAGAAAACCAAATAGCTCTACTTTTTGCGGAAGGTCTTGCAACTCAAAGGTTACAAGCTCGCAGTTTTTTTCCAAGTCATAATAATCAAAGTGTAAAAAATCTGAAATCAAAATACCGCAGGGAAGGTCTTTAGAAGGTAAATGGTCAGCGTATTCTTTTGCTTGTTTAAAAGCTTCTTTTCTGTCTTTGCCGGGGCTTTTCATTTCTATAATGATTCGCCCTTTCCAAAACAGGTCGATATAACCTCGCCGCCCGGGCGCTGAAGCGCCTGGCATATCTACCCTATGTTCAAACGAGGCAACTTGCCGCCTAGTAACGCCAAATACTTTTAGAAAATCGGTCTGAAAGTCTTGGGCATCGGCTTCTTCTTTTGCCTTTGGAGCTTTTTCTGACCATTCCTGGACAAAATTTGAGGCTTGTAATCGTATTTCGTTCCATGATAGGGGCATGGTTTATATTATCATACTATATGGTACATAAGATAGAGGGCTAATTGCGACCAATCTAAAAGTTGCGACAGTGTCGCAAGAATCTTTTTAAAAAATCTCAACAAACCACTTGACAAATCCCCCAAAAACAATATAAGCTATTCTTGTATATTTCAAAGGAAGTGGGGTGCTGTTTGGCTGCTTGCAAGTGGTCAGATAAAATCCTCCGCTAACCCGTAACTGTGATAGGGAAGAGTCCGTCAGTTTGCTGAAAGGCAAACAATACGGTCACTGTTTGGTGCTAACGCCGAGTGGGAAGACCGATGGATAAACCGCCTGACTAACCTGACTACTCACGAGTAGTCAGGTAGTCAGACAAGCCCTTAAGCCAGGAAACTTTGGTGTACGCCTTTTCCGTAGGAAGGGGTTATTTTTCCAAGCTTCGAGGATAAGCCTGTGAAAAGCCGGTGCTGCTTGCAGCAATTCATTTGTCAAATACAAATTTCTCGTCATCAAAGAAATCTGGTCTTTTTCCGTTCAGGCTTCTTTTCGTAAGAAAAGGAGTGTTTTATGTTTTTAGAGAAGAGTTTCGCGCAGAGGCGCGTCGAACCATCGGTTCGTGGAAAAGGAGTCGCGATTTTTCTAATTGCGATGTTTGCCTTTTTATTAATTGGATGTCCGAATGACAATGTTTCTTATGATGAATTGTGGACGGCAGAAAACAGCAAATTTACTCTTGCTGGTACATGGAAAACAGAGTACGACGGCTACATTATCAATTTAAGTGAAAGCTCACTTGAGTATGATGATGGTGGATGGGGAACAGGTTACATTGGTACAATAGAAGAAATCAGAAAATTTAACAATGACGGTACTGTCGGTGTCATTTTAATAAAATATACAGAGAAACCAATTGATTTTAATACAGGAAAACCCCCTACAGGTTATTATATTGGTATCTATTTTAGAAACTTAACCTCAGCACAAGGTGATTTTACCACAGCTTCTGCAAGTGATGATTTAATCCCGGCAAAAACAACCTTGCAGGTAGCAAAAAACACATTTACAGAAGGATCAATGGGTAAATATACTGCATTTTGGTCAACTTGTACAAAAGAATAGTTATGCGATATTTTATACTGTTCCTGCTGCTGCCCTTCTCGCTTTTTTCTCAAGATGCAAATTGGGATGATGAAATTATATTCAATGACAACGAAGGTATAACAGTTGTAGGAACAGCGCAAACTTCTCAGCAAATGGATGTAATTGACAGGGAAGAAATCGAGCGCAGGGGAACGGCAGATGCTGCAAATCTGTTACACGAAACTCTTGGAGTGAATGTTGTCCGCTATGGCGCTTACGGCAATCAAGCGGGAATAATTTTGCGTGGGTTCGATTTAAAACGGTTTGCAGTTTTAATAGACGGAATCCCTGTAAACTCCTCGCTGGATGGAAAGTTTGACATTAATCAAATCGATCTTAATTCCGTTGAACGGATCGAAGTTATCTATGGCGGTTCGGACTCCAAGTACAATGTGTCGGGTGCGTTTGGCGGAATAATAAATATCATCACGGTAAAAAATCAGCCGCAAGGATTACGGCTTGGCGGTTCTATTTACAATACTTCCGCCATGCCTGGCGAGTACCGTGACCGTAACGGAACAGTGCAAAGCCCCCACTGGGAGGATCTTGTAGATACGCAGAATCTAACGCTTTTTGCATCGTATGGCGGATTCACAAATTCAGGCAATGCGTTTTCGGTTTCTGCAAATTTATTTGCAAACCGCGCGCAAAATCATTTTCTTTTTAAGGATTTTAACAATCATACCCGCCGCAAGGATAATAATGAAATATGGGATGCAGGTGTTTCCGCATCGCTTGTTTGGGAACTGCCGGATTTAACAAAATTAATTGCTTCATCAAGTTTTTATTATGGCGATAAAAATTTTCCAACATCAGGTTTTTCTTCTAACTTTGGCAATCAACAGGATTTTTCTACACGGCAAAATTTTATGATAGATATGCCGCGCGCTTTTCACGACAACCTTGCCTCGGAGTTTTCTCTTTCATGGCAGTTTAACCGCCTTGATTATACTCCGCCTGCCAATGCCGCTTCCCGCCACAATCAACACAGTTTGGGTGTTATCAACCGATGGAGTTGGTTTGCGGCGGAACGGCTCACTCTTCGCAGCGGCATAGATTACCGCTTTGCCTCGCTTGATTCAACGGAAATTGGAAACCGCATCCGACATGACGGCGGCGTTTACCTTACGGCAGAATGGTATGCTGCAAAACGATTGCTTATAATTCCTTCGGTAAAAACAGTTTTTTCAGGCACGCCTGCAAACGACGGAGCGGCGAGTGCGGCAGTAATTCCAAAACTTGGTATCTTGTGGAATGTTACAGACAACTTTGTTATCAGAAATAATTATTTTCGCAGTTTTAAGTTTCCCGATTTTGAAGAGTTGTATTGGTCGGGCGGTGGTGGAATCGGTAATCCCAATCTTCGCCCTGAAGACGGTTGGGGTGCAGACCTTGGTCTAGCATGGCAAGGTAAACAACTAAAATTGGAAAGCACATTTTTTTCTCAATGGATAAAAGATTCAATTCACTGGTTTGCAGGCAGCAGCGGCACATGGAGGCCGGAAAATGTTGGGGAAGCAGTACTATTTGGATTTGAAGCAAGAGCAGTTTTTGAAATACCGGTTTCCATTGGACCGATAAAAAAAATTATCCCATCGGCTTCGTATCAATACTTGCTTAGTTATCTGCTAAGTTACGGCTATACATTTAATTCCAACAAGCGAATACCTTACAACCCCGAACATACAATCAGCGGCTCTTTGGATTTTGTCTGGGCATCGGGCTCTTTGTTAATCAGCGGGCATTTTGAAAGTATGCGTTATAATGATACTGCCAATCTTACAAGATTAAAGCCGTATTTTTTGCTTAACGCAACTGTGAATCAGAAGATAGGGGAGAATTTTACGGTTTTTGGTGCGGCGCGGAATATACTTAACACTTCTTATGAATCGTTTTATGATTATCCTATGCCGGGATTAACATTGACACTTGGTGCAAGAATTAATTTTAACCACAGACCTGACTACTTGTAAGTAGTCAGGAGAGGACACAGAGGAGATATAGAATGAAGATTGTTTCTACAAGATTGATTGTTGTTTTATTGATTTTATTTTTGTTTGGATGCAGCGCGAAAAAAGAGCAAGCTGTTGTTGGTCGTTCTTTTAATCGGATTGTTTCTACTGCGCCGTCGAATACGGAGATAATTGTTGATTTAGGGATGGCGCACAAACTTGTTGCAATAGACCGCCACTCTGCGGATATTGAAGCGCCTGCGGATTATCCCCAAATTCCTGAAGGACTGCCGTTGTTGGATTTTTTCTATCCCGATGCGGAGGTGATTCTCAATCTTGCGCCGGATTTAATTATTGCAAGCGGCCATAACCCAACCGGCACAGGCGATGATCCATTCCGGCTGCTAAGCGAAATGGGAATCCCCGTGGTTTATATTTCCATGAGCAAAACCATCGATGACATTTACAACGACATCACATTCATAGCAGAACTTTTACAGGCTGAAAAAGCAGGCGAAGAATTAATCGCTAAGATGAAGTCAGAAATATTGCAAATCACCGATAGCATACCTGCTACCTGTTCAATCTATTTTGAAATTTCCGCCGCACCCGATATGATGACATTTGGAAAAGACAGTTTTATTCACGACATGATTTTTGTAATTGGAGCACGCAATATTTTTGAAAATGAAACATGGCTTGTAATGCCTAGCGCAGAAGCAATAATCGAACGCAACCCCGATGTTATCCTTACCAATGTAAATTATCTTGATGACCCAATCGGTGAAATAAAAAACAGACCGGGTTTTAACCATATTAACGCCGTTATGAACAATCGTGTTTATCAAATCGATACCAATTCTTCCGTGCGAGCCTCCGCCCGCATTGTTTTAGCATTGCGGCAAATGGCAGAAGCGGTGTACAGTAAACAGTGAACAGGTAACAGATAGGAGATGGTTTAGAGTATGAATAAGAAATCTATGATAATTATCATATCTATAGTTTCATTTTTTATAATTGCGGCAGCCGCTTCGCTTGGCAGTTCAAGTATCAATCTTGGCAGTACGGTATTGGTAACACTGCACAAAATTTTTGGACTGCCGCTGAGTGCGGAAATTACTCCTGCTGTTGTTTCCATTGTGTGGCAATTAAGGCTGCCTCGCGTGCTGTTGGCGTTTTTTGTGGGCGGCTGCCTTGCAATGAGCGGCGCGGTGTGCCAGTCCATTTTACGGAATCCGCTTGCCTCGCCCTACATTTTGGGGGTTTCATCGGGCGCATCTCTTGGTGCGGGCATAATTATCATAAGCGAAATTGCGCTCCCATTGCTTGGCTTTTTCACCCTGCCGTTGACGGGTTTTGTCTTTGGTCTTGCGACAGTTTTTTTTGTCGCCGCTTTTTCAGCCCGCCTTGACAGGTCAATGTCGAGTAACACAATAATTCTTTGCGGCATGGTGCTCTCGCTCTTTTTAAACGCTCTGCTTACAACTTTAAGCGCGGTTTTTTCAGACGATCTGCGCCGTATCGCCCTCTGGCAGATGGGAAGTTTTGCTATGCGGGGCTGGTCATCGGTTTTTGCACTGCTGCCGTTTTTTGCAATTGGCACTGCGGGGATTTTCCTTTACACAAAGGAGATGGACATTTTAAGTTTTGGCGATGATCAGGCAAAATCCGCCGGAGTGGAAACAAGCGCACTGCGAAAAAGACTGCTTGCATGCTGCGCAATACTCACAGGAGCCGCCGTTGCCCTTAGCGGCGTTATCGGCTTTGTTGACCTTATTGCACCTCACGCGGCGCGCCGAATAATCGGTTCAAGGCATAAGCATTTAATTCCCATGTCGTTTTTTCTTGGCGGCTCTTTAATGGTGGTTACAGATCTTGTTGCAAGAACAATTATCTCTCCTTCGGAACTGCCTGTAGGAGCAATCACCGCGCTGATAGGCGCGCCGTTTTTTGCGTGGATTTATTTTAGGCGGCGCAAAGTAAAGGGAGCGCAATATGCTTGAAGTAAAAGATTTGTCATCAGGATATGGCGCAGAAGCCGTTATACGCAACATTACCTTTACGGTTGATAAAGGGGAAAGCCTTTGCATACTTGGTCCAAACGGCAGCGGAAAAAGCACTTTGTTAAAAGCAATTGCCCGTATAATTGATTATCAGGGGATTGTTACGCTGAACAATATCGATATTAAAAAAATTCCGCGCAAAGAGCTTGCAAAAAAAATTGCTATGTTGGAACAAACAACCCAGATGCACTTTCCCTACACGGTTTATGAAACTGTTTCTATGGGACGGTATGCATGGTCGCAGGGTTTTTTCAAAAACCTTTCCGCCGATGACAGGGAAATTATCCAAAACATTTTAATCAAGCTTGATATTTGGAACATCAAAGACCGCATGATTGACGAACTCTCCGGCGGAACATTGCAGAGAGTTTTTCTTGCACGAACTCTTGCCCAAACCCCCGACATCATTTTGCTTGACGAGCCTGCCAACCACCTTGATCTAAAACACCAGATTGAACTTCTTAACTTTTTAAAATCGTGGGTAAAAGAAAACAACAAAGCATTAATCGGCGTTTTTCACGATTTAAACCTTGCCCACTACTTTGGCGACACAGCTCTTGTGCTGAATAATTCTCCCACACAAGCGGGCACAATTGCCGCATATGGAAAAATAGATGAAGTGTTAACCAAAGAAACCCTGACGGCGGTTTACGGGGTTGATGTATCAGCGTTCTTGTTAAAATCCTTTATTAATTAATCCTTCTATTATATTTAAATAAATATCAGGAATATTTATGCCGGATATTTTTTTTCTTTTATAATCAACTATTTCTGCATGAGATATTCCGCCGTCTATTTGATAAACATTATTACCCCAAGCTGCGGAATGTACGCTTACTACACCATCATTTTCCCCAACAACCTTTTTTAAATACCAATAGCTGTAAAAAAACATTAAATCGTCAAATGAGTTTCTCATTTTTGTATATAAACTTTGATAATAGACTTTTTCATCCATCTTAATCTTTTCATTAAAATTTTTCATGTTATTGGTTGTTAATTGATAATTTACTTTAAATAAATTAGGATTTACATCGCCGTATATTTCTCCAAAAATCTTTAAAGCTTTTTTTACAATTCGGGAATGAACAATCGGCTGTTTAAATATTAAATCCGCTATTTCCGCTCCATGATGCGGCGTTGATATTGTAGTCAGGCTTGCCACTTTATCCGCAAAATTATATTTCCAAATAAGGCAGCGAGAATCAATTCCGCCCTTTGAATGGGCTATTATATTAACCTTGTCAGCTTTTGTTTCTATCAATATTTTTTCTATTGTATCTTTAAGTATCTTGGCATTTGAGTCATAATCTCCCCATGCATCAGTATTTCCAAAGTAAACTTTTATTCCTTTTTCAATCAATATTTTGGGAATTCTGCCCCAAAAATCAATCATTTTCCATCTGTCATTTGCGACAATTCCATGAACAAATACAACAGGATACTTTAATGATAAATTGTTACTCATACACTTTTATATTATTTCCCTAAAGAAGTTGTTCGGAAACTTAAGTTTCCGAACAACTCTATTTTATTTACGAATAGATATTCCAGTTCTAACAGTGAACAAGGAGTTCCTATTATATGGATTATACCCATACATCACAGATAAATCAACACCAAAAATATCAGTGAACCAATATCTCCCATTAACCTTACTGCCGAACCAATAGCCCGGAATACCTACGAGCAAACAACCAGCATCCCAATTATCATTTAGATTTCTCCAGCCAATTCCAATATAATTATTGGAAATAGAAGTTTTTGAATTAAAATGAAAATTCTCCAGCAGCCCAAATGAAATAACAAACCCTTTTTGGGAAACTAGATCGAGATCAAAAGAAGAAGCCATTGCTCCCCTGCCGTCATTAGTTGTATAACCAAGCCCAAATGTTCCAATTACTGTTACCGGAAGTTCTGCGAAAGCCGTAGTTGCAAAAACCATTCCTAATACCAAAATTCCTACTGTAATTTTTTTCTTTGTCATAACAAACTCTCCTAAAAATTAATTATTACTCTATATTTAGAGTTGTATTCATTATATACCTACTCTATTTTTAGAGTCAAGTGGTATGGAGAAGGAAACTGAGAAAATATTAGAGAAAATTCGCTCAAAAAGGCTGGAAAAGAAGATCTCGCTGCTAAATTTAGCCACAGAGGTGGGCATTTCTAATAGCCATTTGTATTATATTGAAAGCAAAAGGGTACTTCCTTCAATCGATGTACTTGTAAAAATATCAAAAGCACTAAAAATAAGCCCAAAAGAGCTTTTTTAGCCCTTTTTCCCTTTTTAGGAAAGTTTTCAATACACTGACAACTTTTGGGTATTTTCAGTATCTTTTCAGTGTATTGACAATTTCTTCAATATCTATTAAAATTGATAGTATGTTGAAAAGATCTGATTATTTGGCCAAATTGATTGGTTATAAAGACACTGACCTTATAAAGGTTATTACGGGGATCCGCCGATGCGGAAAATCGACTCTGCTTGAGCTG
>Ga0099364_10011703_pt1 | contig 11936 bp, 10 predicted proteins | sample TergutTh196P3_FD_73070 | JGI IMG/M metagenome (GOLD analysis project Ga0099364, IMG submission 73070) | Microcerotermes parvus P3 segment gut microbial communities from Pointe-Noire, Republic of the Congo - Th196 P3 | ecosystem: Host-associated > Arthropoda: Insects > Digestive system > Gut ...
ATAAATTTGCGATTGTCGCGGGCATTTCCTCCCCAGGTTCCTTTACGACCGAGCAGATGAGGCTCCAAAATCTGCCAGACTGTATCGGAAATGTCGTGCCGTCTGTGCGCCGGTTGCATAAATTTCTCCTATTTGCCCAAAATCAAGATATTATACAATCTATTGACGACACGCTCTATTGAACCGGCAATTAAGGTTTGACTTTTCGATGCACGCCCCATATGGGCCGAAATGGCAAATATGATGCAACCCTTAATTGCCGGGTGAATAGGAGTCGCTTATTCAGGCGAACTACTATATTTGCCCTTGCCGACCAGACTCGCTACAACCCGCAAATCCTCGCCCACCTTGACGCATTCCCGAATCTCGAATTGTGCCGCCTTGTCGAGCGAAGTTAAAGCCGGGAGATTGAATATCCCGCGCGCGGCATTGCCGACAACCAGGGGCGCGAGGTAAAGCAGGAGCTCATCCACGCATCCGGCGGCAAGCAGCGCCCCGTTAAGCGTACTCCCGGCTTCTACATGAATTTCGTTAAGTTCGAGTTTTACCAGTTCGCGCATCAGGCAGTGGAGATCAATGCGCTCATTCACCGAGGGCAGGGGGAGAATGCGGTGGCCTGATTCGGCGAACTGCTGCATACGGATATCGTTGTGGGTATCAGCGGTGACGATCAGCGCAGGCTCGCCCTGAAGAATGCGGGCAGCGGGAGAAACTTCCAGCAGGGGGTCAAGAAGAATACGTAGCGGCTGGCGTTCACAAGGGTGGTCGCGCACATTAAGCTCTGGATCGTCGGCCCTGACGGTTCCGATGCCGGTGAGAATGGCGCAGGCGCGCGCCCGCCAAAAATGCCCGTCGGCGCGGGCGGCAATACCCGTGATCCATTGGCTGACGCCGTTTTCCAGCGCGGTTTTGCCGTCGAGAGTGGCGGCAACCTTTAGCCTCAGCCAGGGACGATTCTTCGTCATGCGCGAGATGAATCCGCTGTTGAGTTCTCGCGCTTCATCGGCGAGAAGGCCGCGCTCAACCGTGATTCCGGCAGCGCGGAGTTTGTCCAGGCCACGTCCGGCAACTCTGGGATTGGGGTCTTCCATTGCAACGACGACACGCGACAATCCGGCGGCAATGAGAGCGTCAGCGCAAGGCGGAGTACGGCCAAAATGGGCGCATGGCTCCAATGTGACGTAGGCCGTCGCGCCGCGCGCGGCTTCTCCCGCTTCCTTGAGCGCGTGTATTTCCGCGTGCGCTTCGCCAGCCCGTTTGTGCCAGCCCTGCCCGATGATCGCCCCATTTTTGTCCAATACGCAACCCACGCGGGGATTGGGCGTGGCGGTCAACAAGCCTTTTTCCGCCAGCTTAAGAGCCTGTGCCATACAGGCATGGTCGGCGGCGGAAAAGAAAGCGGAATCAGGAGGACTGACCATTGTCGGGGGAGATTTCCTGAATGACCCTGGAAAAAGCGTCTACGTCCTCAAAATTGCGATACACAGAAGCAAAACGGATATATGCGATCTTGTCGAGTCGTTTTAATTCGGCCATGACCAATTCGCCAAGCTGGTGGGTTGGCACTTCCCGTTCGCCCAAAGAGAGCAGCCTTTCCTCTACGCCCTCGACCGCGTGTTCAATGGTTTCTGTCGTGATCGGGCGCTTCCTTAGCGCCAGCGCAAGGCTGGCGCGTAATTTTTCCCGCTCGAAAGGAACACGGCCACCATTTTTCTTGACGACTTGCGGCAACCGCACTTCCACCCGTTCATACGTGGTGAACCGTTTGTCGCAGGCGGTGCAGCGCCGACGGCGGCGCACGGTATCGCCCTCTTCATTGATGCGGGAGTCAGTGACGGCACTGTCCGAGACGCCGCAAAAAGGGCATTTCATGTGACTTTACCCGCTGCGCTATTTGCGGTAGACAGGAAAGCGTGAACAGAGAGCCGCAACTTCTTTACGTATCCGTTCAATAACTTTCGGGTTTTCGGGCGCGTCCAGCACATCGGAAATCAGATGGGCGGTTCTTTCCGCTTCGATTTCGGTGAAGCCGCGCGTGGTGATCGCGGGCGAGCCAATACGAATGCCCGAAGTGACAAACGGCTTTTCCGGGTCTTTCGGGATGGCGTTCTTGTTGACGGTGATATGAGCCTGACCCAGCGCGGCCTCGGCAGCCTTGCCGGTAATGTTCTTTGCGCGAAGGTCCATGAGGAAGACATGGCTCTCCGTCCCGCCCGATACGATACGCAAACCTCGCTCCATGCCGAGTACACGCGCCATGACCTGAGCGTTTGCGATAACCTGTTCCTGGTAGAGACGGAATGCGGATGTTCCCGCTTCCTTGAAGCAAACGGCCTTGGCGGCGATGACGTGCATCAGTGGGCCGCCTTGCAGGCCGGGGAAGACTGCGGAATTGATCGCCTTTTCGTGTTCGGCGCGCATCAGGATCGCGCCGCCGCGCGGCCCGCGCAGGGTTTTATGAGTGGTAGTGGTCACTACGTCGGCGTGCGGCACGGGATTGGGATAGAAACCGGCAGCGATGAGTCCGGCGTAATGTGCCATGTCTACCCAGAAAATTGCGCCGATTTCCCTGGCAACTTTCGCAAAGCGCGCCCAATCAATTCTCAGCGAATAAGCGGACGCGCCCGCGATGATAATCTTCGGTTTATGCTGACGCGCCAATGTCTCCATGGCCGCGTAGTCAATGGCTTCCTTTGCGTCGAGTCCATAGGCGACGACATTGAACCATTTACCGGACATGTTGAGCGGCAGGCCGTGGGTAAGATGCCCGCCTTCGGCCAGGCTCATGCCCATGATGGTGTCGCCCGGTTTGGCGAAGGCCATCAACACTGCCTGATTGGCTTGCGAACCAGAATTGGGCTGCACATTGGCGGCTTGCGTGCCGAAAAGCGCCTTCAGTCGGTCAATGGCGATTTGTTCGACAACGTCGACATGCTCACAGCCGCCGTAATAGCGCTTGCCGGGATAGCCTTCGGCATATTTGTTGGTGAGCTGCGAACCTTGCGCTTCCATGACTGCGCGGGAGACGTAGTTTTCGGAAGCGATCAGTTCGATGTGTTCTTCCTGACGACGGTTTTCGGCCTGTACGGCAGTCCACAATTCAGGATCAATTTTGGCGAGCGTATTTTGCGCGGAAAACATGATGGGATTTTCTCAATGGGGAGGATTGCAAAATATCTATTCTACAACAGAATAGAAAGCGAGTATTTTCAGGGATCAACGACAATAGCATTCATGTGATTATCTTGGGCTGAAACAATACTGAATGGTTGTTTTCCCATCAGATGGTGTTATATTACAAAGCCTTACAAGTTGCTCGAAAATAACCTGTCGTCTTCGATCACTGACTGCAGCCGATGAAACATTTTTTGCCGTTCAGCTTGGGTTGCTGCTCGTATTTTGGCAGTAGTCTGGCGCAATATTCCTTATACACGGGGAGATTTCGCCTGTTTGTCATAGTGGTTTCATTCCCGGCACGCGCATACATTCATCATCATCCCAGGACGCTCTCTTGCGGCGCGGACGCACACTTACGAGCGTCAATGACCATGCTTTTCCTTATCGCAACCGCCGTCATAAAAAAGCAATTTTTATGGCGCCAGTCTGAAACCATGGAGAACCTGTTATGCCACATTTTTCTGAAAATTCAATGATGAAAATAGTTTTTGTCGTTGACGACGTTGAGACAAACCGGGCAAGCGCAAAACTCGCCCTGGCCGACACCTACAGAACGTTTACCCTGCCGTCAGCCGAAAAGATGTTCTCGCTTGCGGAAAAAGTCAGGCCGGACTTGATCCTGCTGGATATTGACATGCCGGAAATGGATGGCTTTGAGGCGATACAGCTATTAAAATCCAACCCAAAATTAAGATCCATTCCTGTCGTTTTCCTCACGGCAAAAAATGACGCAGTAATGGAGATTCGTGGGTTTGAACTGGGCGCCCTTGATTTTATCAGCAAACCTTTTTCTCCTCCGGTGCTTTTGAAGCGGATCGAAATGCACATTGAAGCGGACAAGATGATGAAAAACGCTCAACGATCCGTTCAAAGAATCCATAACGCTACCATCAACGCAATAGCGGATGTGGTGGAAAGCAGAAACAACATATCAGGCGGACACGTAACGCGGACACAGGTTTATATAAAGCTCCTTCTGAATGAGCTTATCAGAACCGGAGTATATACCGAAGAAATATCACAATGGGACAGACGCCTGCTGCTACCGTCCGCGCAGTTGCATGATGTTGGTAAAATCACAATCAGTGATTCAGTGCTCAATAAACCGGACAAGCTGAACGAAGATGAATTTGAAAGCGTCAAGCGGCACTGTAGAGAGGGAGAGCGCATTATTGAGCGCATCATTGAGCAAACAGAAGATGATTCTTTTTTGCTTCATGCCAAAAATTTTGCAAGTTCACACCACGAAAAATGGGATGGTACGGGCTATCCAAGAAAACTTGTGGGCGAAGAAATTCCGCTTGAGGGCAGAATAATGGCAATAGCGGATGTGTACGACGCGCTGATAACTGATCGGCCATACAGAAAGGCGCTTTCCCATGACGAAGCCGTCCAGATCATAGAGGAAGGTAGTGGCACACATTTTGATCCCAGGATCGTTGAGGCATTCCTGGGCGTTGCGAAAGATTTTTGGCTTCAATCGTTAAGCGTTAAAAATCAGGTGTAGGTATACGATGCAGAGCAAAACGAATCACGGATTAGCTCTGCCACTGGCAATCCTGTTGCCGGTGGCAATGCTCCTGAAAATCCGTTATCCCTTGTTTTCAGGCAGCGACTTTGAGGACGTGGCAGAAACGCTGCATCAGATCTTGTCTCAGGGTGATATATGAAACTCCTTAAGGAAACGGAACAGAAAACTATCGTAGGCAACCACACAATGCGAAAATTTATCGCATTTTCTGCCATATTGTTTCTGAGCATATCCATCCTGGGAAGTGTTACTTTTATCTTTTCCATGCAACAGATCAACCGGATGAATAAGGCAAATGAATTACCCAAGGTATTAGAGCTTGAACGCATAAAAATAGAAACTTACGTAAAAACTGAAGTCGCAATTGTGCTTAAACTGGCGAATTCACCACTGGTCAGGAGCTATTTTGCCACGCCCAAAAATAGAGAACTCAGGAAAATCGCCCACGATGAAATCCTCTCTTACACAAAGTCCTTCACGGGACAAGCGGTTTTTTGGGTGAATGATATAGACAGGTTGTTTTACTCCTATATTGACTCCAAACTTGTCGATCCTTACTGGGTAGATGCGGATAATCCTGACAATTATTGGTATCACAAGACACTTCTTGAAACGGAAGTCTATAATTTCAATATCAATTATAACCCTGATCTGAAGGTGATCAAGCTATGGGTCAACGCGCCGGTATTTAATGACGAGGGCAATCCAATAGGAATGGTAGGCACAGCTTTTGATCTTTCTGGTTTTATTGATATGCTATATCAGGGCCAGGAGACGGAGGCGGACATTTACTTTTTCAATCATGAAGGTGAAATTACCGGTGCAAGGAACATCGAACTCGTGGCTGAAAAAAAGCGGATTGAGGCAGAATTAGGCGGTAGCGGCGTCAACATTTTATCTACAGCAGCGGCTCTAAAGCCTGGCAAAACGCGCACCACATACGATAGCGTATACGGGCTTATTTCCATCGGCATAGTTCCGGCACTCGAATGGTATTCCATCGCGGTTTTGCCAAATAGCCTCAGACTGGGAGACTATAAAAATAGCATGACAGCCTTGTTTTTTGTGACTTTCATTTTAATACTGCTCATCGTGATTATATTCAATTTTGTTGTATTCAAATTCTTAAAATCCTTGCATGAGACGATGCACTCCCTTGAAATCGCTATAGAATCTGCAGAAACGGCAAATCGGGCAAAAAGCGGTTTTCTTGCCACCATGTCGCACGAAATACGCACACCGATGAATGCAATTCTAGGTATCGCGCAAATCGAGATGCAAAAGAAGGATTTGCCGAAAAAATACGCCACTGCCTTTAGTAAAATTCATACTTCCGGCACCAGTCTTTTGGGAATCATCAATGACATCCTCGATATGTCAAAAATTGAAACCGGAAAAATGGAGCTAGACCCGCAGGAATATGATGTGCCAAGCTTTATCAGCGATACAGTACAGCTTAATGTCGTGCGGATCGGAGTTGACCCAATTGAATTCAAACTGGAAGCACATGAAAGCCTTCCATCCAGACTGATTGGCGATGAATTGCGCCTGAAGCAAATTCTGAATAATCTTCTCTCAAACGCTATCAAATACACCGACAAAGGATATGTGAAACTATCGATCTTGCATTCGCAGGAAGATGAAAATGTCACCTTGCAATTCATCATCGAAGATACAGGCCAGGGCATCAAGCCGGAGGATCAGAAGCGGCTTTTTTCGGCATACACACGCTTCAATGCTGAATCCAATCGCACCACAGAAGGAACAGGGATCGGCCTTACCATCACAAAAAAGCTGATAGAACTGATGGACGGCGCTATAGAAGTTAAAAGCGAGTACGGCAAAGGCAGCGTATTCACGGTAACGGTCAAACAAAAAGGCATGACGTGTGATGCCATCGGCAAAGAGTTATTGGAACAGCTCCGCAATTTCTCATTCAGAGGAAGCAGACATACTGCGGGGCGTCTTCAAATCGGTCGAGAGCAGATGCCCTATGGGAGCGTTCTGGTAGTGGATGATGTGGAATCAAATCTGTATGTGGCAGAGGGGTTTCTGTCGTTTTACGGATTGAAGGTTGAAACCGCGATCAGTGGTTTTTCGGCGATCGAGAAGGTGGGGGCGGGCAAAACTTATGACATTATCTTCATGGATCATATGATGCCGCTTATGGATGGAATAGAGGCAGCACAAAAACTTCGTGCGATGGGCTATAAAGGCGCAATCGTGGCGTTGACGGCAAATGCTTTGGTTGGTACCGCAGAGATGTTCAAACAAAACGGGTTTGATGATTTCGTCTCAAAGCCGATAGACGTTCGGGAACTCGATGCTGTTTTGAATCGCTACGTCCGTGATAGACATCCTGAGGAAACAGGGAAATATCAAGCCAGAACGGAAGAAATCGAGCAGGACAAACTATCCCCCATTCATCCGAAAATCATTGATTCCTTTCGGCGCGATGCAAAAAAAGCGATTATCGCTTTGCAGGAAGCGCTTGCAAGCGATGATATCAAACGCTTTACGATCACCGTGCATGGCATGAAGTCTGGCCTGGCGAATATCAGAGAACATGAAAAATCCGCCCTGGCGTTTGAGTTGGAGACAGCGGGGCGAAAGGGCGATATGGAATTCATAGCAGCCAACACGGATAATTTTATCCAGGCGCTTAACGGATTGATAGAGAAATTCAGCACGGCTGAACCATTGAATGAGGACGTAACAGAAAACACGGAATACTTGAGCGCGGAGCTTTTGAACATTAAAAATGCTTGCGAGAATTACGATGACAGGGCAGTCTATGCCGCGCTTGATCGCCTGAATGAAAAGGCATGGAAGCCTGGAACTTCGGCAATGCTTCTTAAAATCCATGATCTCTTGTTTTCAGACAGCGACTTTGAAGGCGCTATAGAAGAAATTGAATCGTTCCTGAATTCCAGCTAGGCCGCAATGAACATCCGCGAATTACAATCATACGACCTTCATTCGTTGCTTGCCTTGTACGCACACTTGCATGAGTGTGACGATCCGCTGCCATCCGACGCAACAGTCGAGGCTGTTTGGTTGGAGGCTATTGCCAATCCGCGAATCAAGTATTTTGGTGGCTTCGCTTCTGGCTCCCTTATTACAAGCTGTATGCTTACAGTCATCCCGAACCTCACACGTTCCTGCCGCCCCTATGCCGTAATCGAGAATGTTGTCACTCATGCTGCACATCGTCGTCATGGCTGGGGCAGGGCTATTCTCTTGCATGCGCTTGACGAAGCATGGCGTCAACGCTGCTACAAAGTCATGCTGCTTACGGGGCGAAAGGATGAAGGCACGCTACGGTTCTACGAGCAAGCGGGGTTTGATCGACATGGAAAGCAAGCCTTTGTGGCAAAGCCCGCAGCCTAACCCGTCGTTGTGCGTGAAGTGTTATGCTTTACAAATCACGCACTGAATAGGACTGTGCCTGACTTTGCGCTCAAGCAGACCCGCCTGTCGGCGGACTGCTTACCTTTTGCGTCAGAGCGGTTTCGGTTTAATTCCTTACAACTGGTTTTACAGTCCGTCATTGCGAGGAGCGCCAGCGACGAAGCAATCCAGAAGCCAGTTGTATGTGACAGCCCTGCTGGATCGCGTAGCAGACGCTCGCAATGACGACGTATGCACTTGAGCCAAAATCTCTCTAAGTAAGTGAACAGCATTGGCTATAAGCACACGTTTTTCACCGATATGCCGATTCGTTAGGGTAACGCCCGCTTTATACCATACGCATTGCAGATGGTGGTTTTTTTTTTGAACTGGCTGCTAAAAGCGCCATGGGAGATAATGTCCGTCTCCGGCTTGAGGCGACCTACGTAGCCAATCAAGTTTCTCTCTTGCTCACAATTCGATTTCGGTAAAGGTGTTGTTGCAGCGCAACATCAGGTGTGGCGCGAGTGGCACGGCTTCTGGCATGACAAATTCAAAGCATGATGGTCATGACACAGGATGAGAGGTTTGGTCTGGCGGACAGAAAATGCTAAACTATAGGCACTTTTATAACAGAGGAAATATTTATGTTTGATTCTCGACCATTTGATGAGTTTTTGAAAAATGTTAATTCATTTATGTCAAATAGCCCGGTTGCGGACATGGAGAAGAACGCGCGCGCGATGGTAATGGGCTTTTTCTCCAACATGGATCTGGTTACAAGAGAAGAGTTTGACGCGCAAGCCGCAGTACTTGCCAGCACCCGGCAGCGCCTTTATGCCTTGGAACAACGTTTGCGCGTTCTGGAGGAGCAGGCGCGGGGACAGGCACATGAGCAAGCTACAGAGGCCGCTTAAATTTTAATCAGCCAGGATTTTGTGTGCCGTTTGTCAGCCTGTGGTGTCGAGGTGTTGATGGTTTGCACGCGCCACGGGTGCAGGTAGAGGCGCATTTATCGGCGGGATTGCCGAGATTCAATCTGGTAGGTTTGCCTGATACTGAGGTCAAGGAGGCGCGGGATCGGGTTGAGGCCGCAATCGGCAATTCAGGCTTTACCTTTCCTGACGGACACATTACCGTCAATCTTGCTCCTGCTGACCTGCCCAAGGAGTCCGGGCGTTACGATCTTCCCATCGCCCTGGGAGTTCTTGCCGCTTCCGGGCAGATTCCCGCAGATCGCTTTCAGGATTGCGAATTTGCGGGCGAACTTTCTCTTTCCGGCGCATTGCAGCCGATACGCGGCGCGTTCGCTATGGTGCTTTCGGCTACTGGCGGCGTTGCAGGCGAGGGAAAATTTGTGCTGCCGGAAGCCAGCGCTGATGAGGCCGCATTGACAGGGATGGGCGAAATATTGGGCGCTCGCTCGCTCTTACAGGTTTGCGCGTGGTTGCGGAGCCAGGAAACCTTGCGTCCGGGACGACCTGAATCCGGCCTTACTGCCTTTTCTTTTCCAGATTTGGCGGACATTAAAGGGCAGACCCAGGCCAAGCGCGCGCTGGAAATAGCGGCGGCGGGCGGGCATTCCCTTTTGATGTACGGGCCACCGGGCAGCGGAAAATCCATGTTGGCGGAACGTCTGCCCGGATTGTTGCCGCCGCTGGATGACGTAGCGGCGCGGGAATCGGCTGCCGTACTCTCATTGGCGGGACGTTTTGATCCGGCGCGTTTTCGTGTTCGCCCCTTTCGCGCTCCGCATGCGACGGCTTCCGCCGTTGCCCTGGTCGGAGGCGGCAGCCCGCCCCGCCCAGGCGAGATCAGCCTGGCAACAGAGGGGATATTGTTTCTTGATGAATTTCCGGAGTTTGATCGCAAGGTGCTGGAAAGTTTGCGCGAACCGTTGGAACGAGGAGAAATCCACATTGCGCGCGCCGCCAGACACGCTACCTTTCCCGCAAGGTTTCAACTGATTGCCGCGATGAATCCCTGCCCGTGTGGCTGGCAGGGACATCCTAATGGGCGTTGCCGTTGTACACCGGATAGAATTGAACGTTATCGGGGACGTATTTCCGGACCGATTCTCGACCGCATGGATTTGCTGATAGAGGTTCCCGCGCTGCCAGCCGAAACCATGGCAGAGACAGGCAAAGGCGAATCGTCCGCCGTTGTGCGTGCGCGGGTTCTGGAGGCGCTTGAGCGGCAAATGGCAAGGCAGGGACTGGTCAATGCCCGACTTCTGCCTGAGCGGATTGAAGCCTGTGTCCGAATGAGCGCGGAGGCAAAAGGGCTTTTGCAGCAGGCAGCGGCTCGGCTTCAACTTTCTGCGCGTTCCTGGCATCGGGTGATGAAGGTTGCGCGCACGATTGCCGATCTGGCCGGATCTCCCGGTGTTGAAAAGGTTCATCTGGCAGAAGCTTTGCAGTATCGTCGTCCATTCACGGAGGCGAAATGAGCATGTTAAGACACGCAAATCATCCCGGCTTGGTTCTGATACTGGCTGGATTGGCTGCGATCGGCCCTTTTTCCGTCAGCACATACCTGCCGGCTTTTCCGGAAATCGGCGCGGAACTGGGAGTGGGAATGGAAGCGGTACAGGAATCCCTTTCCCTTTACATGCTGACCTTCAGTCTTATGACCTTGTTGCATGGCTCGCTCTCTGACAGTTTGGGACGCAAGCGGGTCATCCTCTTCGGCCTTTTTGCCTACACCCTGGCTTCTGTAGGCTGCGCGTTTGCGAACAGCATCGAAATGCTCTGGACAATGCGCATAGTGCAGGGGCTTTTTGCCGGGGCAGGAATGGTCGTCAGCCGCGCGATTGTGCGTGATCTTTACGTGGGTTCAGATGCGCAACGCATGATGGCGAACGTCGCGGTTATGTTCGCCATTGCGCCTGCCGTTGCTCCGATCATTGGAGGCTGGGTACTGTATTTGTTTGACTGGCGCGCCATTTTCTACTTTGTAGCCGTGACTTCGGGGATCATGTTTGTCGTATGTTGGTTCTACCTGCCGGAATCATTGCCGCCGGAAAAACGCCATCCTTTTGCGCTCAAGCAGCTTTTCAGGAACTACATAAAGATTTTTTCCAGCGCCAGTTTTGTCCGGCTTTCCTTGTGCATAAGCGCTTCTTTTGGGGGGGTGTTCCTTTATGTACTCTCCGCGCCGGTTTTTATACGCGAGCACTTGGGGCTGGGTGAGACCGATTTTTACTGGCTGTTCGTCCCAGGTACGATCGGAATGATGATTGGGTCATGGATTTCCGGCCGTATCGCCGGGAACTGGGATAGCCGTAACGCTCTTTGGCTTGCCTTTCTTTTGATGGGTATTTCCGCGCTGGGCAATCTTTTCATTTCCGAGGTTAGGCCGGATTCTCTCTGGATTACAGTTTCGCCCTTTCTAGTTTACAACATAGGCGTTGCCATTGCCATGCCCACCATCACCTTGCTTGCGCTGGATCTTTTCCCTGATAACAGGGGCATGGCTTCTTCCTGCCAGAGCGCTATCCATACGATGTTCAACGTGTTGATTTCCTCTTTTCTCGTGCCGTTTCTCTGGCATAGCCGTATGGGGTTGGCGCTGGGTATGCTGGGGCTTTGCGTGTTGGGTCTCTGCCTGATGGGGCGCGGGAGAGGCGGCTTTTCTCAAAACTCCAAAAATAGTTGACATTTTTTTTCTTTTGTTTAAAATGCCGGGTTCCCTCTGCTTTTTTTGCGGGGCGTTCTTTAACAATTTGGCGACCGATAATAGTGGGTGCTTTGCGTGTTGTTGGGTGTTTTGGTGTGGTATGGGCTTTGGTTCCTGGGGTTTTGTTCCTGGGCTTTTGTCTTGTATCTGCCTGATTGCC
>Ga0099364_10011704_pt1 | contig 11935 bp, 7 predicted proteins | sample TergutTh196P3_FD_73070 | JGI IMG/M metagenome (GOLD analysis project Ga0099364, IMG submission 73070) | Microcerotermes parvus P3 segment gut microbial communities from Pointe-Noire, Republic of the Congo - Th196 P3 | ecosystem: Host-associated > Arthropoda: Insects > Digestive system > Gut ...
TGAGCGTCGCGATGGGGGAAAACCTCGGCGGCGGTGCACTCGAGTCGCTCATGCGCATGCTGACGCAACAGAACCTGATGGAAGACATGAACAAGAGCATGGGAACGGCGTTCATCATCATGCTGGATAAGGTCAGCGGTGCTTTCCTGGTCGTGCTGGGGCAGGTCATTCCACCGCTCTATGACTTCGTTAATTACGAAACGGCACTGCAACGGGGCTTCGACGTCCCGGTAAGCTGGATGGTCGTGCATGGCCTGACGACCTTCGGCTATATGCTGCCGCTTTTCCTTGTCGGATATATCATTCTCAAAAATCGCGAGGTGGCAAAATGACAAACAACAAATTTCGCACGAGGATCATTTATATTGTTGTGATCATCGCGTTGCTCGTCCCGCTGTTTTTACTCGGCAAACCCGCTTCGGTCCAAAAGGGCGACGAAGGGCAGGTCCAGTTGAGAGGCGGTATTTTGGCCGGTATTCGCGAAAAGGAGAATATCACCGATGCCCAGTTGGGGGAGATTGACCCTGCGAGTAGCACAATGAAACTGGCCACCTTTGGAATGCGGGGGGTGGCACTGGTTCTGCTTTGGCACAAGTCGCTCGACTATGAGAAGAAGTCTGACTGGAACAACGTCGTTGTGACCAGCAAGCAGATCACGATGCTGGAACCGCGATTCACGACCGTTTGGGATTTCCTCGGCTGGCGATTGGCCTACAACGCTTCGCGCGACCAGGACGACTATCGTGAACGCTACCGTTGGGTGATCCGCGGGTATGAGTTCCTTGAAGATGGAATCCACTATAACATGCTGGCACCGTTCCTTTATCACAAAGCCGGTTGGACCATCTCGCAGAAGATTGGTATTTCCGACGAAAAGGTGCAATACCGCCAACTGTTCTGGCAGGATGATGAATTTCATGGTGCCCCGCACATTCCTTACCCCAACGGAACGCCGGAAATCGCCAATCGTGACAATTGGCTTTACGGTATCCCGCTCTATGAACATTCCGAGGAAATATTCTCGAAGGTGGAAGACGACTTTGTTACAAGAAGGGCGGAAGGGCTTGTCACCGACGACCAGGTGAAAGATTACTATAATAGTGATAATAAAAAGTGGAGCATCGGCAACATGGCTCGTCCACTTTTTTATGCCCATTCGCGGATGAACCATATTCACTATGCGGACTGGTATGAACAGGACGGCAGTTTCGGTGAAAAAGCCAAAGAAAATTGGAGAAAAGCTCAAACGATCTGGGATTCGTTCGGTGACAAGAGGATCTCCACGACGATTGATGACCGCAGAAATCCCGACCAAAAGCGGGTGATTTACCTGAAAGCGGCCGCCGAGACGCAGGCAAAGATCGACCAATTGAACGAGGAACTGGTTTCATTGCTCGCGCCGCGAACGAAAAGAGACCTGTATGTGGAACGCTGGAATTTGCTGACCGACCTGCAACAAGGGGCACTCGTCACTGCGGTGAAAAAGTACAATGTGGAACATTATGTGGCCATCCGTGAATACCTGGATGAAACGCAGCCCGATTGGGAGGAAAAGCTGACGGAACTGCGCAATTCGCTTATTGAAGACCCGGAGGAATTGGCCGCTTACCTGATTCCTGAACCGATTCGCAAAGGGATGCGGGGAATGGAGCAAAGTGACGAACGCGACGAAGTCAACATGGCGCAAAAAGCCGGACGGGCATTGGAGGAGGTGGTCAACCAGGCATCAAGTGCCCTTGCACTGACTCCTACGGCTATCGCGGGCGAAATCGGAAGTTGGGAAACCCGTCAGCGGGAGGATTACGAGGAATACCAGGAGAAACTGGCGGAAAACCCGGAATTGGCCGACGATCCCGATTTCCCAAAAGTCGAGCCGCCAACCCGTAACGCACCGCGTGCCCGTGAGATTGTGCAAGAATTGGATGACGAGAATTATCATCACCAGTTGCCGGGTATGTTCTGCGAATTGACCAATTATGTGCATTACGGTCAGGAGATTGACGTCGAACAGACGTCGGAAGCCGTCAGTGCCAATGAAGCAAAATACTGGGCACGTCGCGCGTTCAATGAAGACGGCAATATCTTCCTTGCGAATGAAAAATACCTGGAATCCATGCGAATTTGGAGCGAATTGCTGGACAATCCCCGGTATGAATACCTGAACAACGATCTGTTCCGCCGCGACTTCGTGGATTTTGTTGATAAATACCGGCACGTTACCGACCGGCTGGACGACTCGGAACGCGGGACACTCTATCCTGTGGACTTTCCGTTTGCGAAAATCGTTCGTCTGGAACTTGAGAACGGGATGATCAATCCGTTGAGGGATTCACTCGTTTACCTCCGGCATCGTCATGAAAACGGGGATTACGATGAAATTGTTGACCGCTCCGTGTTGTTGCTCAAAGCCTGGAACGGTACCATGCAGGGTTACGAGTACCTGAAATACGTGCCGGTGCCGGAATACAAGGACGAAGTGGCCGAAGTCTTTGCGTTGTACGTCGATTCGCTGCAAAAGACGGAGCGGCAGTTTGCGTCCGATGTCCCCCTGTTGGAATTCATCAGTACAGTCATGTACTACGAACCGATCACTCGCGAAGCCCTCCGCAAGACCGAGCAGATCAATTTGGCCGAGGAAAGCGAAACCCTCCTGGACAAGCTGGCCGACGCGGCACTGGATTGGAGTCTTGTCGTGGCGCAGTATCCCATTTTGAAACTCCCGGCGGACGCATATATCGATCAGACCAACCTTTTCAGCACATCGTACCTGCGCACCTGCCATGATCAAATCACCACGATCATTGCCCTTTATGTGGATACCTGCAAAAAGCTGAATCGTCCGGTCACGACGGATTTCCCATTGCATGAATTGTTGCCAGCGGGAGTCACGGCGGCCGTTGACCCGGCAACGGTTGTTCAGGCAACAGTTGCACCAATTGATCCGACAGCAGTTGATTCGGCAACCGATGCCGAACCGGTTCAGGAAGATGCCGTCCCCGCCGATAGCCAATAGTTGAAAAGGTGGGGACATTGTGCCGAAAACCATTAAACTTGCCATTTATTTCAACGACGAACTGAGAGCGGTCAAGGAATTGGCTCTCCCGTTCGTCATTGGACGCAGCCATGACGCGAATCTCACGATCCCGCATCCTATGGTCAGTCGCAGGCACTGTCTCATTTTTGATGACAAGGGAGTCGTTCGCCTGCAAGATCTCGGCTCGTTGAACGGAACCTGGGTTGGCAAGGAACGCATCATGGAGTTGGTATTCGAAGACGGTTCCGAGTTTCTGATCGGGAACATTCGTTTCGTGTTCAACCCCGACGACACAGTCAAGATGCCCGCGTTTCCTGTGGCTCCGGATTCGGACATTGTCAAAGCAAACGACGTCTTGAGTTTATCCGACGAATTGACTCCGCCTTTGCCGCCTCCTGCTTCACAGCCCACCATGAGCAGGCCGGCGGCTCCGAATTTCATCAAACCGCTTTCGTTCCCCACCGACGATGGGGAAAGCGGCATTCTGAAACTGAACGACGTGATTGACCTGGCCGACGTCATCGACAAGGAAGCGTCAACCCCGCCGTCACTCCGGGAAGAAAAGTGACGTCTGCATTTCGCCCCGATATTGCCCCGCGAGACAGGACTCCGGTGCGGGAGTTTCTGCAATCCGAAATTCTTGCCCGACAGGTGGAAGCGGGCGTTTTGCTTGCTGTTTCCGGCGGAGCCGACAGCACGGCCATGTTGCGGTGTTTTGTCGCGATTATGCAATCTCGCACACCCCCTGCCGCAATTCATGTTGCACATGTCAATCATGCCTTGCGAGGACGCGAATCGGACGACGACGCGGTGTTTGTTCGGCAACTGGCCGGGCAATTCGGGTTGCCGTATCACGAAACGCTTTTGACTTCGGAAATGCTCGCAACAGATGATTCGGGCAGCATCGAAGCGGCGGCTCGCGGTTTGCGTTATGATTTCCTGCGACAGACTGCCGAGCAAAACGCGTTACGACATGTCGCCGTTGCGCACAACGCCGACGATCAGGCCGAAACGGTTTTGCACCGCATCATTCGCGGAACGGGCGTCGCAGGGCTGGCCGGTATTCCGCCCGTTCGAACACTGGGTGAGGCCGTGACACTCATCCGCCCCATGCTGGCGTTTTCGCGGCGTACCATTCTCGATTATCTCGACGCGATCCAACAACCATTCCGCACCGATTCGACAAATGCCGAATCGCGTTACACACGCAATAAAATCCGCAACAATCTGATTCCGCAACTTGCTTCGGAGTATCATCCTGCTGTTGTTGACGCCCTTGTCCGGTTGGGTGCCCAAGCCACCGAATGGGCTGATTATATCAAGTCACAAACGGACGCACTGTACGACCGGGCCGTGACACATCACGCGGAATACATCGCTGTTCGACTGGAAGCTCTCGCCGATGCGCCGCAACTATTGGTACGCGAACTGTTCGTCATAATCTGGTTGAGGCAACACTGGCGTCAGCGTGACATGGCCTATGCGCATTGGCAACGACTCGCCGAAATGACTTTGCCGCAATTCACAGTATCGCACAAGCAGGTTTTTCCCGGGGCGATCGTCGCCGAGCGAACGGCTACTCAGCTGGTTTTGCATTCCCTGAGTACGACAGCACCGTCAAGCTGTTAGTTATGTCCCACCGAAAAATTTGATGTTGATCAAAATCATGACGGGTTTGCATCAAAAAGTTTTCAGCAAGAACAAAAGCCGGAATGAAGCGCAGCGCAATGACGGGATGAGGAGTGACCGCTCCACCTTGATTTTTGCGCATGATTTTGTCTCCGTCACCAAATTCTTTGAAAATATCTCCGATCTTGTTTACTTTACCTTAATCATCCTGTATGATGAATGGCTGTTTCACCTCAACTTTCCAATGTTCACTTTCAAGGAGTTCAATTTATGTCGCAAAATACGCAATTGCCCGATTACGTCGCGTCCGCCACGCCGAATCCCGCTGACAAACGCGCCCCCTGGCTCACAACCACCGCCGCGACTTACGCTGGGATCATGCTCTGGTTTGTGTTCTGGTCCGGTGCTCCAAGCGGTGGAATCAGTGCCGCCGGCGGGGTACTCTCCCAAGGGCTTCTGTTGGCACTCTTTGCATTGATCATCGCGGCTGCCATTTGTCATTTCTGTTTCTATTACGTACCGGCAATGCTCGGTATGAAAACCGGTCTGCCGCTCTATATTGTCGGCACCTCAACTTATGGAGTCAAAGGCGGCTTCATCATGCCGGGTTTTTTGATGGGATGCCTCCAGTTCGGGTGGTTGAGTGTCAATGGCTTCTTCGCCGGTCTCGGGTTGGCATGTATCATCAAAGGAGCGGCATCTTGGGAAGAAGTGAATGCCGTAACAGGGAGTTCATTGCACATTGGTATTGGTATTGTCTGGGCAGTGATTGCGGCATTTGTCGGCTTGAAAGGAATTAAGTATGTCGGCATGGTTGCATCGTTTATGCCGGTTGTTCCGATTGTTGTCCTTTTTGTACTTTTGGTCAGCACAATCGGCGGCATCGGTAAGTTCGACAAGAAAAAGATGATGTCAGAGACAGAGGACACAAAAGCGGTTGCCGTCAAAACCATGACAACGGTGTATAGTATGGATGTGAAGTCGCTTCCAGGAATAAAAAAGGAAATTTCTCCTGTCTTATGGAATTATGGTCGCATTGAAGTGGATGTGAACAAACTTCCCGGTGCAGAACGGGAAGAATATGAAAAAGCCAAAGCACAGTCGGGCATCAGACCGGCATTCACGCTTTACGGCAGTGGTTTTCTCGGCGTTCTCTCGTTAGTATGTGCTTATATTGTCGGATTCTTTGCAACGGCTGGTGCTGCCGGTTGTGACATGGGATCAAATAACAAAGATGCCAAAGCCGTCCAGTGGGCAGGTCTTGTTGGAATTGCCGGCGCGACGATTTTCACAGGCGGTATCGCCTTGATCGCTGTTGCAGGTGCCCAGGGCTCGGGGATGATGCAAGCCATCGAGTTAAACCCATATGACGCAATGAAAACAATTCTCGGAGACAAGATCGGCGTACTCTTCATGCTTCTGCTGGCGATTGCCGCCTTCCCGGCTGCTTGTTTCTCGTCGCTTATCGCTGCCAACAGTTTCAAGACGACATTGCCGAAGGTGAATCCATTTGTCAGTTGCGGTATCGGAACACTTGTCGCATGTCTTCTGATTGTCAGTGGATTTGCCGGTCAAGCGGGTGCCGTGTTCACGTTGATCGGTGCCTCGTTCGGTCCCATCTGCGGTGCAATGATGGCCGATTATCTTCTCTCCGGAAAAAAATGGGCCGGTCCGCGTGCCGGGTTCAATCCAGCCGGTTGGATTTCCTGGGCCGTCGGATTCTTCGTCGGTGGAATCACCTTGCTTGTGGAAGCATTCCTCGGTGGAACAATGCCTGTCCAGATTCCCTGTCCGCCGGTCAGTGCGTTTGTCGTCGGATTTGTGCTTTATTACATTCTCGCCGAAGCGGGCATGGAATCCAAAAAACTCGACATGCCGCAACGGATTGATTAATCTCATGATTTCCTTCCTGTTTCTGCTGACCGTGACGCTACTGTCGGGGCAATGTCTGTCTGCCGAGACGATGCAACCTTTCGCGGCGTTGCAGAACAAGCAGTACCCGCCTTCACCGGTGCAGGGGTTTTCGCAATATGGCGCTTCGGCAGTGCTGGGTGCCAATGGTGAATTGTTCATGCCGGCAAGTGCGGGCGGCAAGTTGCTGTATGATGAGGCGGTTCTCGAAAGTGGGAGCATGGCCGCCGAAGTCTTCCTCAAAAAAGGTGATCAAGGCAACGCGGCGTTCATCGTCAAGGTGCGTGAACCGGGGATCGGGGCGGACGCTTTTCACGGCATGGAAATCGGTCTGTTTGCCGACGAGCAACGACTCATTTTGGGACTGCATCGCAACAATTTCGAGCAGTTGCGTTCGGTACAGTGTGACATTCCGCTCGACCGCTGGTTCGATTTGCGAGTTGACTTTGGCAGGACGGAATATCGTGTGTCCATTGACGGAAATGAAGTTGCCGTATTGACTGATCCGCAAGCACGATTGACCGCCGGCAAGGTCGGTTTTCGCCCCTGGCAGCGGAATGTGCACATCCGAAACTTCCGCCTGCGCAAGGCCGATGAAACCATCGAACGGGGGATTGATTTTGTCGAAGCCGAACCAACGATCCAGCCGTGGCCGGAGACCTTGCGTTCATTGGACGACTTACCACCGATTGCGTTGGTGACGCATTATCCGTTCACGCCGCCGCCTGCGGTCGGGCAGGACTTTGCCGTTGCGCAACCCCGCATATGGGGTTGTAGTATTCGCATCATCGATCCGGCAAATCCTGAAAAGGAAGTCAAGACAATTTTCAGCGATTCCCGTGGTTGCATTTACGACATGAATCGCTCGTTTGACGGGCAAACGCTCTACTTTTCGTTTCGCCGCGAAGGGGAAAAATACTGGCGCATCTGGAAAATCGGCACCGATGGTACAGGGTTGACGCAAATGACCGATGGCGATTGGCACGACTTTGCCCCCTGTGAAACGCCGGATGGACGCATCGTTTTTGTCAGTTCGCGGCGTTTCGGCTACACGGTTTGTCAGCCGGGGCCGTCGTCGAACCTGTTTGTGATGAACACGGATGGTTCAGGCATTCGTTGCGTGAGCATGAACACACTGTCCGATTTCAGTCCGCAGATTTTGCCGGACGGCCGTGTGCTTTTTACGCGATGGGAGTACGTCGACCGCGATTTAACTTACCGCCAAAGCCTGTGGACGCAGACGCCCGACGGAACTGCCTATCGGCTTTTTTTCGGCAACACGATTCGCGATGTCGGCACGTTCTGGCAGGCAAGGCCGATTCCCGCCAGCACCTCGCAGGTGCTGGCGACGTTTGCCCCGCATCATGGTTACCCGCACGGGATGATCGGGCTGATTGACCGGTCGTTCGGCGTTGAAGGTGAGAAAAACACGGGGTTTCGTTACATCACCAACGATGTGCCCGTGGTCGGGGACCGGTTTCTGGAATGGGCTTACCGCGACCCGTTCCCGCTTTCGGAAAACCTGTTCCTGTGTTCTTTCGGCAGTGGCGGGCAGTTCGTTTACACACCGGATAACGGCGGCAACAACGAGAACAAATTCCGTGTTTATCTGCTCAACGCGGACGGCGAAAAGCGGATGCTCTACGAAGACTGTGAAATGAGTTGCTATTATCCGATCCCGCTCGGGCAGCAGGAAACGCCGCCAGTCATAGCGGCAGGACTTGACACGGAAACCGGTTTGCCCGGTGCGTTGCAACAAACAGGCACCGTGTTTTTGACCGATGTTTATGAAGGTATTGAAGCTGTGATTCCGCGCGGTGCGGTCAAATCACTGCGTATTATGGAGCAGGTGCGGAAATCCGAAGAGCTGGTCAATCGCGCTTACGATCAGTCGCCGGTCATGAGTTACGGAACGTATTACGCGAAACGGCACTGGGGTGAAGTGCCTGTCGAGGCAGATGGCTCGGCGTATTTCACCGTGCCGGCATTGCGTGAGATTTATTTTCAAATCCTGGACGGCGAAGGCCGCGAGTTGCACCGCATGACCTCGGCCATTCAGGTCATGCCGGGCGAAACGGTCAGTTGCGCCGGCTGTCACGAATCACGGGACAGTACACCGCCGGTCATGTCGGCGGGATTGCCGGTTGCACTGTCAAAGCCGCCGCAGGTGCCGGTGATTCCGCAATGGTATCTCCAACGCGAACGATCCAACCCGCTTCCTGACGTAGCGGTGTTTGATTATCCGAGCGTTGTGCAGCCGGTGCTGGATCAGTATTGTGTTGAATGTCACAACGGGGCGAACGCTCAGGGTGGTTACGATCTGACCGGCGATAAAACCCGGTATTTCAGCATGTCGTATGACAATCTGCTCGGCAAAAGCCGGTCGTACCGACAGCACGACATGGACACCGGCGATCTGTTGCCGGACGAGGTGGCCAAAGGCAAGCCGCTTGTGCATTTTTACTGGCTGCTCTGGACGCCGACCACGATTCATCGTCCGTTTCAGTCAGGCTGTTACGCCAGCCGGTTGCCGGATTACCTGACGAAGGAACATTGCGGCTATGACATCCCGTTGGAAGACCGTCAAAAGATATACCTTTGGATTGACGCCAATGTGCCGTATTATGCCACTTATGCCCATTCGCGCCCGCGTTCACCGGGGCGGCGCGATTTGTTCACCGACACCGAAACAGGGCGTTTTTCCGCGTGGTTTGAACAAGGGTTCAACGAAGTCTATCGCCGACGCTGTACCGAATGTCACGGCAACATGACCGACACGATCAGTTGGGACGGCCGGTTCGCCTGGGTCAATTTTTCGCGGCCACAGTCCAGTGCCGCACTCACCGCCCACTTGAACGCCGAGCACGGCGGCCGCGGCATCGCACCGCTGTTGTTCGACTCGCATGACGACGCAGATTATCAAAAAATGTTACGGGCAATCGAAATGGGCAGGCAATTGTTCCTCAAGAACCCCACCGCCGACATGCCGGGGTTTGCGAACGCAAAAGAGGAACCGTAATTCACTCGCTTACACTTTATGTTCTGACTCGGTGGTCATGCAACAAAAGTGGACGCTCACGCCGTGACCGCTGCTCTTGCGTTCGGCGTTGTTTTTTGGTATTGTGACGATGTGCGTATCGAATATGGCGGTTCATCACCGTAACCGCTGTTCAACGGCAGTCACGGTGTAACCGTCTTACTTTGTCAATTCCACCGTAACAATTCATAATCGTTCACTGTTTTTTTTCTCATCACGAAGGCGTAAAGTCAATCATCATGAATGCACTGTTGCCCCGCCAATCCTGGAATTGCGGGTTACCTTGGGTTCAATCCGGTCATTGCGCTGCGTTCCCGGTTGCCGTTGGAAAGTCACATTTTTAAGTTTGGCGGGGTACTACCTGAGTATGTCGGCACTTGACGACTGTTGTTCGGCATAATGAGGTTTGGGGATAACCATTCGTTTGCTTTGTTCGGAGCGAGATTCGATCACCTGGGCAATGGAATAATCCTTTGTCCGCCGGTTTTGGTAAGAAATGTACAGCTCGGCAATGATGCCCACCGTGATCAATTGTGCTCCGAACAACAGCAACGCGACGCCGAAAATCACACCGGGATGGTCTTTCAGCAGGAAGAGCGACGATTCTTCTGTGAAGACACCGATGGCAAAAAGAAAACTGGTTGAGATTTTCATAAAACCATAATAGAACATGGCCAGCGAACCGACAGCGAAGGAAATCAGACCGCAGGTCCCCATGAAATGTTGCGGTCGCTGGCCATAGCCGGTGATGAATTTGACTGTCAACAAGTCAAGAAAGCCTTTGACGAATCGTGTGAAGCCGTATTTCGATTTGCCGTGTGTGCGTGACCTGTGTTGCACGACTTTTTCGCCAACCGTATAGCCGCGAGCCGCCGCCAGAACCGGCACGAAACGGTGCAACTCGCCGTACAGGGTGATTTCGTCGAAAATCTGCCGCCGATAGATTTTCATACCGCAGTTGTGGTCGTGCAATTTGACGCCGGTAAGCCAACTGACCAGGCCATTGAAAAGCCGTGACGGCCAAACTTTGTGCCAGGGGTCGTGACGCACCTGTTTCCAGCCACTGATGACGTCGAGACTTGTGTCCATCATTCGGACGAACTCCGGGATTTCGTTCGGGTCGTCCTGCAAGTCAGCGTCGAGCGTCATGACCAACTCGCCTGTGGCCATCTCGAAGCCGGCGTTCAGTGCCGCCGCCTTGCCGAAATTCCGTCGGAACCGCACGGCCTGGATTCGCGGGTCGTCTTTGGCCAGCATCCCGATGATCTCCCACGAACGGTCGCGGGAGCCGTCATCTACAAAAATGATTTCCAATTCATAATTCTGTTCCGAGGCAACCGCGCAGATTTCGCGATGAAGCTGGACGAGACTTCCCTCTTCGTTATAGACCGGTATAACAATCGACAACATAATATTTTCTCCTGTGTTGATTTTTCCTTCAAAATGAAGAGAATGGCTATTTTGAATTGATTTTAACGTTTTGCAATCAAGCTCATTATAGTCAGAAAGTGGCATAAACTGAAACAAAATTTTCCGGCTTTTTTAGTAAATGTCAAGAAAATTGATTGACACGCTGCTGATTTTGCCATGATTATTGGCACAATCCATCCCATTGTTTATATTTCTCGGAATGGCTGATGATCCGACCGCTGAGAGATCGGTCACCCACCCTGATCTGGCCGATTCACTTCATTGCGATTCCGGATGCCATTCACAAAATGAGATTTGGTGAGATATACTGCCGAACGCCATTGGACTGGTATTACTTTTGTGACCTTTGTGACCTTTGTGAAAAGCTTTGTGGCCTTTGTGCTAAATATTTCAACACAAAGAACACAAAGGGATGCACAAAGTTCGCAGACATCAATGCAAAGTCCATGGCGGTATGCGGTATAAAGCCTTTTGGGTCTCTGCCAGCAATAAAAAACGATGATGCGGCCAAAATCCGGTGTTGCATGAGCGGGTGTTTAATGTAAAATACGAACCATGAAAGTTCGATTCTTGTTTTGTAGTGCAATTATCTTTTTTGGAACCCACTCTTATGAAATTTTCAACGGAACGAAACGCGTTTTCTCAAGCTTTTCAACTGGTCGCAACGGTCGCCGCCACGCGGGACGTCAAGCCGGTCATGCAGAACGTCAAGGTCAAAACAGAAAAGTCCGGCGGTGAGAAGCATTTGGTACTTATGGCCACTGACGGCGAAATGGGGATTCGTAAAATCGTGACACAATGTACTGTCACCAAGCCGGGCGAAGCAATCATTCCCGCCAAACGGGTGCGGCAAATTTTGCAGGAAGTCACATCGGAAAACGTCGAGTTTGCCA
>Ga0099364_10011705_pt1 | contig 11935 bp, 9 predicted proteins | sample TergutTh196P3_FD_73070 | JGI IMG/M metagenome (GOLD analysis project Ga0099364, IMG submission 73070) | Microcerotermes parvus P3 segment gut microbial communities from Pointe-Noire, Republic of the Congo - Th196 P3 | ecosystem: Host-associated > Arthropoda: Insects > Digestive system > Gut ...
CAAGGTTATCAGTTTGTTCATATGAACTCCTTTGGGAACTCACCGGAATCACGCAGGTTTATGGAAAATACCAACTTCCGCGTTGCTTTAAACCTTGCTGTGAACAGGGTTGGTATAACTCAAAGTGTTTTCCGCGGGGCGGCTCCAACTACAAGGGTTTCAGCGCCAACGATGGCAGGTGTCAACCGTTTATTTCATGCTGAGTACCCGTTTGAAGGTTGGCCTGCAGCAGGTGATCCAGCCAGAGCAAGGACCCATCTTAATATGGCACTACAAGAATTAGGAGCCACAATTAATGATGTCCCTGAATTATCACTTTTATGCTTTGAATCCCAAGCGAGCATGCTTGTTATGCAGGCAGTGCAAGATATGATTTTAAGTACATTGGGCATAAGATCCATAATTGACCCTCAGCCAATCCAGCAAATGTTAGCAAAAGCTACTAATGGTGAGTGGGACTTTTGGTGGGGAGGTAAAAGCCTTGGCAACCTGGACTGGGGTGACGGATGGGCAAGAGACTTTATGTATCTAACGTCTAATGTAAATAATTATCAGAATGCCGAATATGCAGAAACATATATAAGAATGGCTTATGCTTTAACCATTCAGGAAAGAAAAGACAATCTTTTTAGGCTTGAGCAGATTTTCACAAGTGATCCTCCCGGGATTCTTGTGGGATGGACACAAAACTGGGTTGTAATGAGGGACGGTATAGAAGGATTTCAGCAGGGTCTTTATACAAACTTCACTTACCTTATAAGATAAAACCTTTGCGGCTCTTGCTTAATGTAAGAGCCGTTTTTTTAAGGAGTGTGCGAATATGACAAGGTACATTTGCATGCGCATCATTATTTCTATTTTTACTATTTTTGTCCTTGTAACAATAACATTTTTCCTTGTGAAGCTGCTTCCGGGCGATCCTTTTATGAGTGAAAGTGTACCACCTGAAATAAGAGCAAGGCAACTAGCATTCTACGGCCTCGACAGGCCTATTGTCGAACAATACTTCCTTTACTTGGGTAATCTGCTTAGGGGGAATCTGGGCACTTCCCTCAGATTCCTTGGACGTGAAGTCTCAGGTGTCATAAGGACAGGTTTCCCAATTTCTGCAAGGCTGGGAATTATTTCAGTTATTTTTTCATACGCAGTTGGCCTTACTTTTGGAATTTTGAGCTCTCAATTCAGGGGCAGACTTCCTGATTATGTTCTTATGCTGGTCGCATTAATTGGTGTTGCAATGCCTTCCATGGTAATAGGACCGCTCTTAAGATATATCTTCGGGGTTAGACTTGGTTTTCTGCCTGTGACCGGATGGGGTACCGTCAGACAGATAATTATGCCTGCCTTCGTCATGTCTTTAGGAAGTATTGCGGGTAATACGCGTGCGATGAGAGCAAGCATGCTTGGGGTTACAACCCAGGATTATATTAAAACTGCTCGAAGCAAAGGACTAACAGAAGTAAAGGTGGTTTTGCGCCATCAATTAAAAAATTCTCTTATTCCGATTATTACTGGACTTGGACCCACCATTGCTGCTGTAATGCTGGGCAGTTTTGTTGTTGAGCAAATATTTGTAATACCCGGACTTGGAAGGCATTTTGTTAACTCGGTAAATACTCTCGATTATCCCCTTGTAATGGGAATGACAATTTTTTATGGGAGCATACTTGTATTTGCAAACCTGCTTGTAGATATTTTATACGGTGTTGTTGATCCAAGAATTCGATACACATAATTGGAGTATAGTATAATGATATATCTTGATGATGATTTTGATGCATTACCAATAGATAATAAGAGGAGCGAACAGATATCAAGACCCCAAACTACTTATGTAAAGGATGTTTGGCGGAATTTCCGAAAGAGAAAAACAGCACTAATCAGTTTTTTTATTTTATCTATAATTTTATTTTTTGTTCTCTTTGGCCCGCTAATGACACCACATAATTATTATAGCAATAATTACGATGCAGTTAATCAAAGCCCCAACAGAGAATACTGGTTCGGGACAGACACATTGGGGCGTGATATGTGGTCCAGGGTTTGGGTTGGCGGAAGAGTTTCCTTATTAATTGCAATTTTAGCAACCATATTCCCCTACACTATCGGGATGACATTTGGAAGTATTTCAGGTTATTTAGGCGGACGTGTAGATGATATTATGATGAGGATTGTAGAGATTTTGCAGGGTATTCCTGCAATGATTTACAATATACTCCTTATGATTGCACTTGGCAGCGGCAATATCATTACCCTGATTGTTGCATTTACGATTACCGGATGGCTTGGATCTGCACGCAGTACCAGGGGCCTGGTATTACAAATAAAGAACAGAGATTTTGTAATGGCCAGTCAAACACTTGGCGCTTCTACAGGGCGTATTATTTTCAAACATTTAATTCCAAATACCATGGGAATTGCCGTTGTCGGTATGACAATGATGATCCCCGGTGTCATTTTTGCGGAGGCTTTTTTAAGCTTTATCGGACTTGGTGTTGCTCCCCCGAATCCCAGTTGGGGGCAATTAATAAGAACTGCTTCGGATATTTTTAGGGATTATCCCTACCAATTCCTAATTCCATGCGCATGTATAAGTATTTCGTTGCTTTGTTTTAACCTAATCGGTGACGGCCTTCGTGATGCACTTGACCCGCGTCTTAGGACATAGGAGGTAAGGTTATTAATAACGAATTATTGTTATCTGTCAAAGACTTAGCTGTCTCTTTTAACACTTTTGCAGGAGAGGTCAAAGCAGTTCGAGGGGTTAGTTGGGATTTATACAGAAATGAAACGATTGCAATCGTAGGAGAGTCCGGCTGCGGGAAAACCGTGAGTATTCAAACAGTTATGGGTTTATTACAAAAACCCCCGGGATTTATAAAAAACGGCAATATTATTTATAAAGGTATAGATACAGTAGGTTATACCAAAAAAGAATGGCAAAAGCTTCAGGGCAATGAAATGACTATGATCTTTCAAGACCCGTTAACTTACCTTAACCCGACAATGAAGGTTGGTGTTCAAATTGCTGAAAGTTACCGTGAACATAAGAAGGTAAGCAAAGCAGAAGCAGAGAAAAGAGTCCTCGAAATAATGAGACTTGTATCGCTGCCAACCCCTGAGCTAAACATGAAAAGATATCCTCACCAATTATCGGGCGGAATGCGCCAGAGAGTCATGGTGGCAATGGCCCTAATCTGCAACCCTGAAATTTTATTTGCAGATGAACCGACTACAGCCCTGGATGTAACCATTCAGGCTCAGATTATCGAACTAATGAATGAGCTCAAAGAAAAGGTAAATGCTTCAATAGTTCTTATAACACACGATTTGGGTGTTGTTGCTAATATGGCTCAGAGGATATATGTAATGTACGCAGGAAAAATCGTTGAACATGGCGATGCAGACACAATTTTTGGAAATGCAAAGCACCCTTATACCCTCGGTTTAATTGCAAGCGTGCCAAGACTGGATTCAAAGAATAAGGACGAGTTTTCATCAATTCCCGGCTCCCCTCCCGATCTTTTAGCTCCCCCGGGTGGATGTTCTTTTGCACCAAGATGCAAAGAAGCAATGAAAATTTGCGTGAGGAAAGAGCCTTTATACACTCAGTTTCAGGAGCCGGAGCATTATGCAGCATGTTGGCTTAATGATTCAAAGGCCGGGGAAGTAAACCATGATAAATGAAACATTATTAAGTGTTAAAAACCTAAAGAAGTACTTTCATCTTGGCAGGAGAGCCCAACTAAAAGCTGTAAACAATGTCAGTCTTGAAATAAAACGAGGTGAAACATTGGGCCTTGTTGGCGAATCAGGCTGCGGTAAAACCACTTTGGGTCGCACAATCGTAAAAATATATAAACCTGATTCAGGGCAAATTGAATATGCAGGTCATAATATTTGGAAGCAGAACAGAAAGGAAACACTTTCATATAGGAAGCAGGCACAGATTATATATCAGGATCCCTATGCCTCACTCGATCCTCTCTCGGTAGTGGGCAGTTCCATTGCAGAGGGTTTAATCATTCATAAAATGTATTCAAGTGATGAGCAAAGACAAAAAAGAGTAAATGAACTGCTTGAAATGGTGGGCCTTAATTCTGAGCATGCGAGCCGCTTCCCCCATGAGTTCTCGGGCGGACAGAGGCAAAGAATAGGCATCGCTAGAGCCCTGGCAGTCCGGCCTCAGTTAATTGTCTGCGACGAACCTATCAGCGCACTTGATGTCAGTATACAGGCACAAATTGTTAATCTTTTAATGCAGATGCAGCGTGATATGGGCCTTTCCTATCTGTTTATTTCCCACGATTTATCAATGATTAAGCAGATAAGCGACAGGATTGCAGTAATGTATCTTGGCAATATCGTAGAACTGGCTCCTGCAGAATTTTTATACGATAACCATAAGCATCCGTATACAAAAGCTCTTCTATCCGCAATACCCATTCCTGATCCTAAAATTGAAAGAATGCGAAAAAGAATACTATTATCGGGTGATGTACCGAGCCCGATAAATCTTCCTGATATTTGCAGTTTTTATAAAAGATGTCCGCATGCAATTGATGTATGTAAGGATATACGCCCTGAGCTTAAGGAAACTGAGCAAGGGCATTTTATAGCCTGCCATTGTGTATAAAAAAAGAGGTAATCAATGATTGATGATTTTATTAATCGAAGTGACTGTGCTTTTATTTTGGAAAGAGCAATAAAAGGCGGTGCAGGCTTTGCAGAACTCTATTTTGAAGATCGTGATGAATTAAGCATTAAGTTTAATCAGAATGTAAAAGGCATAACCAAAACACACATTTACGGTGCAGGGTTATACTTGATTTCAGGCCTTCAGACCGTGTATTCGTACACAAATGATACATCAATTGAATCATTAAAAAGTCTCTGTGATAAATCTGTAAAATTGCTTTTGCAAAAACAAGAAACTAAAGATAACCCAACTATTCCACAGTTTATATTAAAAGATATTGTGGATCCCAACCCTGTTATTGAATTTCCTTCATCCATACAGTATCAGGACAAAATAAAGCTTCTTCTTGAAGTTAATAAAGCTTGTAATGGCCTATACAATGAAATTATAAATCTGGATTTAACCTATTTCGATACTGATCAGAAGGTCGTAATTGTTAATAGCCGGGGTCTTCTTGCAGAAGACAGGCGCGTAACATCCAGAGTACGCCTATTCCCGACACTAACCAGTCCTGACGACTCAATAAGTTACTTCACTGACTTTACAAGGCCTGCAGGATTTGAGGTATTTAAAGATGGCTCTTATATAGGTTATGCACAAAAAATATTAAAGGATATGCGGGAAAACCTCTATGCAGATACAGCACCCGGTGGTGTAATGCCGGTTATTCTTGAAGGCGGAGGATGCACGGGAACCTTTTTCCATGAAGCCTGCGGGCATCAATTTGAATCACAAACAATTGTAAACAAGGGGATTTTTGCAGATAAAATAGGAACAAAAGTTGCTTCGGATAAAGTAACCTTAATTGATGATGGAACAATGCCAAATTCATACGGCTCAAGCAAATTTGATGATGAAGGGAACCCAAGAAGGAAAAATATCCTTATCGAAAATGGTATTATGAAAAGTTATTTATGTGACCGAATTGGTGCTTTAAGGCTTAATACAGAATGCACAGGCAGCGGCAGAAGGCAGGGATATAGTTTCTCTCCGGCCGCCAGAATGAGCAATACTTATTTGGATAAAGGTAATGATGACCCTGATGAAATGATTTCTTCTTTACCTTCAGGTCTTTTTGTTACAAAGATGGGAGGAGGCTCAGGAGGTGAAGAGTTTACCCTGGCAGCTCAAACTGCTTTTATCGTTAAAAATGGTAAGATCGATAAACAGGTTAAAGGAGCTATGCTGTTGGGTAAAGGAGTCGAAACAATGCAAAAAATAGACAGGGTCGGTAATACCCTAATTAAAGAGGATGGCGGCGGTTTCTGCGGCAGTATTTCAGGTCTTCTGCCAACTACAACTTCAGGAGCCAGGATGCGTGTAACTGAAATGCTTATCGGTGGAAAGGGAGCCTAATAATGATAAATATAGATAATTATAAAGCTGCTTTCAAAAATTTACCTCCCAATGTGGAATGGGCAGAAGTTAACGCTGACTCCAGAGATGAATTCTCTGTTTCATTTAGAAACGGCAAACAGTCAGGTACAGAACTTTATTCTAAAACAGTTTACTATCTGCAAGCTTCTTCTAACGGTAAAAAAGGAATTGTTTATACAGAAAAAGCTGATGAAGACCCGTATACCTTAATAAAACATGCCGTTGAGTGTGCAGGTTTTACAGACTTAAAAAATGTTTTACCACAGGATAAGAATGCCAATATTCCCTGTATCGAATCAGAATCGGGTTCAGAAGAAGATATTCTAGCTTTTGCAGAAGAATTAATCAGGGAAGCTCTAATTTTACAAGACTATATATTACAGTCATGCTCGATTAGAAGGATGAATCAATCTCGTAGGGTTACTAATTCCTTGGGATTGGACAATTTACATAATCAAACTTACTATCTGGTTAACCTTGATATGGGATTAAAAAACAAAACCGGTGCTAATATGAAGGCTCAATTTAAACGTAATGTTAAATCATTAAGCATGCTAAACTCGAAGGAGCTAATTTATCTGGGAATCGATAAACTAAAGCAAAAAACCCATGACGGTAAGCTAAACAAGACAACCTTATCCACAGGGAAGCATAACTGTGTTCTATCAGCTGATGTTGTATGCAATATACTCAATACAGCATGGCAGGAATTTACAGGTACAAACATCAATGCAGGCATTTCAATTTATAAAGATCTGAATGATCAGGTTGGACCTGCGATTTTTAATATAATTGACGCGCCAAACCATCCGGAATGGGGGTTTGAAGCAATATTAGACAGTGAAGGTGTAATTAATAAAGAAAAATATATCGTAAAAAACGGTCATCTTTTAAACCCAATGCACACTCTATTAAGTGCAGATGAAGCCGCTCAGCATAGTACCGGAAATGCAGGCAGAGCAGCATTATTAAGCGGCACTATTCCGGTTAATATTCTTACAATACCCGGTATTTTCTATATAAAACCCGGCAGTAAATCACCGAATGAGCTTATTAACGAAATGAATACAGGTGTATATCTGACTTATTCTCTGGATGTATTCCATTCTATTAATATTGCATCAGGGGAGTTTTCAATTCCCTGCGGAGGAATTGTCTATAATGACGGTAAACCGGTCGGTACCATTGAACAAGTGACCATTGCAGGAAATCTTAAGGATTTATTTATAAACATTCAAGATATTGGAAGTGACCTTCAATTTGAAGAATTTCATTATAAGAACTATTGCTTTGGGGGCCCGAGTTTATTTATTAAAGATCTTGCATTTAGCAGTTCCTCTTAAAAATGGGAGAAAATATGAATCAATATGCATTAAAGGGCAGATTAATCGACGGTATTAAAGATGAAGCCATTGAAAATGGCATTATAATTGTAAAGGAAGATAAAATTATATATGCAGGGATAAGCTCAGGTTATAATCTCCCTAATGATATAAAAATAATTGAATTACCAAACAGTACAATTTTACCGGGTTTTATTGATTGCCATACCCATGTTTCAGGAAATGAAGGCAGTAGTTTAGGAAAAAAAACAAATTATGATAATTTACTCACTGCAAGCTCTCATTTAAGACTCTTTTTGGAAGCAGGATTTACTTTCATTAGAGATATGACTCCATTCAGCAGTGCATTAAGCAGAGCAGTTCACCGAGGCGATATTGAAGGTCCCGGAATCATGTCAGGTGGACAAGTTTTAAGTCCAACAGCAGGCCATACAGATATATTTACGGGAATGTCACTTGATTCACTGAGAAATGCAGGCTTAGCCGGTTCTTTGGCAGATGGTATTGATGAATGTTTGAAAACAGTACGCAGGCAGTTTAGGGAAGGTGCCGAATTTATAAAGATCTGTGCTACAGGCGGTGTATCATCTGCAGTAGACGGACTTGAGGACATTCAATATTCAGAGGCTGAAATGACAGTAATGGTAGAAGAAGCTCGTCGACACGGTACCTATGTAGCAGCTCATTGCAGTAGCTTGGCAGGTACTTATCAGGCTCTAAAGTGCGGTATTGCAAGCATTGAACATGGAATTGATCTTGATGACAGATGTATTAAAATAATGGCCGAAAAAAACATTCCTGTTATAACAACGGCATATGTACTATATCTGGTTTCAAACTTAACGGATTATCCTGAGCATATGATAAGAAAGGGTAAAATTACTGCAAAAAGCCATCAGGAAAGTATGAGGAAAGCTCATAAAGCCGGAATTAATATCGCCTATGGTACAGATTTTTCAAATTCAAAGAACACGCCATACCTGAGAAACGGCCTTGAGTTTAAAGCAATAGTAAATTATGGCTTTACTCCTATGGAAGCAATAAAAATAGGCACAATAAATGGCGCCAAGGTTTGTAAAAGAGAAAAATTAATTGGCTCGCTTGAAGCAGGTAAGCAGGCAGATATTACAATTGTAGAAGGCGACCCATTGCAGGATATTGATGTTTTAACAGATGCAAAGCATGTATCTTTAGTTATTCAAAATGGAAAGATAAAGAAGGGAACACTTGGTGTTTGATATTATCATTCGCGGTGGAACTATAGTAGATGGCAGCGGAAAGCAGGGCTTTGTCTCTGATTTAGGTATTGAAGATGATAAAATCACTGCTATATCAAACCTTTCTACCGGAAAAGCTAAGAAAACTATCAATGCTACAGGTTTATACATTACCCCCGGCTTTATTGACTCTCATTCACACGCAGATGCATCCGTGCCAATGTGGCCTGATATGGAAAGTGCACTCGGGCAGGGCATTACAACCTGTGTAACAGGGCATTGCGGAATCAGCCTTGCACCAATTAACAAGTACTGGCTTGAGCAGGGTTTTGAAAGCCCGGCCTTTGATAGAATAATACCACCATACCCCGGCGGCCCACTACCGGGAGCAGGGCGTATTTTACCTACAGATGATTTTGCCCAAGTTTTTGAAGAGACATTTAAGACAGCTCTTGATTGGCGTAGTTTTGGAGAGTTTTTAGATCGCTTGGATACTGGTATTGGTGCGAATATGGTTTGTCATGTAGGTCATAAACAGCTCAGGCAGCAGGTTCTTGGCATTGATTCAGGGAGAGCTGCATCAGATGACGAGTTAAAAGAGATAGGCTCCTTATTGCGGGAATGTCTTGAAGCAGGTGCATGGGGGTTAGGCTTTGGCCTTGATTATTTTTCCAGTGGAGATGCCGCTCAAAATGAGCTGCTTTACCTGATGCAGATAGTTAAGGAGTATGATAAACTCGTTACAGCCCATGTTCAGTCCCGTGCTATAAGACGGGGGAAAAATAATCCGAGGCATTTATACGGAGAAGGGTTAATAGAGTTTCTTGAACTTGGAAAAGAATCAGGTGCCCGCGTACATATAAGCCATTTAAACTCCATTTCTACAAGTCCCGGAAATGAACCGGGAATATACCTATTAAACAGTAAAGCTGCCGAAGCATCTTTAGCCATTATCGAACATTATCGCAAAACAGGCATTCGAGTTACATGGGACAGGCTTTGTGCTCCTGTAATACCTTATTATTATTTCCCCCTTCTTGCATACAAGTTCCGCCCTTATGCCGATGACTGCGGTGGGCCGGAAGGTTTTTCCGAGGCTTTAAACTCCGGATGGTATAGACAAACCCTAATAAAAGAAATCCGTGACGGTAACCATAGGGGAAAATTGAGTTTTGTAAGTTTTAATTTTGATACAGCAGGGGACTTAACTTGCATCAAAACGACTGAGAATAATATAACCGGACTCACCTTGTCACAAATTGCAGAAAAAAACGGCAAGAACTTACTTGAATCAGCTTTAGACATACTTTCTATTGACCCCTATGCAAAGTTTCACAGAAAACTTGTCTTTTCTCCCGAAACGGCCAAAGTGTTTGCCCGCTGCGATGATGTATCTTTCGGAACTGATAATGGTGCTTATAATTATGACCATGCACAACTTGATGCTCCCGGTTTTATAAGCCACGGCACCCCTTCAGCTTTTTGTCAAATGATTGCATATCTTGAGCAGGACTACGGCCTAAGCTTTGAACAGATGATTCGCCGCCTTAGTGCAAATGCTGCCGGATCTTTTGGCATAAGCAACCGCGGAACCTTACAGGAAGGTTATTTTGCAGATATATTGGTAATTAATAAAGAGAAACTCTGCAGTAATTTTAATTTAATTGAGCCTCGTACACAACCTTCCGGAATTGAGTATGTTATCGTAAATGGTAAAATTGCCCTTGAAAAGGGTACCTTCATGAGCAATCGCCCGGGAAAATCAATCAGGTCCTATAAATCTAAAGATTAACCCTTACTCCACCAGTTTGCCATGCTTATAAACGCTATGCAGCTTATTTTGTATTGCACCTATATCTTTTAAGGGATCTTCATCAAGCACAATGAAATCTGCAATTTTGCCTTTTTCCAGAGTGCCATATTGGGCATCTATGCCGAGCAGATTTGCTGCATTCCTTGTAGAAAAAAGTATTACATCCATGGCAGAAGCCCCGGCATCCATCATAAGCTTTAGTTCTAAACATGACATATCTGTTTTGTTAAGAGGTGTACCTGCATCAGTGCCCATCGCTATTTTCACACCAGCCTTATAGGCTTTTGCGAAGCTCTCGTTATGCGAAGTAATAGAGGCTTTGGTCTTTTCAACTGCATACGCCGGAATTCCTGCCTCAACGCCGCCTTTAAAGATGGCATAAGGCGCAACCAGAGTTGGAACAAGATAAGTGCCATTTTTCAGCATTAATTCTATAACTTCATCTGTAAGGAAAATCCCATGCTCTACAGAGTCTATCCCTGCACGGACTGCATTCATGATGCCTGTCGAACCCTGTGCATGTGTTGCTGTTTTTTTACCGGCTTTATTTGCTTCCTCAATGGCGGCTCGCAGCTCATCAAAATTAAGCTGCTGTGCTCCCGGCTCGACACCGGCAGTCATAATGCCACCTGTAGCCATGATCTTAATAATATCAGCACCTGCTTTCAACTGCTCCCTTGCTGCTTTACGAACTTCATCAACACCATCACATTCACGGCCCATAAACCAGCCATGCCCGCCGGTCATTGTTAAGCATTTACCTGAAACAAGGAATTCCGGCCCATTAATAAGCCCTTGGTTTCGGGCATTACGCAGGTCAATATCTATATAATCACGACCGCCCATATCCCTGAAATAAGTTACGCCCGATCGCAGTAGCTTTTCCAGATTACGTATTGAACGAATCGTAGTCATGTGAGTGGTCTCTTTAGAAATCAATGTAGCCGGATCAGGGGAATCACCATCCAGGTTAACATGGACATGGGCATTGATCAAACCGGGCATTATAATCTTGCCGCTTAAATCGACGATTGACTTTGCATTATCTATACTAAGATTTCCAATCTCGAGGATATTTTTACCTTCAATTAACAGGTCAGCTTTTCTTAGACCTTCACCGGTACCATCAATTATGCTAGCTCCCTTGAATAATGTTTTCTCTGTCATTGACTTCTCCTTTTCAGCTCTTCCTATAAAACGGTGTAATCTTTTGGTTTTCCAGGTCCTTTATAATTTCTTCACCGCCCTTGCGCATATCGTGCGCATTATAGTGCAGACCGAATTGCCTCTGGGTACGGTTAATAAAGCCGTTTTCGTCTGCTTTTCTTGTAATGGCTTCGCTTTCCTCTTCCGAATAAGTGGTTCTTAATGCTCTTTTAAATCTTTCGAGCGCTTCTCCTCTCATAGGCTCTTCTGTTGGCAAAGGCACTTCGGTACTTCCATACTTTTCCCTATAGCCTTCAAGTATTTCTTCATCACTCTGCTT
>Ga0099364_10011706_pt1 | contig 11934 bp, 10 predicted proteins | sample TergutTh196P3_FD_73070 | JGI IMG/M metagenome (GOLD analysis project Ga0099364, IMG submission 73070) | Microcerotermes parvus P3 segment gut microbial communities from Pointe-Noire, Republic of the Congo - Th196 P3 | ecosystem: Host-associated > Arthropoda: Insects > Digestive system > Gut ...
ACCAACAAATATTTAAAACAAAAAACCATGTAGGGGCGACCCCGTGCGGTCGCCCGCAAATTACCGCATCGCATCGTACAGGGCGGGACGCCCGGGTGTGCGTCCCCTACGGATTGCGGGTTTTTATGGTGCCGGATTGTACAATGCGGGCGGGCACATGGGCCCGCCCCTACGGCGCGGTGCGCAGGTTTTAGGATTTAGGTTTGAGGTTTTAGGAAAAGGATGGAGCGACAAATATCGTCCCTTCCTAAATCCTTAATCCTAAAACCTAAGTCCTGCCGCAGGCCGTAGGGGACGCACACCCGGGCGTCCCGAAATTACCAAACAATCATATTATAAACATAAAACCATGTAGGGGCGACCCCGTGTGGTCGCCCGCAAATTACCGCATCGCATCGTACAGGGCGGGACGCCCGGGGGCGCGCCCCCTACGGATTGCGGGAAAACTATGCTAATCACAGACATCGGGCAGACAAAAAAAGGCCGATATTCTATCTTCTGCGACGGGGAGTTTTACTGCTCGCTCCACGCCGATGTTTTCGCGCCTTCGCGGCTTAAAACAGGCGCGGAAATCGCGCGGGGCGAGCTTGACGCGCTTCACCGCCGCTCTGAGCTGAAAATTACGACAGACAGGGCGCTGCGGCTTTTGTCGGTGCGGAGCTACAGCGCGCACGGCCTGCGGCAAAAGTTGGCGGCATACACGGACGAGGAAAGCGCGGATGCCGCCACTGCGCGTATGGCGGAGCTTGGATACATAAATGACCTTGACTACGCGCGGCGCTTGTGTACCGACTGCATAAACAGGAAAGGCTTTTCCGCGTACAGGGCAAAACAGGCGCTGCGGGAAAAAGGCATAGCCCGCGAGATCATCGAGCAGGTAATGGACGAGCGGGACGACGACCCGGAACCGCAGATCGCGGCGGTAGTTTTGCGAAAATATATGCGTTTCCTTGAGGATGAAAAAGGCTTTGCGAAAACGACAAACGCGCTGCTCCGGCTGGGGTACCGGCATGGGGATATCCGCCGTGTGCTTGAGAATTTGATGGAGGACGCGGGGTATTATGATGATTGGGAGGAGTAGCTAATATGGAAAGCATAAAGACAAGGGCATTTGCCGGAACTTTTTTGAGATATCAAGATGAAGTCATCCTAATGAAACGCGGTATGCATAAAAAACTAGGCCCCGGCTTATGGGCTGGAATTGGCGGCCACATTGAGCCGTCTGACGCAGACTCGCCGGTTACGGCCTGCTTTCGTGAAATTGAGGAAGAAACGGGTATCCTGCCCGCGCAAATAGAAAGCTTGAATCTAAGATACTTTGCCTTGCTGAAATCCGCTGATACAATCGATAGCATTTACTATTTCGTAGGCGAACTAAATGAAAAAGCGGCGCTCCGCGACACGGACGAAGGAACGCTGCATTGGATAAAGCTAGGTGATGGTATAGGATATCAAATGGCGCCGTTTATGAAAAGCTTTTATACGCATTGGGTTGACAATTTATCGGATAATACTTTCCATTGTTTTTTGGATTCTGATATTCAGCTGATTAATCAAAGCTTTAACTAAAAGAAAGGAACATCACATTGGCAAAAATAGGAATGGTATCTCTGGGCTGCTCCAAAAACCAAGTCGACGCCGAGCGTATGCTGGCGGCTATCCGCGGTGCGGGGCATGAGCTAAGCGCCGACGCGGGCTTGTGCGATGCGGTCATCATCAACACCTGCGCTTTTATCGAAGAAGCAAAGCGGGAGAGCATCGATTATATTTTAGAATTTGTGAAGCTAAAGGAAGAAAACCGGATTAAAGCGGTCGCCGTGACCGGCTGCCTTGCCGAGCGCTACCGCGATGAGGTCGCGAAGGAGATACCCGAAGCCGATGTGATATTGGGGATCGGGAGCAATGCGCAAATCGTTGCGGCGATCGAAAACGCGCTGTCCGGGCAGAAAACCGCGGCGTTCGGCGACAAGCTTGACCTGCCGCTGGAGGGCAAGCGCGTTATCTCGAATTTGCCGTTTTACGCGTATCTGAAAATCGCGGAGGGCTGTGACAACCTCTGCTCCTACTGCGCCATCCCGCTGATACGCGGGAAATTCCGCAGCCGCACGATGGAAAACATCATCGCGGAGGCCGAGGTCCTTGCCATGCAGGGCGTGACGGAGCTGAACCTCGTCGCGCAGGATACAACCCGCTACGGCGAGGATATCTATGGAAGACTCATGCTGCCGGAGCTTCTGCGCGGGCTTTGCAAAATCGAAAAGCTCCGCTGGATACGCGTGCTGTACTGCTACCCCGAACGCGTAACGGACGAGCTTTTGGACGTTATCGCGGCAGAGCCGAAAATCGTGAAATACATGGATATCCCAATCCAGCACTGCGAGGGCGAAATACTCGCCGCCATGAACCGGCGCGGCGATAAAAATACACTTGCCGCGCTGTTTGCAAAAATCCGCGAAAAAATCCCCGGCGTGGCCTTGCGCACAACAATAATCGCGGGCTTCCCGGGCGAAACCGACGCGCATTTTCAGTCGCTTTTAGATTTTGTGAAGGAGATAAAATTCGACAGGCTCGGCTGTTTTGCCTATTCCAAAGAGGAGGACACCCCGGCGGCGGAGCTGACAAATCAAATCGGCGATGAAATAAAACAGCGGCGCTGCGGGCAAATCATGGAACTGCAAAGCATAGTTATGCAAAGCATCGCGGAAAATATGCTCGGCAAAGCTGTAGAAGTGCTGTGCGAGGGCTTCGACCGCTACGCGGGGCTTTGGTTCGGGCGCAGCTATATGGACGCGCCTGATATTGACACGAAGGTGTTTTTCACAACCGGCACGCCGGTCAAGCCCGGGGATTATGTAACCGTCCTGGCGGAGGATGTGCTGGATGGGGATATAGTGGGGGTTGCAGTTACCGATATTGATACGCAGAAAAATGAAGCAAGAAAGCTATTTTTGAAAAATGCAGAGGATATGCAGCAGCAGTCTGTTGTCAACGGAACAAGTGAGATGACGATGGACGAAATAGACGATATAATCGCAGAAGTCCGAAAAGAGAAGTAGGTACTACCGGGGGCGGTCGTCTCTACGGTTTTAGGTAGGTTTTAAGGTAGGGCGGGGGCTTGCCCCCGCCGTTTCGGTGCAAAACCTGTGCCTACATCATGCTTGTTTCCGGTTGCAGTTTCGCACTGCCCACCCGCTCAAGCCGCGGAGGCTTTTCTTTTGCTTGTGCAAAAGAAACAAAACACACCGGGGAGACCCCGGACCCCCACTCCGACAAACCGCATAGCATTGTGCCTTTCATCGCGCACGTCAAAAGCTTTGCTCTATAATCCACCCAATCACCCAGCCGAGCCGGGCTCCAGGTCTCGAACGCGAAAAAAGGTATTAGGAATAAAAGATATCAAAGACTTTTTCCGCTGTTATTACGTGCGCGGGCGCTTCCGGGCATCGCTCTTTCCTTTAGGTTTGCGCCTACTTGCCTTTGTGGCCTGCACTTTTTCTTGGGACAAAAACTTATTGCTTCTTCCCTTACTAATTTCTAATTCCTATTTTCTAATTTCTATTTGGGTGGTAGGCGTAGCCTGACGGGGTGGTTCAAAATAGATGCGGAAATTATCGCTTCTTCCTTTCCTTGAAACCTTATTTCTGAATCCTGCGCGCCGCGCTATACCTTTCTTTCCCAAGTTGACAACAACGCAAAACCCATGTATAATAAACCTATCTTAAAAAGAAAGGAGGGGGTTGCCATTAGTAAGCCTAGTGCCATGCCTCTCCGGGGGGCTATAATCTAATCCCGCGGTAGAGGCGTGCCGCAAGCGTACACCGGGGAACGAAAATCCCCCGGTGTATTTTTTATGCAGTATAAGTCAAGCGCCGCCGAAGGCGGCGCGCGGCGGCTATATCAGTGCGTTTTGGCGGTGGCTTTCCTCCATGACCCAAATCTGCTGGCGTACCTGCTCCGGCGTTACGACCAGCGGTGTGCCCTCGGTAATCCTGCGGTAAAGCGTGTCGTAGAGCTTTCCCGTGGCGTAGTCAAAGGTCCCGGCGTTTGCGGTTTCCCATTTGTCGTCGCGCCACAAAAGCGGCTCGCTGCAATACATGGGCAGCCCCATCGCGTTACTCAGCGGGGTTTTTATCAGCCGCTGCTCGGGGGCCTCCGCGGGGTCAAACCAGCGCCACTGCATTTCCTGCAAGCTGCCCTTCAGCCCGCCGGTCGAACCCATTATGTTGTATGTAAAGCTCGGGTACGCGTTGCAGGAGGAAATCTCCACATCAATAACCGGCCTTCCCGGTGCGGTTAGGATAAGCTTGACGTAATCCTCCGCATCGCCGAAGGTATTCACCCTGTCCATAAAACAGGTGACATTCGGGTTGCCGTCCGGGAAATCCAGCAGCTGCAGCGCCTGGTCGACGGGATGCGGTCCTGTATTGTACAGGTTGCCGCCGGCGAATTCGCGGCAGCACTGCCAATCCCACCTTCTCGCATAGCCGCTGAAATGTATGCTGACCTGTATAATCCTGCCCAGCGCGCCGCTCGCGAGGACCTTGCTTACCTGCTCGAAATACGGCGCAAAGCGCGACTGCTGGAATACCGCCAGCATTTTCCCGCTTTTTTGGGACGCGGCGATCATTTCGTCCACCTGTGCGGCGGTCTGCGCGAAGGGCTTTTCGCACAGCACATTGTAGCCGCGCCTAAGCAGATCCAGCGTTACCGGCACATGAAGATGGCTGGGCGTGGCGTTTACCACAAGGTCGATGCCGCCGTCTTCGGGAAAATCCGCGTAATCGGCAAACGCGCGGCAGCCGTATTCTTTTTCCGCCCTGTCCCTGCGCTCCTTGATAGGGTCGGCGACAAAGGCGACCTTGTACTTTTCCCCGGCGGTGAGAAAGTATGCCCCGTGGATATCCCGCCCGCTCCTGCCTTGCCCTAAAATAGCAATACGAAGCTGTTTCATATTTTACTAAGCCCCACTTCCCTGAAAAATTCCGGCCTGTGAAAATCCGGGCGCTCTGTTTCTACAAGGTTCCAACAGCCCCAATGCGGCACAGCCAGCTTATCCCCGCATTTATAGAAATTGCATAGGATCGTGTCTTTTTTCGATATCGGCGCTTTGCCGTATATCTGGGCGATCAAGGCATAAGGCAGAAAAAACTGTACCTGCCAGCGCGTCCTGATGGTCTTTCTGTTCACAGTAGTCCGCACATCCATATTGTACAGGTATTCTACCGGCAACAGACGCCGGTCATGGCGCGACTCCCCAACCGCGAAATGCACCGTGCCGATGGGGTTTATCTCTATGTTTAGGTATCGCGCGTCGTCAAGATAGGGCCGCAGAAAAAACTCCGCGCAGCTGTCTTGGCACACGCCGCTGTTGTGCGCCGACTGCGCCGCGCGTATTTCCGGCTCGCGCACGTCAAACTCTACAGTAAGCTGCGCGTCATCGGCTGTAAGTGAGCCTTCAGCATCAACAAACGGCCTTTTTTGCCCCCATGGGTAATGGTCGATGGTGAAATTCATAGGATGGTCCTTTCCGGTTAAAAGATTTGCGGCGTAGGGCGGGGAATGTGAAGTGCAGAACAAGATTAGGGCATATGCCCCCTTCGCGCACGAAGGGGGTGGCTGGCGGCGCAAAGCGCCGCAGGTTTTAGGATTAAGGTTTAAGGTTTCAGGAAAAGGACAAATCTTTTAGTTTCTTCCCTTCCTAAATCCTGAATCCTAAATCCTAAATCCTAAATTCCTGCCGAAGGCACAACCCCCGCCGTCTGCGGACGGCACCCCCTTCGTGCGCGAAGGGGGCAATGGGTTGCATAGAATGTAATGTTGCGGTAAATTCGGGACGCCCGGGTGTGCGTCTCCTACGGCGCTGCGCGCAGGTTTTAGGATTTAGGTTTGAGGTTTTAGGAAAAGGACGGCGCGACAATTTTCTTCCCTTCCTAAATCCTAAATCCTCAATCCCGACGAAGGCTCGCAGAGCCTTCGTCTAGGTACAGCCACCAATCGGGGTGGCTTTTCAGCGCTGTTGCGGGGATTAGGTTTGTGATTGCCCCGGAATCCAGTGTATCTTTCACGGCTTTTGCCTTTGCCGCGTGGGGGACTACGGATACGATTGTTTTGCAGGCGAGGATTTGCTTTACCGTCACGCTGACTGCCTGCTCGGGGACATCGGAGATTGAGGGGAACCAGCCTTCGCGGACTTGCTGCCTGCGGCAGGCTTCATCGAGCGTGACAAGCTTGAAGGCGTCGGTGCAGTCAAAATCCGCGGGCGGGTCGTTGAAGGCGATGTGTGTGTTCTCGCCTATGCCGATCACGCCGATATCAACGGGCTTTTCGCGTATCAGCGCGCTTATCCGCGCGATTGTGGCGGCGATATCGCCCTCGCCGGAGATATAATTCATTTTCGCGCCGGGGGCCTTCGCGATAAACCGCTCCGCCAAATAGCCGCAGAAGCTCGCTTTATGCACCGCCGACAGGCCTACATATTCGTCAAGATGGAAAAGCTCCGCCTTTTCCCATGGGATGTCCATGCCGGTGAGCGCCTCGAAGAATTCAAACTGCGACTGGCCGGTGGAAACCATCATGCGGAAATACCCGCGCGCGTTAACCGCGTCCATGATGAGCGAGCTTACTTTTTCGGCGGCGGCAATGCCGTTTTCAAGCGGCGTTTTAGAAATCGTCAGATTCATAGCTTTCCTTCTTTCTTGTTGCTTTGGACAACTTCTCCCCTAAGCATTACAAAGGATACATCTATATTTTTGTCAAACAGGATAATATCCGCGTCACAGCCTATTGCGATGCGGCCTTTGTTCTTTTTGCCGATGATATTCGCGGGGGTTTGGGACGCCATCTTGACGGCGTCGGCGAGGGGTACGCCCGCAAGCTCTGTCATAACGCGGACAAGGCGCGGCATATCCGCGCAGCTCCCCGCGAACGAGCTGCGGTCGGGGAGCTTCATCACGCCGTCTTCCAGAATTGTCTGAACGCCGTTTTTCTGGGTGTAGACCGTGCCCTCGGCGTAACCGGCGGCTGACGCGGCAAGGCCGTCGGTTATAAGCGCGATGCGGTTTGCGCCCTTGCATTTGTAAATAAGCTTGAGCAAGGGCGGCGGCAGGTGCTTGCCGTCGGCGATTACGCTGACTGTAAGCTCATCGAAATACAGGCCCGCCTCCACAACGCCCGCAATGCGGTAGGCGTTTTTGCGGTGCATGGACGAGCATCCCGAATAGATGTGCGTGACATCGGCGTAACCGTAATCCAATGCTTGTTCTATTTGCTCAAACGTCGCGTCGGAGTGGGAGATTGACGCCGTGATCCCACGCTTTGCGATCTCCCTGCCAAGCTCAAACCCGCCGGGAATTTCGGGTGCCGCGCCCATCATGCGTATTATATCCCCGTGATCGAGCAGAAGCTTTATGCTATCTTCATCGGGCGTTAAAATATACTCCGGCGCCTGCGCCCCGCGCTGCTGCTGTGAGATGAACGGGCCTTCTAGATGCACGCCTAAAATATCCGCCTCTTTACAAATATCTTTTGCGGCGCGGATATTTTGGATTGCGGATACAAGCTCATCAATCGGGGCGGTGAGCGTCGCCGGCAAAATCGAGGTCGTACCAAATCGGCTGTGTGCCGCGCATATTTTTGCGATCTCCTCGGGCGTGCTTCCCATAAACTCCAGCCCGCCACCGCCGTGTACATGGATATCCACAAAGCCCGGGGAAATCACGCGCCCCGCCGCGTCTATAACGCGGATATCGGCGGGGGGCGCGGAAATCGGGCGGTCGAGGATATCGGTGATTTTGCCGCCCTCAACCATCACCCCGCCTGTAGGAATTACGCGGTGGGGCAGAATTACCATGCCGTTTTGAACCAGCGTCCTCATGCGCGGATTAAATCCAGCCGCGCAGCTTTGCGGCTTCGCTGACGCGGTTTATCGCGATGACATAGGCGGCGTCGCGCATATAGAGATTCTTTTCTTTTGCAAGGTCATAAACCGCGCGGAACGCCTTTGACATGGCGGTGTTAAGCTTTTCGAGGGTTTCCTCCAGCGTCCAGAAATAATTCATATTGCACTGCACCTGCTCGAAATAGCTACAGGTCACGCCGCCCGCGTTTACAAGGAAATCGGGGAGCAACGTAATTCCGCGCTCACGGATCAGCGGGTCGGTGTCCGGCGTGGTGGGGCCGTTTGCGCCCTCGGCGATTATGCGCACCTGCTTTGAGATACTCGGGAAATTCGCGGGCGTAATCTCATTTTCCAAGGCGGCGGGGATGAGTATGTCCACATCTTCGCAAAGCCAAGCGTCGCCGGGGAGGATCTCATAGCCCAGGGCTTTGGCTTTTTCCTCGTCAATGCCCCAGCCTTTTTTTATTTCGGTGAGCTGCTGTATGTCACAGCCGCTTTTTTTCCTGACGGTAAAGGCGGGGGAGTCCGGGCTGTTTTTGCAGGAAATTGTAACGACCTTCCCGCCAAGCTCCGAATACAGCCTTGCGGCGTATTCCGCCACATTGCCGAAGCCCTGGATGCTTGCGGTGGTTGCGCTTATATCGGTTTTTTCTATATCAAGCAGGTCCTTAAGTACATAGACAATGCCGTAGCCGGTGGCTTCCGTCCTGCCGAGGGAACCGCCCATGCCCACGGGCTTTCCCGTAATAACGCCGGGATAACGCGCGCCCGCCATGGTTTCGTACTCATCCATCATCCACAGCATATGCTGGCTGTTCGAGCCTGAATCCGGCGCGGGGACATCGAGGTTCGGGCCGAATTGGGAATATGCCCCGCGGATATATCCCCTGCACATCCTTTCCTGCTCACCCGCGGAAAGCTCCAGCGGGTTGCAGATAATGCCGCCTTTGCCGCCGCCCAGCGGTATATCCACCACGGCGCATTTCCATGTCATCCACATAGAAAGCGCGCGGACGGTGTCGGCGGTTTCGTGGGGATGGAAGCGGATGCCGCCCTTTGCGGGGCCGCGCGCGTCGTTGTGCTTGATGCGGAATGCCTTGAAAACCTTTGTAGAGCCGTCGTCCATCTTGACCGGGATTGTGAAGTGGAATTCCTTCATCGGCTGGCGGAGAAGCTCCCGCGCGCCCGCGTCCAGCCCGATCTGGTCCGCAACCTTGCCGAACTGTTCCTGCGCGTTTTCATACGGATTGTATGCCATAAAAAGTACCTCCCGAATTGGTGTTTGTTTATTTAAAGAATATTATACAATAAAAAATAGATTTTTTCAATTCGCAATTAAAAAACAGTTTTGCGTAGGGGTGGCTGGCGGGCGCAGGGCGCCGCAGGTTTTAGGATTGAGGTTTGAGGTTTTAGGAAAAGGACGGCACGACAATTTTCTTCCCTTCCTAAATCCCGGGTCCTAAAACCTAAATCCTGCCGAAGGCCGTAGGGGGCGCACACCCGGGCGTCCCGAATTTACCCGCCAATCAAAAATAATGCACCGTAGGGGCGGCAATCTGCCGCCCGTTTTATGCCCCCTTCGCGCACGAAGGGGGTGCCGTCCGCAGACGGCGGGGGTTGCACGTAGGGCGTGACAACTCGGCTCGCCGAAAAACCGCATCGCATCGTACAATGCGGGACGCGCCCCCGCGCGTCCCGAAATTACAATCGTATCCATATATAAGCCGTAGGGGCGGGCTTCCATGCCCGCCCGCGAATATTCGCTTTGACTTTGACGATCGGGGATGGAACCCCGACCCTACAATTTCCTTCCCTTCCTAAAACCTCAATCCTCAATCCTAAAGCCTGCCGAAGGCAAAAAACACCAAAATCACACTTAATAATACTCCAAAGACGCCGTGTAATGCTCCGCGTCAAGCTCCGGCGAGGGCGCGTTTTCACACAGCCACCTGCGGATGTAAAAACACATCGCGCATTTCGATGTATACCCCGCTTCCGGGATGAAGCCCTTGCTTTTGGCGTAGCTCATCAATGCGTCTGCGCCGCCTGACAGCACGGCCTCCATCACCGGGTACTTGCCGCGGGGCAGGCCGCCGACCGCTTCCTCCAGCGGCACGGAAAGCCCGGTGCAGGACGGTACAAATTTACCGTATAAATCCACATGGTAATGCGCGCCGGACAGCGCCCGTGTGCATGGCTTTGTGTCGAGCAGGCTGTCTGTAGGTTTTACGGGGAAATATTCTTCCTCTATATTTATTGCCCTGCCGCCGTAGCCGATGCCGTAGCTTTTTGCCGTATCATATATGTAGGAGGGCGAAACTGCCCTTTCCATAGCTTCGCGGTTATGGGCCTTGTTCATGTCCAGATTTTTGAGCATGGGCAAAAATTCCTCCCGCCAGAGGAAAAACCGCGCGCCGTATTCCCTGCACAGCATCGCGAGCCGCAGCGGCCGTGCATACGGCACATATTCCGCGTGGTACGGGTCCAGCGAAATGCACAGCGTATCCGCCCCTGCAGCTAACAACCGCTCAAGATAATTGCCGATTTTTTCTTCATCGGTTGCCCAGAAGGCGTTTGTTTCTACATAATCCACGCCAACTCGCGCATCGCGCAGGCACTCCAGCAAAATAACCAGGCCGTCAATATCCATAAACGGTTCACCGCCGCCGATATGCACTGCCCGGCAGCCGAAGCTCACAAGCTGCCGCGCGAGCTTCCCCGACATTTCGCGGGTGATATAGCCCTTCGCCCTTGTCGGGGAACAGGCGTAGCAGCAATGCCTGCAAGCGGCGGTACACCTGTAATTTGTCATGATGCCCCCATTGCCGAGCCTTCCCGATTTATACATAGCTCCACCCCTTCTAGTAATGAAACTTCGCCACATAATTTACCCCGTCCCCGATATACTGCGAAAGGCCGCTTTGCCCCGCGCCCGAGGTCAGCGTCGGGTCCATGAGGATCCAGTCCTGCCCGTCGAAGAATATCACATTGCCGATCCAGCCCTCTTCCTCGGAATAAACGCTGATCCACGCGTGGTAATACTCGCCCACATAGCCGAACACAAGCTTTGTCGGGATGCCAAGGCTGCGCAGCATCGCTGTCATGACCGCGGCGTAATCAAAGCAAATCCCCTTGCCCTTTGCCAAAACCGCGTCTAAATCGGGCAAATAGCCGCTCTCCACGGTTTGCGCAAGCTCGGTGTCGTAAGATAAATTTCCCGTGACAAAATTAAACACCGCGGAAATTACGCCGATAAGGTCCCGCGCGCCCGCCGTTATTTCGGCGGCTTTGGCGGTCACGGCGCTTTCCTTGCTGTAATTTACGTGCTGGCTGGGGCGCAGAAAGGGCGCCAGCGGATCGCTGATAGATACATCTATATGCGCTTTCACGACGACCTTCAGCTTCATTTCATCGACCTGCTCGCACAGCGTCACGACATAGCGCCCGTTGCCTTCTGTCAGCGGGAAGACCGCAAAATCCCCGGGCGCGACGATATAAACATACTGCTCGCCGCCCGGCCCATCCACCAGCACATTTATCATATTCGGCGTATCTATGCGGTATTTCGCCATGATATATCCATCGGACGAATTTGAATAATCGATAACCGCCTTGTCGTTTTCCTCCACGGAAATTCCCGGCGCAGACGCCGCCGGCACGCTAACCTCGCGCGGCGTAAAATCCGCGGGGGGCGCATCCGGCAAGTTGGCGCATCCCGCCGCAAAAACAACCGCCGCCGCGATAATCAACGCGAAAGCCCTGCTGAAAATTTTCATGCCGCACCCCTTCGCAATGATGCTTCAATTATACCACCGCCGCGGGGAAATGACAATTCATAATTGAAAAACACTCCCTCCGTCTGCAAACCACCCCGGCGCAGCCGCGCCACCCCTCCAAAGGAGGGGAATTTGCGGGGGGCAACCCCCGGCGGCAACCCCCCTCCCCCCCTTCGTGCGCGAAGGGGGAGCCGCCTGCGGGCGGCGGGGGTTGTTCCCGCAATTCGCCGCCAAAGACAACCCCCTGTCACTACGTGACAT
>Ga0099364_10011707_pt1 | contig 11934 bp, 9 predicted proteins | sample TergutTh196P3_FD_73070 | JGI IMG/M metagenome (GOLD analysis project Ga0099364, IMG submission 73070) | Microcerotermes parvus P3 segment gut microbial communities from Pointe-Noire, Republic of the Congo - Th196 P3 | ecosystem: Host-associated > Arthropoda: Insects > Digestive system > Gut ...
GAGCCCGGCATGATATCCGCCGGGGCAAGCGTCGGCGAGCCAGGCATGATATCCGCCGGGGCAAGCGTCGGCGAGTCCGTCGGCGAGTCTGCCGTAAATGATGGGGGCGCCGCGTTATGAGCTACTACTACGAAGAGGAAAAAACGAGCGGGCTGAGCTTAAAAGTGTGGCTGCGGCTGATGGCATATTTTAAGGGCATGAGAAGGCAGCTGGCCTACGCGCTCGCCGTAATCCTCCTCGGGACGGCGGGCGGGGCGGCGTACCCCCTTTTCATCCGGTACGCCGTGGACAACTTCGTCATTCCGGAGACGACGAAGGGGATGGCGCCGTTCGTGGCCGTGTGCGTCGGGTCCATCGCCGTCGTCGGCGTTTGCGTCTTCTTCTGGGTGAAGCTGCTGATGGGCGTCGAGATGAACATGAGCCGCATGATAAGGCGGGACTGCTTCGTGCACCTCCAAAAGCTGCCGATATCGTACCACAACGTGAATTCCGTCGGGTACTTGATCGGGAGGGTGATGTCTGACACGGAGAGGATCAGCGGCATGATATCGTGGGGCTTCTCCGGGCTGATCGAATGTATATTGTATATCATGTTTTGCGTCACGTTCATGCTTATCCTCAGCCCGCCGCTCGCGCTGGTCCTAATCGTCATCATCCCCGCCGCCGGGGTCGTCGCGTGGTTCTTCCAAAGGAAGATTCTTGTCATAAGCCGAAAGGTCCGAGAGACGAACTCGCAGATAACGGGTGCGTACAACGAAGGCATCACCGGCTCCAAGACGTCGAAGACGCTCGTCATCGAGGACGCCAACAGCAAGGACTTCGCGGCGCTGTCCGACCGGATGCACCGCGAGTCCGTCAGGTCCTCGCGCCTGACGGCGATGATGATGCCGATGGTCATGTCGCTGGGGTCGATCGCGCTGAGCGTGATACTTTATAGGGGCGGGGTTTTGGTCGGCAGCCAGCTCCTGGACTTCGGCGTCCTGTCGGCGTTCATCACTTACGCCATAAGCACGATCGAGCCTATCGTGTGGGTCTCCGGCATCATATCTGACATGGTGGGCGCGCAGGTCGGCATCGAGCGGGTCACGGGGCTGCTCGGCGAGCCGATTACGATCGCCGACCCGCCGGAGGTCGTCGAAAAATACGGGGACACGTTCGAGCCAAAGCGCGGCAGCTGGGAGCCCGTGCGGGGCGGCGTCACGTTCGAAAACGTGTGGTTCAAATACCCCGACGGCGAAGAAAACGTGCTCGAAGGCTTTTCGCTCGACATCCCGCCTGGCGCGACGGTCGCGATCGTGGGCGAGACTGGCGCCGGCAAATCGACCATCGTGAACCTCGCGTGCCGTTTCTACGAGCCGACGAGCGGGCGGGTGCTCATCGACGGGCGGGACTGCCGCGAGCGCTCCTTGCTGTGGCTTCACTCGTCGCTGGGCTACGTGCTGCAAGACCCGCACCTGTTCTCTGGCACGGTCATGGAGAACATCCGCTACGGGCGGCTCGACGCGACGGACGAAGAGGTCATCGAGGCGGCGCGCCTCGTATCGGCGGACGTGGTCGCCGAGCGGCTGCCCGAAGGCTTCGGCTCCGACGTCGGCGAGGGCGGCGACAAGCTCTCGACGGGCGAGAAGCAGCTCGTCTCGTTCGCGCGCGCGCTGCTCGCGGACCCGCCGATATTCGTCCTCGACGAGGCGACGTCGAGCATCGACACGGAGACGGAGCTCCTAATACAAAACGCCGTCTCGCACATGCTCGAAGGCCGGACGTCTTTCATAATCGCGCACAGGCTGTCGACGATCATGCGCGCGGACACCATCCTAGTCGTCGAGGACGGCAAGATCACCGAGTGCGGGACCCACAAGGAGCTGCTAGCCGCCGGCGGCCATTACAGCGACCTGTGCAAGGCGATGCGCCTAGAAGAGATAAAAATCTAACAGTGTTCAAAGGAGAATGTGGCTTATGGAAAAACAGGGGAGTAGCGATATGCTGTATTCTGCCATTCGATTTGAGGACGATTACATTTTCAAAGATAACCGCACTATCACATCAGCTCCTGATATTGCCTTAACGGAATTTGTCGCAAATGCTTGGGACGATGATGTCCTGTCCGTTATATCGGAAATTGATAAACGAATTGTCGTTGTCGAGGCAATTCAAAGGGTCTTCAACGATGATAAGACAAACGAGTTAAATACGTTACACCCATTGGTTTTGAATGCGCGATGGCTTTTTGGCCCAGAATTTGATTCGCCGATGTTTGTTTCTAATTCTGCATTGACCACGGTTGTCAAAGGGCTATTCAATGAAGGAGAGTATGATACTAGCAAAATAACGAATCCTCGAGAACGCCCAGATATTGTCTGCTTAAAAAAGTCGACGCTTAAAGCAGTTTGCACTGATCGCATCGACAATGAAGCGAGCGGAATCATGAAACCAGACCTGGTTTTAATCATCGAGCTAAAACGCGATAGAAGTAAAATTGTAATTAATGAGGTAAGCCAAGCAGAGAATTACGTTCGACAAGTTCGAAAGTCCGGCGTTCTACATAAAGACGCGACAATAACAGCATATGTTGTGGGAGCGAGTATTGGCGATGTCGATTGCAATAAGAACACAGACAGCGGGAGAATTCACGTCGTTACATATGGCCAATTGGTAGAAACTGCAAATACAAAACTATTCGGCTTAAGAAAGCAATTGAAAAATCATTATGAGGAGATTGGCGATGACAGCATAGTTGAAATGGCTTTACGTGAGCCGAAGCAGACATATTTTACATGACCCACAATATAACATATGGCGGACTCCGCCCGCAGAACTCAGAACTCAGAATCTTATTTTTTCGTTCGTTTTTTCTTTGTGATTATTGAATGCAATAGCATAATTTGCGTTGTACTTTACAAGTTAGGCAAATAATTCAAAAGGCAACGCCGCGCAAAGGAGCGCGGCGTTGAGAACTGGAGAAAAGTCGATCCGTTAGCGGTCGTTTGAGGCGGCCGCTATGTCGTTGTAGTACCATGATGACGCCTGTACGTCCGAGAACTTCATGGGATGCCCTGCATACGAGGAAGCGTCCCTGCCGATGGCCCTGTTTACCATCGCGATGGCTTCGGCCCTTGCGATGCTGCGGTCTGGCTGGAACGTCCCGTCGGGATAGCCGTATATCCATCCTTTGTTGTACGCAGTAAGTATTTCGGCGCGGGCCCAATGGTTTTGGGTGTCTGCGAAAGGCATGGCGCCGCCCGTATCAAGCTCGCCGAACCTGGAGAGGATCGCGGCGAACTCGGCCCTGCTGATCGCCCTGTCGCCCATGAACGTCCCGTCCGGGTACCCCATGATGATGCCTTGCGCCGTTAAATAGCCCACGGCCTCCGAATACCATCTGTTGGCACCGACGTCGCTAAAATTCGAGGCGCGTTCCTTGTAGTCGGCCTTGCCTTCGTCAATGACCAGCGCGTATAGCATGGACGCCGTCTCGGCCCTCGTAATGTTGGCTTCGGGCCTGGCCGTCCCGTCGGGGTATCCGATCAAGTAAGCCTTTTCGTTGCTCGTGTCGAGCGCCCATTCTGGCTTGGCGTCGGCGAGGGGGGTCTCGCCGCCGTCGCTGTCGATGTCTTCGCCCGCGCCGCTGCCTGCGTCTGTTTCGCCGATGCCGCCTGCGCCGGTGCCGATGCCGCCGCCAATTGCTTGCTTAGCTGCCTAGCTGCCTATTTGCGTGCTCGCCTATTGCACGCTCAGATAGGCTATCACCATGATGTCGCCCATGTCAACCAAGCCGTCCGCGTCGATGTCGGCTATGTTCGCGCCGCTCGTGATCCAGTCCGCGTCGTCGGAGTGCTTGCCATATAGGTTCAAGGCCATCGCGAGGTCCATGGCGTCGACCTTGCTGTCGCCGTTTATATCGCCGACCACGCCGCTGACCTTCAAGATGGTCGTGGTCGCCCTGCCGTTCTTAATGGAGCTTGGGGATGCGCCGCTGTCCGAGCCGAAGGCGTAGGTGAACGAAACGGAACCGAGGATGGCGCTCAGAGTGTCGCCGAATTTGAGCGTCTCTCCGTCCTTCAGCGTCAGCGTGACGGTCATCACGTCGACTATGGTGGTGTTGGCGAACCCGCCCAGCTTAAAGAGCGAGAATTTTCCGTTGTCTTCGTTGAATACCACGGTCGCGCCTGGGTAGTCCGTGCCCACGCTGACGTCGAACCGCTTGTCGGCGACGGACAGCTCGCCCGCGATCACGCTCACTTTGTTTAGGTACTCTACATTCACTTGGAACGGGATCGACGCCGTCTCGCCCGAAACAACTGTGATCGGCGCGACTGTGAGGCTTACCCTGTTGATGTCGACGACCGTGTAGTCAGGCATCGCGACCGTCACTGTGAAGCTTGTGTCGTGGCCGCCATACCTGATGGTGAGCGCCTGGGGACCGAGGGCGTTCTTGTCGTACCCTGTGACCATGCCGGCGGACACGTTGATGACCAGGTCGTCGCCGATGGCCCTGCTGGCCTTGATCGTCAGGCCGGTTACGTCTAGCGGCTTGCCGTAGATGTAGTTCGTCGTGTCGGCGGGCGTGTGCACCGCGATCCCCGTGACGCCCTCGGCGAGCGTCGACTCGTCGTATACATGGACGATGAACTGGGCGAAGCGGGTCATGGGCCGAGCGGCGTCGTCTCGTACTTCCATGAGCACGTTGAAATAGTCGCCCGGCTGCGCGTCGCGCGGCACCGTGAACTTGGCGGACAGCGGCTGCGCGTCCCAGACGCCCAGGCGTCCTGCGCTGGCGCCGTCGTATTCGCATGCCGCGTTCCATACCCACCATTTCGTGCTCAGGCTGTCGCCGTCGGGGTCGGACGCGAAGCCGCTCAGGGCCACGTCCTCGCCGGCCTTGGCGTAGACGTCGAGGTCGTCCCCGCCCACGACGGGGGCGTGGTTGCAGTCCTCATAGGCTTCGACGGCCCAGTCGGCGCGCGCGGCGAGCTCCTCGAATAGCATGGCCGTGAAGCGGGAGGTGTAGTTGGCCATCGCGCCTGTGACGGGGTAAAAACTGTCTGAATAATAACTATTCATACCTAATCATAACTATCCAATATGACTAGTTTGCAAATTTAAGTTATTGTTGACATATGCTGACTTATGCGATATAATACCAATATGGAAAAATTACTTACAATCGGCGAAGCGTCAAAGGAATTGGGAGTATCTATATCCACGTTGCGAAGGTGGGACAATTCCGGCAAGCTGAAATCCGAGAAAACAGTATCAGGGCATAGAAGATATGACATAGCTAAGCTTAAACCGAACTGTTATCGCAACGAAAAGCAAAATGACAGGAAGACTGTGGCTTACGCTCGCGTGTCCGGGCAGGATCAAAAAAACGACTTAGACAGACAGAAGCAGGCGCTGGAAATGTATTGTGCTAAGCAGGGTTGGACATACGATGTAGTAAGCGATCTGGGATCGGGGATGAACTACCATAAAAAAGGCTTAAAAAAGCTGCTGAACGGGATCATGAACGAGGACATCGGGAGGCTGGTAGTGACACACAAGGACAGGCTGCTGCGTTTTGGGGCCGAACTAGTCTTTGCCGTATGCGAGGCCAAAAACGTCGAGGTAGTGATCTTGAACCAAGGCGAGGACACGTCTTTCGAAGAGGACCTGGCAAAGGACGTGCTGGAGATCATAACAGTGTTCTCCGCGAGGCTGTACGGCTCAAGGAGCCGCAAAAACAAGAAGCTGATTGAGAGCATGACAAAAGCTGCGGTGGAGGCTGTAGAGGGATGATCTTGGCGCACAAGATAAAGCTTGACCCAAACAACGGTCTGCGGAAATAGCGTCTTCTACAATAAGCGTGAATGTGAATGTATACTTCCCCGCGCTGTTTTCTGCGCTGATTATAGCTATATACGCCCCTTCCGCAAGCCCTGCCGCTATCTCCAGCATTTTTGCGCTGTTGTTCCACGATATGGCGGCATCGCCGCTTTCCATGTCGACTGTGGGGGCCGGCGAGCCGCTTACAATGAAAACTCCTACCGACGTCGCCGAGTACCCTGTCTGGAGCCTCATCTCGGTAGGCCCGGTTATTTCGGGCGCTGCCGGCGCCTCCTCTACCCCGAGCTTTGCGCTTTTGGACACCTGGGTGTCAAGTGTCGCGCCTTGCACTACACAGCGGTATAGGTAGCCATTGTAAGAAATGGGTACATTGGCGAGCATTAGCGTATCTGTCGTCGCCCCGGAGTAAATGCCGCCATTTGATAAATCGCTCCATTCTGATGAAGGGCCGTTGCTGTATTGCCACTGGTAGCCAGTGCAGGAAGCCATGATACTGAACGATGTGTTCTGTCCCGCAGTGATGGTCTGATCCAAAGGCTGCTGGAATATTCGCGCGCTGATCGGGATTAGGCTGAGGGCAATATGCCAGCCGTGCATATTATCGAAGATTAAAGGCCCCGCGAATTCTGTTGAAAGGTCCTCTATGGTCAACCTTACCATTTTCGAATATAGCATATTTGGAATCATAGGATTTTTGGTATTCGTCACCAGGCATTCGTAGAAATAATCAGTACCGCCATCGGTCTCGGAAGACCTCACCGTCAGTTTGTTGGTCGCCGTACCGGAATGAATGCCATCGTCTTGCAATATCTCACCGGCGTTGCGTATCCACTGGTATGTCAGCGTCCCGGTACCCGAAGCTTCCACTGTGAACGATGCGGTTTCTCCTGCCTTGATGTTTGCAGGCTCAGGCTGCATGGTTATCACAGGTTCTGCGGAACCTACAGTGAGGATGGCCGCGTTGGAGTAATAATCGTTGTAAACAGGCCACTTATCCAAAGAGAACCAGCCATTATCTTCCGTATGATCAAAAAGATGCACCAGAAATCTGAATTGCGCCCTGTGATAACTTGCCTTCGCAGTAATAGTCAGCCTATTGCTGGTAACCTTGCTGCCTCCTATTTCTAAGTCGCGCCAGGCGCCGCTGGTGCTGTGGGACCTGATTTGCCACCAGCCCTTGTTTTTCATATTATCAACGGGGTAGATCGGTTGGGCATGGGTGTTATTATCCATCCAAAGGCCGTCGGCGACAAAAGTCACGGTTTCGCCTTCCAGCGCAAATTGGCTCTGTGGGTGCTCCCACCAGGTGACAGATGTTTTCGCGGACGCTGTCAGCGGCACTGCCGCGAACAAGCCAAATACCAGTGAAAGGACGAGAAGAGCCGATATGTGGGGGCAACCTTTAATTGTCAGTATCGGTTTGGTTTTCATATTGATTCATCCCTATACCATTATTCATTAATATTTATATAAATCATAAATTTCTTTTCAGCACTTTATTTATTTGCGTTTTTTAAAGTATGACACAAATCGCATCTCTCATCAAATAGAAATGAAAACCAATTCAGTCTCCGATTGTAATCCAGTAGCGCTGTACGACATTTCCATTATCATCAACGAATTCATTCTCAAAAACACCATTATTTTTCAAATCGAAAAACAAGTGTCATTTTAAATACTCCTCATACAACATTTATCACAGCAACAACCTGTCAAGACCAATGCCACTAATTAAACAGCGTTCTTTTCTATTATTCGTCATTTGCTGCATCCAGTCAACAAAGCCTCCGTCGCCTATCTCAATTTTGTTTCCATCCTTCTCCATGTTGATGTTGTAGTTCAAGCCTTTATAATAATTATTGTCCTCATGCTCCAAATCAAATGACAGGGGGACATCGGGAAGCTCGTTTTTCACAAGCTCAGCCATTACATCAAAGAAACTGTCGCCATCAGCATAGCCGCGCCTTTTCCGTAATACTATGGATAGATTCGCCCCATATTTCTCCCATAGTAGCTCCTTATAAAAAGCTAACTGTTTTACAAATAAGTCTTTTTCGCAACTATACGAGCCGCCGTCTTTGCCTGATGAAACGATGCAAAAAATGCCGAAATGAGCAAAGTGCCTGCCTGTGTCCGGGAATACTTGCGCACGCAAAACCCGCGCCGTCGTGCAATAATGCAATGGTGCTGTATTGTCTGCTTTTTTGCTCTTTAGTTGTTCTGCGATAATGATTGAGAGCATATTTGTGGGGTCAGAAAGGATTTCTGTTCCACGTCCGGCGCTCACGACATTATTTTGGCCTACGCAACCGAAAACAGAACTGCTTGCGAACGGTGCGGCAGGAGATAGCAAAATGGGTTTTACATCCATTTTTTGCGCTGCCGAAAGAAACTCTGTTTCCATAGCGTGATAAGCCACGGGGTCTAATTCACTCGGGGCTGAAAAGCGGTTTGACTGAAAAGATTTCACCATGCCGGCAGGCGTCGTTTTGTTTGCCCGCGATTGAAATATATCCAGCATCAAAGAATTGAAATCCGGGTTAGATAAAGTAGAAAATTTTTCAACCAACTCCATGTCGCCGAATTTAATTAGAAGCCTTTTTGTTATCCCGCTCAAATAAAATCCACGCTCCATTCGTCCATGAGTTTTTTTGCTAAAATCTTCTAGTTGATTGAATGTTGGTTTTTTCTCGCCGCTCATCCATTTTTGGGAGTACAGCATGTTTTTCATCGGTAAGCATCACTGAGGAAAGAGCCCATTGCCAGATTCCACCCGCAACCTCAATCGTATTTTCTCTCATAGTTACACCCCTCTTTTCCCGAGTGCCATTTGTATATATCACCTCATATCAATATCGTCTCATCGATGACGCGAACGTAAAAAGAATGAACGCACAATTACGCAATATTGATATGAAATAGTCCTGTCAGTACCAACTGCCAAGTCAAGTCATATCGATTATCCGTATAATAACACAGAGGGGCGGTTTGGCGCGATAAGGGTTTGGCAAATGGATTAAAATTTCTGAGCCTCAAAAAGAAATAGATTTACAAATAAGGGGTTGTTTTCCGCTTTATTCGTGTTAAAATGTTTATGTTGGAGGGCTTGTTATGCTTATATCAGGCGTTTTGAAACTTAATGTCGTGGTTTGCTCCGTACAAATGGATAACGGCGAGACGTTGTGCGGAGCTTAATCAGGAAGGTATGACCTTCTGAGGTTCTTCGGTGATAGGACATGGTGAAGCGTAGTCAGGCTATGCTTTTTAAGTGTTGCTATTTACCGGCGGATAAAAAACAGATTAAGTGCAGGCTGCGGACGTATCGACCGCAGCCTTTTTGATTGACGGGGTATGCTATACCCTCACGCGGAAGGCTGATAGATTTTATAAATGAAATCGGCTTTCCGCAATTTTATTTTTTGGAGGACAAAGAAATGGATTACACGATAAAACACGTTACAACCGAGCAGGAACTTGATGCGGTTCTCGCGTTCGATAAAAGAGTATTCGGGCTTCCGAGCGAACGCCATAGCCCGGCGTATTCCCGCGAAAAATGGGTGGAGCGCATGAAAACTCATGGTGACTTAATGCTATATGCCGAATTGGACGGCGAAGTCATCGCCATCGTGTTCGGCAGAATAGAAAATAATCGCATTATCACTGTGGGCCCCGTAGCTGTTGATGAGCGTTACAGAAAACACGGTATCGCAAGGGAGCTGATGCTGTTGCTTGAAAAGCGCGCGCTCGGACACGGGATACACCATCTTGGGTTAGGCGCTGTGGAGAGCGCCGAGGGATTTTATCAAAAACTCGGCTATACCGGAAATCTGCTTGTGCAATCCGAAAAACACAGCATCGAGGAATTATTGTCGTTAAGTAAAAAATACCCTGTTAAAAGCACAAACGTTTACGAAGGCACGGTCAATCAAGTTTTGCTTGACCTGCCATTTCCTGACCGCGAGTTGCAACGGCGGTATGAAAACACTTTGCCGGGTTGCTATACCCAAATGGTATTTGAAAAAACAATATAAGCGGAGGATTTTATAATGGCAAACGATATAGGCAACTACGCGAAGCACGCGCAGTATTGGGATTGGGGCAGCCTCGATCACGACCGGACGCCGGATGACGATAAAAATTACAACTTCATAAAGCAGTACGGAAACAGCATACTCATCCCGATGTGCGCGTGGGGGCATCTCGGCGCGTACATGGCGGAGCGCGGAATGAAAGTGACTGCCTTTGACATCACGCCCGAAATGATCGAGGAAGGCAAAAAACGCTTCGGCAATACTAAAAACCTGAACTTATTCGTCGGCAACGCAACGGAGTTCAGGTTTGATATTGAGCCTGTCGATGTTTGCGCCTTTGCCGAAATGGGGTGGCTTCATGTAATAGACGAAGTGAAAAAAGCGTTGGTGTGTATCAACAATCACCTGCGCGACGGCGGGTATCTGATACTCGAAGAATTTATCGGCGCGTATGACAGTCAAACGGGATTAGAAACATTTCGCGTTAAAAACAATCCGTATTCCGACAGAATGGTATACAAAACAGGGATAACCCGGAATGAAGCCGAAACCAGACGCTGCTACATTTCACAAACTGTCTATGTCGAATACAACGACGGCAGGAAAGAACAATTCGACCACAATTTTTATTTACAAGGCTATTCGCGTGAGGAATGGCTTGCGGCGCTCCGGGAGTGCGGCTTTGAAGTCAGCGCCGAATATAAAAACCGAGAGAAAGAACCGTGGAGCGAAGGCGATGGGCATTGGATCATTGAGGCGGTAAAGTCAACGACGGCTAAGAAGCGGTACAGCCCTGCCGTCAGTTTCGGCTATCTCCAAACCCCGATATATCGTTACGAAAACGTGGCGCTGTACAACGACATAATAAATTTTGAACAGCCCAACAGCGGCTTCCATCAATTTTATCGTTTCGATATAAACGCCGATGGGAATTGGGTAGGGTTTATCCATATATGGATAGGCTATTCAATAAAAATTCATTATTGCGGTCAAATCGGCTACGGAATCAACAAGCAATATCGCAACCGTGGCTACATGACAAAAGCCTGCCTTGCCATAAAGCCTTTTTTGCAAAAATGCGGCTTCAAGCACGTTTTAATCACGAATGATGAAAACAATCTCCCGTCCCGCCGTGTCTGTGAAAAAATCGGCGCGACATTGATTGAAACGGTTGACACTCCTGCATGGACGGGCATGTATGGCGAGGGACAGCGCAAGACTTGTATTTATGAGTGGTCAATTGCAGATGCCGCACGGCAAAACATTTCACATATGAATCTGCGCCATGCCAAAATTGACTTGGCTGCCGACCGCGATTACATCCTCGAACGTCATTGCCGTATCAACTACGAGTGCGATACCCCGTGGGCACGAAAACTGACCTATGAGCAATATCGGGCGAATTGGTTTACCAACGCCGGACAGCAAAACGAATATTTATCTGTTCTACGCGAAAGCATGGAGGATAAGCGAACCATCGCGGAGATAATTAAAATCGAAACAGGCGAAGCGGTTGGTTATTTATGGGTTCAGTTCCACGGCGAGGATTCAAACTTTATATGGGCTGATGTACAAGACATTTATATCGAGGAATCATATCGCAGAACCGGCATCGCGTCTTATCTAATGGATTATGCTGAACATTCGGCGAAAAAGAACGGAGCAAAGGTTATCCGTTCGGGGACAGGCTGCGAGAATGTCAAGTCACAAGCCATGCACCAAAAAATGGGGTATTACCAGTACCGCATGGAATATGAAAAAGTATTGAGGGAGGGCACACAAAATGATTAGGCTGCAAGGCGAGCAACTATATCTCGCTACATTGGAACGGAAGGATTGCAAAAAATTGTACGAAGATTTTGAGTATGATTTTAGCAATCCTTCCGAACCGTTGCAAATGGGTTATTCAATCGAAAAATCCGACGAGTGGTTTGACGAGATTCAAAAGCTGCAAGGCAAGGAAAACATTAGGCTCGGTATATTCTTAAAAGATGGCAAAGTTATCGGTGATGTTGCGTTACAAAGTCTCGACAGTAAAAACCGTTGCTGTTCCATCGGCATGGGCATAGCAAAAATTGAA
>Ga0099364_10011708_pt1 | contig 11934 bp, 10 predicted proteins | sample TergutTh196P3_FD_73070 | JGI IMG/M metagenome (GOLD analysis project Ga0099364, IMG submission 73070) | Microcerotermes parvus P3 segment gut microbial communities from Pointe-Noire, Republic of the Congo - Th196 P3 | ecosystem: Host-associated > Arthropoda: Insects > Digestive system > Gut ...
CCGGAATAGGGCTGTTTTTTGCATTCCTGTCGCTCAAAGTCGCATCCTGCGCCTATTCGCGGCGCTCCGCATCCTTGCTCCGCGCTACGGAATGAAAAAACAGCCCTATTCCGGCACGGTCCGACGTGTAACAGAAAAAGGCCGCGAAAGCGGCCTTTTTCTGTTACTAATCAAATGATCCCGCAGCATTTTTTTCTGGAGTATTCATACAGTTCGTCGCGGAACGGCCTTGTGCAGCAGGCCATGTTGTAGTGGAAGAAGCAAGGCTTGCCGGGATGCATGAACTTGTCGACGTACTGACGCGCCGCTGCGCGCAAATCATCATCGCTCATGCCCTCGGGATCGATTTTTGCGTCCACCGCTACAAGTATTTTGTCGCCGTACATCTCGTAAATCGCCACAGTGTCGTTCATCGTCTGCGGGAACCATGAGTCCCATCCTGCCGCGATCATATTCGGCACCTGTTTTATGATGCTGCCGCAGCTATGAAGTTCGCATATCTTGCCCTTGCTGTGCAGGTAATCCGTCACCTTGCGCATATGAGGCACGATCATCTCCTCGCAAAGATCCGGGGAGAAAAACGTGTTCTTCTGCCCGCCCCAGTCATCGTGCATACTGAATCCGTCGACATTGGGGTACGCGTCTATCATATGCCCAAGTATCTTGATATACAAGTCGGAGAGCTTGCTGAAAAACTCATGCACAGCGTCTTTTTGGTCTTCGTCGAAAATCGCCATCAACGCGCTGTCGAAATCGAGCATAGAGATAAGTCTTTCAAACCAGCCGTTGAGGAATCCTATGTTGTTGAAATTCTCTGCCTTTACAAAAGTGTCGTTGTTCGCCTTCGCGCTCCCTGCCCAGTCCCATTTGTCGGGATCCGGCCATACGAGTTTTTTGAGCAGGTCGTGTGCGTCCTCGGCGAAAGGATTGCCGGGCCGCACCATCGCCCCGCTGACTGCGGGAACGTACTCCCATTCGATGCCGAACATATCAGGCACAGTGCGCCCGACTACCGGCTCAATCTTTTCGTTTTCAAAGACAAATCCGCGTGCGAGGTTATCCGGGTTGACATTTGGCGTCATCATTTTGCAGTCGACGCCGAACATTTGCCAATATGGCTCGCGGCGGTACATTGCGTGTACTGCTTCTTTCATCGTGACCGGGTATGTGTAGACCGGCGATGGCAACATAAAACTGAACATGCCCGGTTCTTCGCGAATTACCGTTAACTCCTTAGTGTCAAACATCGGAACTGCCATTGAATCTCTACCTCCCTACTTACCGATTACACTGCCGAGCATCGTCAGCACGCTGCAGGCCGGCCATGAGCTCCACGGCCAACCGTCCATGATTGTCGGCCACGGCTGATCCATCGACGTCAGCCACATCTCGCCTTCTGTTTTTTCACCCGTCCTCGGCAAGTAATCATACGGTGCGAAACCGAGATGCACCCCTTCGCGCCCGACTTGGTCGCAGAAGCGCTTCGCAATCATCTCAGCTTCTTTTTTCTTACCCGCCGAATGGAGCCCGACGGTGAGGATCATATTCTGCGGCGCAGGGACGCGCCCGCATACGAATGATGTCCCGAACGTGACTTGCTCGCTCTTCACGTTCTCTGAGGCAAGCCCGATTTCAGTAAGCCACTCGCCTTCCTCCGTCAGCTTTTCGGCAACCTTGTCGATAATGTGCTGGGGCAGCCTCTTTCCCAAAATTATCGGCTGGTAACAAGCAAGGCTCAAAGAGTCGACATTCCTGCCTTTTACCTTTGTCGCAAACTTCTCACCATCCCAATAATCGTTAATCAGCGTCTGCGTTAACCGCTCGGCACGGTTTTGCCAATCATTGGCCTCATCATGTTTGCCGCATCCGCGTGCGAGCCTCGCGGCGCACTCAAACATCAGCACAAGGAACGTCATATTGTTCGGGTCTTCGGCGGGAAACCCATCTTGCCAGTTGGATGCGTCGTCCCAGCCCGACTCATGCGGACTGAATATCGCGGTCGTATCGTCCCCGCGCCCCGCGTTGCGGTTTGTCGTCCAATAGCTCGTCCATTTCACCCACTTTGGATACATCCGCTCGCACTCATCATCAGTGAGGAACTCATCGCCGATTTTACTAATCAAGTGGCTGAGCGCGAAACCTTGGAACGGCGGCTGCATCCCCATAGAGCTGCCTTGGTATCTGAGCATTCCGGGAAGCCTGCCTGTAGTCTCATCCTGATAATTGAACAAAGTACAAATCAGCCGCCATGCCTCTGCAGGGTCGTTTAGCATTGCCATCGCGTTATAGCTTTGCTGCCACGATGCCGCAGTGGCAATCAGCGAGTTCTGCCATAGCACAACAGGCTCTGTGAGCATGTCGGTCGTTCCGGATACGTGACTCCACACCGTCCATGCAGCGTACTTCGCAACCTCCTCATACCCGCGAGGGGCATCGGGGTACTTCTCCCGGAATTTCGCAAAATCCTCCCGGTTACTCTCAACGAGCTCGTCAAAAGGCTCGTAATCGCCGAAACATTCAATGTTTCTACCCACATACTCATGTATCGCCGCATCGAACACCCCTGTATCCGCATCAGGCAGAAAATCGAAAGTCACTGTTGCATACTCGTTTTTTTCATCGTCGTAAATGCAATTGGCGGTAAACGAGCCTGATAGGATATTAAAGAACATTTTGCCATTATTTCCAAAATCCGCTTCCCAGCCACTGTCGTCCGGTAAGGCGTACGCCCCCCGGCAGGCTCGCGCTCCTCCGCCTACAGCGGAGCGGAGCTCCAGACGTAACCCGGCGCCGGTGCCCTTGGCGCGCATATACCCGCAGTCGGTCAGCGCGAACTCGACTTCCGCGCAACATGCATCCGCAACGACGCTAAGCGATGCCTCATCACAAAAATACGTATACGCCGCCGGCACATTGTTCACAAGCGGCTTTACGTCAAAAAGGAAATCCGTTGACAGATGAGGGACTCCCCCCCTATACCCGCCGAGACGCAATTGACCGGGTTTGTAGAAGTCTTCGATTATAAACTGGGACGCGCCTCTTCTCGCAAATGTTGCGCGGAGAAGGTTAAATTTTTCATAAGTTCCAAACATATCTGCTACCTCCCTTACAGCACTGTGCCGGCAAGCGCAAGCAGCGCCGCGCCGCAGTACGGGTCGTCCATTCCTTTTTTGCGGGCTTTGTTCAGCTGAGCCGTAACGATTTGTTTTACCTGTTTCTCATATCCCGCGCGATACAGACCGAGCACCGTGAACGGGTCACAGATCCCGCCGCTTACATTCTTTGCGAGAATTGCAGATATTTCCTTTGGAAGCATGGCACCTAGCATGATCGGCGCTAATGCTATCGCCTCCTCGGCTTCGACCATCTCGCCTGAGTATACGTTCTTCCCGACGAATTTTTCCCCATCCCATAGGTTCGTTATGAGCGACTTCTTTATCGCTTTGGCTCTCTCACGCCATTTTTCCCCATCGGCAGTATTGCCCGTGAAGTCCGCCAGTTTACCGAGTGCCTTGCACGCAAGTATCATATGTGTGTTTATATCCGGTGAGTATACCGGCGCGCCCGTTTTGAACAATGCATTCGCCGCCGTGCCTGCTTCATATCGGTATGCGTAGAAATACAGATCCGGATCGCAGTCCGTACGGTGCTGTGTCCACCATAGCAAGTGCTCTCTGAGCGTGCTGTACAGGTCGAACACCGTTTTGCGCGATACTTTTTCAAACAACCCGTCTTTAAATAATCTCAGCGTAGCCGGCCCCTGCGCAGCTGGGGACACGCCCTGTGCAGCAGTGATCAGCGCAGCCGCGTGCGTCGGACAAGTGAACGCGAGGGACGCAGCGGACAGTTTCACGGGGTCAATGTCCATTGAGCGCAGCTTGTTCGAGAGTATGACGTTTACTCCGTTGACATTACGCTGATTCAGCCACATCAGATATGCTATATTCTCGCGCACATCACCCCAATCTGCGGGTGTCGCGATCAGTTTTTCGCAAAATGCTTTGAAACCCGCTGCGTTTGCTTCCGCGCATTCGCCGAGCGATTTAGTTATCTCCGGCATCGGTTCGTCGGCAGGCAGGTCATACGCAATGAGTTCGAGCCGACCGTCATCCGGTGTGATATCAAGTATCGGGGCTTTTGACCTAAAGCGGTTTCGCACCCATGTATCGTCAAAAGAGATACAGCCTCGCTTCGCTGCAAAGAAGTATCGCCCGCCGCCCATTGAAACCACTGTGCCGCCTGTCATGTTAAGGTTTGTTGTGGATTGCTCAGTGTCTTTTGAATCAAGGCGCAACGCCACGCCCTCCCCGTCAAAGCGCAGCGCGCGGGCGCAAGCATCCACAGCAATGGAAACTTTCCCGTGCTCTGACGAGATTTCAAGCAGGGACTCCGATGCCACATATGTGTACGGAATGGACTGTCCATCATACATGAGATTGATTTCAAGCAAGCCGGCGGCCAGCGAGTCCGAGGACATCATAAATACTCCTGCACCCTCCGATGCAAAAGCAAGCCAAAGCTTGCTTTCCTGTTCGACAACAATGTGGCGCGACCCCGCGCACCCAAAGCCGAACTTTGCCATATAAGGTTTAATATCCATGCTTAACTCCTTCCAAAAAAATATAATACAAAATTATGATTATCGTAAACACATACGATATACCCAGCAGAATTTATGAGATCCTCGGTCAACGTTAACGGCTCTTTAATCGCCATGCTCAGCACTGCGTACACGTCTTACCTCTGTAATCAATAACTCTACAAAGACAACGCCGCCCTGTATGGTAGGAATTAAATAGGACTTCCCTTTTCTTCTTATGTAAATATCGCCGTCTTTTTTGTTTGCGAATCCCATTGCATACCTGTATAACTGAACACTAACTACGTCAGACAGAGGGATAGAGTAGGGGCCGTCACTCAAACGACCAAACACGTCTACTTTCTGATGGGCGACCCTGCTGTCAGTCAAAAAGATACATTCGTTTCTAATGAAGACTATCAGGCGGATGCCTGCCCATATAAGAAAAATGCAGATGAGCACAGCAGGTATCGCCAACATATTGAAAGGACGAAAATAAAGCGTAACAGCCACCAACAAAAGCACAGCTCCGACTAATACGCAAGACAGTCCGGCTAAATATGGAGTCTTTCTGAATGAAACAGCGAGCAGCATTTCGCCGCCATTGAGATGCTTGACTATTTTTGGATACTGACGCCTAAGCATTTCCGCTTGTATCAAATCGCTGGTTCTTACGTCAACCTCGCTCATAGCTGCCCTCTGATGTTAAAACAATGCTTTACTCATTTTGTCGATTTCACGGGTAACTGCCTCAAATACTCCGGGGAACGAACTTCCCGGGCCGCCCGCCGTGCAGCAGGGGATGAAGTAAAGCTTTCCGCACTCGCGGCAGGTCTTCTCAACATACTGTGCGACAAGCTCGTCTGTCCACCCCGGAATATCCACGATACCATTGTTGATTGCGCCCATGAATGATATCTTTCCCCCGTATTTTCGGATAAGTTCCGGCACATTATTCGTATCGAGACATCCTTGGAAAACATCTATTCCCATGTCTATCATGTACGGCACAAGCGTTGCCGCATACGAGTCGCTGTGATGTATCACAAGCTCCACACCGTGGGATTTATAGTAGCCATATATCTTCTTGTATGACGGGAATATGAACTCATCGAACATCTCTGGTGACAGAAATGTCGATTGCTGACTCCCCCAGTCGTCATGATGAAAAACTGCATCCGGTTTAAAATTCTCGCACAAGAGCCGCGCGTATTCAAGCTCCCATTCGGTGAGGGCACCGATCAGTTCCTTGAGCGCATCCGGCTCCGTATAGAAGCTTATAAGGCACTCTTCCATGCCCATGAGATAATGAAGCTGGTCAAACACGCCCGGCGCCAGCAGCACGGCAGCAAACTTCTCTGTTCTGTCGATTTCGCTGACTTCAGCAATGCATCTGTCCCACTCCGTCTGCGGGAAATCAAGGCTCGGGAATTTCACTGTTTCACGCCATTTTGTCACATCCTTGAGGACAATATGCTCCTCATCGTGTACAGGGAACGGTCCCGGCGTGTCCTCCTGATATCGCACGGTGACTCCCCATGAGTTGACAGCTTCCATTCCCGGCCTAAGCATTCCCCCTGGATATCTTTGGTATGGCGATGCTCTAATAAACTCGATAGCCTCAAACTGATTGACGAATCTATCCGGCTTTCCCCCCCTGACGGTTTCAAGCATATTTTGTCTTTTTGTAAGCAATACCTACGCCTCCTAACCCGGACAAGCCGGAATTGATAATCATCAAGGTTACAAGCTTATTATCTATTGCCTGATGGTGGAGTTTTGTTTGGAGGTAAAGGATTTTTCATACCGATACGGTATTCCTGTCCCGTCTCTTTTCTAACCCAAACTGTTGACAGGCGTTGTTTCGCCGGCGCAACAAGCGTCAGGGCTTCGTGCGGACATTCCTCAACGCATCCACCGCAAAACCAGCACTCCTCGCCGTAAACGACGATCGGTTCTTTCCCTTTTTCCGGATGCGGTATCATTATGTCATTCGGACAAACATTTACGCACATGTTGCAACCAACGCATTTTTCCGCATCAAAAGACAGTATTTTACACGGCCCTGTCTGGCTTGGCATTGAATATGCATTCATAATCGCTAATTCCTTTCTACAACTCTGCATAACGCTGATAATTTTCTTCCAAGGTAGGTGCATACGGCTCCTGTAGATGATAATTGACAGACAGGAAGCGTGAAACAGCCTTGCCATTCTCCAGTCGAACAGGATTCCAGTTCCCTTCGTCATCGCTCTCGGAAAGGTCATTTCGGCTGAAGAACAAGCGTGCCACATTTGTTTTTCTGGCTTTTGCCACTTCCATATAAGCAATACCCAGCTCAGCTAGCGACATGCTCTCAATAGCTCGAGCCAGTTCATGCGGGTTTGAGGCGTACATGCGCTCTCCCTCTGTTTCAAGCAAATCTTTCATTCTTCTGATGCCCATATCCAGTGTATATTCGGTTTTATAAGCGCCGCAGTAGTCTTGCATTATACGTGCTACGGCATAATTGAACTCTTTCCAACCGATATCACCGCCCGGCTTATCAACCGCTGCAAACACGCGGGCCTTTTCTTTTGCGATTTGATCGGCATCAGGCTCAATTGCCTCATTTCTTGAAGCAAAAGCCGCCGCTTGTCTACCGGAATAGCGCCCCGTTGTATGCGCTTCACCATGACATCCCGCATTTGGCAGAGGTCCGTATCCCGCAGCAAAAAGTCCAGGCAACGAGGTTTGGAATCTCCAGTCAACAAGGAATCCGCCATAACCGGCACGCCAGTTCGCCGGTGTATGTTTAGGCCCCATCCATGAGCCTCCCAGCCCAAAACCCGAGTAGTCACCAACAGGGTATTGCAACATATCCTTATCAGGATCGAATCCCCAGTCGGTAAAGTTCTTGTATATGGGCACACGACATTTTCCCTCATGAGCAAGCATTAATCCGAATAATATGCGTCGTGAAGTCTCACTAAGCAAGGTGAAATCGTTATAAAATGGCTGCTGATAATCGCCCGCAAGAATTTTATCCCAAATATACCGGTCGCCGACAGAAGCTTTATACTTGTCCTTGTAACCGTTATCAAGCGCGATGCCGTGTCCGATGACAAATGAGCCTTTTTCAGACGATTTAAATATGTCCTCTTCATTGTAAATAAGCGTCCCGTCGGTATAAGAATAGTGAACCTCTTTGCCATTCTTGTCTACCACAGGTGCACCTTGGTATGTGTTGTTATCATTGCCGGTACTGTATGGGGCGTAACCCATGCCGGAAATGCCGCCCGATACCATCTCCATCCCAATAAACTCAGCGCCTGCGCGCCAACCGATGGTGTGCCCCATTGCTGTATTGTTCAGGTCGCCCATTGACTGTCCGACTGTAAGTTCCGGAGCAAAGCTCCATAGTCTGCTTCTTGCAAGCGCTGTGCTGACGACAACCGCCTTCGCTTTGAAGATAAAGAATTCACCGGTTCTATCGTTGACTCCGGTCGCTCCTACAACACGATTTCCTTGCTTTCCTTCTTCTGTCAGGAGAGAAGTGATGCAAACTCTTTCATAAACTTCTACACCTAGACGTCGCATCTCTTTGTCAACACAGGGCTTGATATTGTACCCATAAATACGAAGGCAATGTTTGTTTTCCAAGTCATAGGCAAAAAGTAACTTTGTCTCTTCGTCCCGGAACATACTACCTTTGTACTCATCCTCCTCGTCCCTGATTTGAACACCCATTTGTTCGACTTCCTGAAGGGTATCCCAACCTTCCATACCCACTACATAACGCGCAAGACCATTTGTATACCCATCAGTTGCGTCCATCGCAGCCTCGGAATACATCTGAGGCGTAATCTTTGAACACGGGTTTCTCACAGCACCATGCCAATGGTCGACTCCTGCGCCGCCCATACCGCTTCGTTTCGTGAACCCGCGATCCGCTACCGCGACTGTCGCGCCTTTTTGCCTCGCCGAAATGGCTGCCCTGCACCCTGCTACGCCTCCACCGACAATAAGCACGTCGGTCTCAACAACAACTTCCTTGCCATACTCGACTTTGTATGGCCATTGCGGAACTTTCCCGGTCTCGTTTACATACTCATGCCAATTAATAAAAATCACTCCTTTTAGTAACTTAATCCCCAATAACTTCTAAAAAACAAGAATTTCGTCCCCTTATCTCCTGCCCCCCTAGTTCCTGACCCCTTGCGGTTCATGGAGTGCTTTAGTGTGTTTTATACCAATCGCGTGCGTAATCGTAGTAAAATGCCTTAACAATCTCGCGTCTTTCAGTAGCTTCTGGGTCGTCAAGCGCTCCGCCGACCATTGCAGAAAACGCGAATCCGCCTCCGGGTGCGAACGTGTCGACGTACTCTGCCAAGCCATCCTTCAGATCTTGAATACTGCCTCTGCTCCATTTCGGATCCCAGCATCCCGCAAGCGCGAGTCTACCTTGATACTTTTTCTTGATTCCCCTTGTATCGTTAGTTTCCTGTATAGGATGCCACGCATGAACTCCTATTTCCAGCCAGTCGTCAATGAACTGTTCAGATTTGCCGCAATCGTGCCGGTCGATTACACAACCATTCTCAAGGGCAATATCGCAGTGCCGTTTGTGGAATGGTTTAATTATATCGCGATACATTTCCACAGAGAAAAACGGCGACGCTAACCCTGCGTCATCATCCATCAAAACCATTACATCAGGCTTCAGCCAGTACATCTGCTGCTTAAGCACCATGATGTAGAACTCAGATATGTGTTCTAATAATGCGATTACCTCTTCCGGATCTTCATGCATTGCCAACAGCGCACCCTCGAAGCCCATCAGACTGACGAGAGTGAGAAAATAATCAGTCCCGCCGACAGAAACACAAAGATTCTCACGATCTATTTTCTCCAATTCCTTTTTATAATAGCCTTCCCAGTCCCTCCCCGTTACATCACGTATTTTCAATAAATCGCGCCAATTCGATATGTCGTCGATGATGATTTTGTTTGGTTCAGGCATCGCACCCCATCCCAGATCCTCGGAACCTACGTATGTGACGCCAAGACTGGTGACAATTGGTCCATCCGGTGCTGCAATTGGAGTAAGCAGTTCATCGCGAACCGGCACCCTGTTCGGTTCTATCATCCCTGCAGGGATGAACTCAGGTATCTCGCATCGTGCCATGCGGAGATAGTTTTCCTTCTGCGTCAATGCCATTATTTTTCCTCCATTTTAGGTTTTCTCAATACTCTTGGGCTGCCGCACTGTTGCCGCCGCGACAGCCCTTTTCATAACAACTATTTCAGATCGTTCTGCAACGGTAGTAAGGCCTGATTACTCGAATCTCAAATACCTATACATCGGGAAATTGTGCTGTCCGAAGTAGACATTCGTCAATCCTTCAGGCAATGCGTAGAACTGCGCCGTCTCGACAATGGAGTGGACAATGCTGTTTCTTGCCCATACATCTAACATATACAATGCCCTCTCATGTCGCGCTGCCGGATCGAGTATGGAATATACTAAAGGCGCGTCCGAGTTCCACCATTCACACTCAGGCCACGCATCTTCCTGACTGTAAACATTATTCATCCTGGATACGTCCACAATACCGGCCATGTACACCAAAGTAGGAGTCCATCCTCCCTCAATGGTCATCTCCCACATGGAAGAATCGTTTCGCGCGTCACCAAAGCCCGCTGCATCGTAGTTGTGTATTGTGAGATTCAAGCCAATCTCTCTGAGCATCATCTGCAACATCTCCGCAATTTGAACATGCGCTTGCTGACCGCCTGTAATAATCCTAACCTCACTGCCGGCTATTCCTGATCTCTCAGCGTACATCTTAGCTAGGTCAAGATCATAACCAATCGTATACGCATCATGCCTATTCTCAAAATCCGGATGGAAGTCCCAGCAAGCGCGTGAGACCGGCCCTTTCATTATTTCGCCTTGCCCATTATACACAACATCAATAATCGCTTGCGAGTTGATAGCATGAATAACCGCATATCGCGCTTCGACATCGTGGAATAGGTGCCCCACAGTAGGATTCATCCCTACAGAAATCCAACGTCCGGCATACCGCTCAAGAACATTAATTCCGGATAGACCGCTAACATAGTCTACGTCTAAATTTGGAATAATGGCTATGTCTAGATTGTTGGTTGCAAGACCGTTAACAATTTGCGCCGGTTCAGCAACCGTTCTGAATTGGAACTGTCTGATCGCCGCCGGCTCTCCCCAATAGTCGTCGCGCCTCTCCATGAAGACATGGCTGTTGACTACGTATTCCGTCACACGGTAAGGACCGGTTCCGATAGGATCAACTGCAGCTCTGTCTAGGTCAAACGACTCTTCATCATATATCAGCAAATCCGAATAAATTTCAAATTGGTTAAACCGGTAGCGAAGGAAGCGCATCTCTATCGTGTATTCGTCAATAATACTAGTTCTATCTATGTCTATTTCTTGTGTTCTGGAAATGCCGAATATTCCAACTTCCCTCGCTTGATTGATTGTAAAGATAACATCACTCGCTGTAAAAGGATTACCATTTGAGAATGTCACACCTTGTCTTAAGTTAATAATCCAATATGTTTCTCCGTTATCTTCCAATACATCTACACTCTCCGCCAGAATAAATTCCAGCTCATGACCTTCTCCGGGCAGTAGTCTGACAGTCCACATTGGCTCCATAACTAAATGATTCATCGCTTGGAAATCTCCGCTGATCGCCGCCCAATTAAGTGAACCGTTATCGCCTATTACAGCGATAGATAAAGAGTCACGTCCGGCATTTGCTCCTCCGCTTGGTCCGTCGGTCCCGCCGCCCGGACCTCCTCCTGTTGCTGATGTCCCGCCTGTTGCCTCAGGTCCGCTTGATACATTTGCGTCGTCGCCTCCACACGCCGCTACGAGAGCAAATAGCATCCCTAAGCACAAAATGACCGCAATTAGTTTACCCTTCTTCATTTTTTCCTCCTATAATAATCATTTTTTTGAACGCCACGGTGAACGAAAACGCCCGCCGTTTGCGTAGTCAATAAATTTGCTATACAACTCCTATCCCAACTCACTGTTTTTGCAGCACGCAACAAAGTGATTTGGCGATACCTCCTCAATTACTTGAACCTGAGCACATTCCTTAGAAGCAAATCGGCATCTATCCATAAACCGGCATCCGGGTTTTGGGTTTATTGGTGATGTAAGCTCGCCGCGCATAATTATTCGCTCTCTCTTCACAAAGATATCCGGGATTGGGATGGCCGAGAGCAGCGCCTGCGTATATGGATGCTTCGGTTCTGCGAACAACTCGTCTGATGGCGCTTTTTCTACCATCTGCCCAAGATACATTACCATAATATCATCA
>Ga0099364_10011709_pt1 | contig 11934 bp, 12 predicted proteins | sample TergutTh196P3_FD_73070 | JGI IMG/M metagenome (GOLD analysis project Ga0099364, IMG submission 73070) | Microcerotermes parvus P3 segment gut microbial communities from Pointe-Noire, Republic of the Congo - Th196 P3 | ecosystem: Host-associated > Arthropoda: Insects > Digestive system > Gut ...
CGGGACGCCATGCGTTCTGTTGCTTCTCGTCCCAGTCCTGATTGAAAAATTCGTTGCGATTGTACTCCTTGTTGAAATTGTCCCGAATGATATTGATCGACCGATTGTCAATGTCGATCTTGTTAATGACCGTCTTATTGATCTTCTGCGGATTGAAATTCTGCCAGTTTTTCCAATCCGGTCCGTCGCGGTTTACGATGGTGTGATCGGCTTTATTGAAAATCTGATCGCGATTATCCGGTCCGAACCTTTGCATTGCATCGGCGAGGTTCGAACGATCAATGTTCCGCAGGTTTTGGCCCGAAAGATTGGGATTATTGGGAAGAGTTGGAAGATTGGGACGGTTGGCAGGCGGTGTAATATTCGGGCGCGGAGTTGTCGGCCTTGTCATATTCGGCATGGCATCGCGATGGATGATGGAACTGTCACCGAAATGGGACTGCAGCGCCGAGAGGTTTGGCGGCGTTACCGGACGTGATGGCATTGACGGCATGGCTGGACGGGCACCGCCACCGCCCGGACGGGGCACCACTCCGCCGAATCGTTGGGCTTCGGCAAAGGAACACACCAAGACCGCCGACGCATAGGCCAAGCCTAAAATTCCTCGAAATATTTTCCTGTTCATCGATGTGCCTCCAGAAGGGGTGAACCTTGAAAGTCTTAACGCAGGCCCATTGTAGCCGGAATACTATGCCAAAACAAGGGGTAATCTACACTAAGTCCGCCGCTATACCTAAAACGGTTGGAAAATGTCCTTTTCTCTCACAAAGGTACGAAAAACACAAAGGAGTTGGATTTCCAGTTATCCCTTTGTGAATTTTGTGCCTTGGTGAGAAAAAACAACTGATCTGTATCCCAAGGCGGATCAAGTTCTTCACAAATGTTTTTATAAGGTAGTCCAAGTTGCCCTATCCAACGGGTTGCGCGTGTATCGCATGCTTTGAAGCGGCGTAATAATTCAGGCATCAGGGTGTCTCGAATTGAGCCCGCTCCTGGATTCGGCAGTTTAGAACCATGCTCTTTCCATCATTCTTCTCCCGCTGGAGAAAAAAGCCAATCTCCATTGAGCCAATAATCGTCAGGGGCGTTAGCAAATACGTCCAATGTTTTCACACACAAATCTTCGGTATACGCTGCCAAGACATCATGTGTTAGTTTTTGGTGACATTCAATGTACGTGTTGGGGCATAAAATACGTCCTTGTAAAATGGATGGGCGGCCTTCACCCCACCATTCTACAAACTCCAACCAAACTTTTACACACCCGTCTCCGGCTCTTTGTGTTCTACTTGAATTTTTTTCTCTTTCCGTTAGGATCAATTGGGAGTTGTAGCGATTTTATCGGACGGCACAATGACTCTTTTTCTCATCTTTTGGCTTGCGTTTTTCGGAGCGGTGATCGGCAGTTTTCTGAACGTCGTCGTTTATCGGCTGCCGCTCGGAAAGAGTCTGGTCTCGCCGCCGTCGCAGTGTCCCAAGTGTTCGCACCGAATCCGATGGTTCGACAACGTGCCCGTCTTCGGATGGCTCATGCTCGGCGGAAAATGCCGCGATTGCAAAGAGCCGATCAGCATTCGCTATCCGCTCGTCGAGTTTTTCTGCGGACTCGTCTTCGGGCTCCTCGCCTTTCTGACGCTCGAAAAAAGCGGCGACGCCGATGTCAGGAACCTGCTAGCCCTCGCCGGAATTCAATCCGTATTGATCGTTTCGCTCTTCGCCATCGGACTCATTGAGTTCGACCAAAAGCCGATCCCATGGACGGTGCTCGTGCCGAGTATCGTCCTCATCCCGTTTGCGATGTACTTTGCCAGCGATGCCTCATCGCCCATTCCTGGAGGATACCGTTTTTTTGCTTCAGTCATCGATGCCCCCATTTTCTTCGTTTTCGTCCTTGTCCTTATCGGCATACTCGGCTGGTTCGCTTATAGAAGGTACTATGAAGGGATCATCTTTTGCGTCGGATTTGTGCTGGTCGGTTGCTATTTTGGTGAACTTTGCGTTCCAATTCTGGGATGTGCGGTATTTACGTTTTATGGCTGTGTGATTCTGAATGTTTCTCCGATGCGTTGCCGATTTCTCGTGTTGTCGTTCGTGACGTTCGGCGTTTTATGCGTTGCGCTGATCTGGTAAAATACCGTCCCCCCGCGAAAGCGGGGGGCTAGAGCATTCCTAACGTTTGTGTACTGTGTATCCGTTATGTTTGAAGTAGGCGTTGCATTCCTTTTTGTCGAACAAGCTTCCGGACTCCAACAAGCATTTTTGTAACGCCAGAACGTTACGAATTTTCAACTTGCGTAACACGGATTTCAATTTCGAAAACGACAAACTTCCTATCAATAGCACCAGTGTGAACAATCCAACGATTTCATAGTATAGCAATTGTAGGAACGCTCTAAATATCTTCGGGGACCAACGACTTGATCGGAGCCTTGCCGATAATCTGGGGAAAATTTTGTTTAACACGGTACTCGCCTTCACGTCGAACCTCCACTTTGTGGAACCGTTCCCTGGGAAGCTGGATCGAATTGATCCGAAACCCAAACTTGTCGCCGACCTTAACGGCCTCGGCGTCGCCAATGACGACCGTTTGACCGATTTCGACTTCGAGCGGCTCGTCACAAGATTTGTCGAATTGGATCACGGAACCAACACCCAGCTCAAGAACCGCCTTGATCGGCTTACGTGCTCTGGCTAAAACAGCGGCAATGGGAACACTCACCTTCAGCAAACTTCGACTATATCCCGGCAGATCGTCCAACGAAATTCGTTGGAGCTGTTCCCCACCGAATTCTGGAAAATCGTAATTTTCCGGCGATCCTTCATCGTTGAAGGGCGAAGCAACTCCACCGAGTTGCGGTGGTGGAGGAATAACGACTTCCGGTTCGACGGAAAGTAACAGGCCGTCCGGCTCTTGAAGCGGCCAGACCAAAAAAGCGGGAACGGAGGCCCCGCTCGAATCTTCCAGGAGAAGTTCGAGAACAGCCGCCTTGTCGCCTGGTTGGGCTTGTTGCAAGGAATAATGGAGATCGCCGACGACAGACGCTTTGAAGTCTTCAGGGAAAAAATCTTCAGGAACGAGGTTCATCCCCCATTCCTGCGCGAATGTTGCCAGTTTGCTTTTCCCCGTTGCATCGGGATTTTCACACCAACTCGGGACCAGATTCGTGGAAGACGGAATGAGGATTCCAAGTCCCTTTCCCTCCCAATAAAGAGCAACGGCGAGCCCCTTTTCGGCAACTTTCGGTCCAAGCACACCGAAATCGAGAGGTGCGCCTGTCCCGACTCCGATTTTGATTTTCGTATCGAATGTGCGCTCAAACGCAGATGCAGCCTCATCGGCGCCGTTCGTCACCGCTTCGGTAAAAACGTCGATTGCCGTGCTGTTCAGTTCCGCCATAACATTTGTTCCACAATAACCGGAGAAGACAGTCCGACGCCTCACTCGTCTTATCGGTTTTTTCCTTCATTGCAACCCCCCAAACGGATTCGGACGGAAGAATCGGACTATTCGCTAGAATGGTTATTGCAAGGGGATGCACCCAACCTGTAAAGTCGAAAAGTCCTCCAACTTATCGGGATAAGGTATAGTTGCGAATTCGGGGCAATGAGGTGTCGTCGGCAACCTCACTGTGCGACACAATTTTCCTACCGTATCCGGGTTAGGGATTCCTGTCAATTGTTTTGATCGCGGTAAAAGTTTTCGACGAGGAGCGTACGCAATTCTTCCCGGTACTTCGTCCGACAGCAGAAGAAACTTTTACATGCCGATAAAAAATCCTCAAACTTTTCGTAATACTTCTTGTAGAGAATCTTCTTCTTGAAAAACTTCCATAATCGTTCGATCAAGTTCAAATTCGGCGAATAACAAGAGAAGGAGTTAGGAGTTTTTCGTATTTGTTCAGAAACGCCTCCTGCTTGATCGGATCGAGTTTGCCAGGAACGTGCTTCGGTTTTTTGTAGACAAAATTCAAACGATGGAGCAATTCCTTCATACCGGTCGGCGAATATTTGACACCGTAAGTCTTTGTGACGTGCCGTCGGATGTCGCCGCTGTTGAGATTAGATATTTTCGTCGAGATTTTCGGCGAATTCTTTTTGTTGCGCGATGTTCAGCGAGGGTGCTTTGCCTTGGTCGTTGAGTTGGACCAGCCCTTTTTCACCACTGTTACGATAATGAGTGAAATAGGCTCGGACAGTTTTTTCGTCGAGAAAGAATGCTTCGGCGACGTGTTGGGCCGTCCATCCGGAGCCGAGGAGTGCGACGGTTTTGACACGGTCGGCGAGTCGTTTTTCGCGTAGTGTTTTGTGTGACGTTTTGAGTGCGGCGAGTTGTTTGGCGGTCAATCGATCGTCGTCCATGATCGTTTCGGGGCGAGGTTTGTGTAACGGACGATAACTTATCACAAGGCAAACAACGTGTCAAGGGGAAGTTTCTAACCGGCTACCGTTGGTGTTTCAAAGGCCGTATCGACGACTGGATGGGAATCGGTTACTCTGGGCAACTGAAAGCACTCGTCGACAAATACTGTTCCACTCTTGGAACGGACCAATTTTATGAACTGTGGTGAGCGTTTTTCAGAGTACTGTCCAGAGACGGTTTTTACCCCCGACACCCCCAAAGGATGATAACAACGGATATGCCTTAACGCATTATCTTGAGATCCTCGTGGCTTGGAGAACAGGGCTCTTGATTTTCGGTGATTCGGCGATAGAATTGTCCTGTTGGTTCATCGTTTTCTCTCCAAATTCTTGAAAGGATATCCCATGCGATTGGTTACACGTTCCGATTTCGACGGTTTGGTCTGCGGTATGTTGCTTAAGGAAGAAGGTCTCATCGACGATGTAAAGTTCGTTCATCCGAAAGACCTTCAGGACGGCAGTTTTCAGGCGGAATCCCGCGATATTCTCTGTAATGTTCCTTATGTTCCCGGTTGTGGAATGTGGTTCGATCACCATTCCAGCGAACTGGATCGCGTCGGTTGGGACCAAAACGTCGAGGGTGTCAGCAAGAAGGCACCGTCCTGTGCCGGAATTGTCTACGAATTTTTCGGCGGTGAACAAAAGTTCGGAAAATTCGCCGAATTGGTGAAAGTGGTCGACAAGGTCGACTCCGGCCAGTTGACGCTGGACGACATCCGCAATCCCCAGGGCTGGGTGTTGGTCGGCTTTATCACCGATCCTCGTACCGGACTGGGACGCTTCCACGAATTTCGGATTTCCAACTATGCACTGATGACGGAATTCATCAATCATTTCCGGGCGCTTTCCCTTGAAGAAATTCTTGAACATCCAGACGTCAAGGAACGAATCGAACTTTATCGCTCGCAGACGGAGTTGTTCGTCGAGATGGTCAGAAAACATTCGACACTGGACGGCAACGTGCTGATTACCGACTTGCGCGGGGTCGAAACGATTTACGCCAGCAATCGTTTCACCGTCTATGGCGTTTTCCCGGAAACGAACGTTTCGCTTTGGATCACGGCAGGTAAGGGTAATCAGAACGTCGTTATTGCTTGCGGTTACAGCATTCTGAATCGGAGTTGCACCGCCGACGTCGGTGCCCTGATGCTCCGCTTCGGTGGCGGCGGACATAAACAAGTCGGTACTTGCCAGATCCCCTTCGAAGACGCCGACGCGGCAATCGCCGAAATTGTTAAAGGGCTTAGAGCTTCGTAGCATTGTACGGCAAAAATCCAAAAGTGTGTGTGGTTGTTTGAAAAGACTCGTTGTCGTTGCGCCGGTCGGTTGACCCCGATTGTCTCACGGGTTACAATTCCGATTCGTGGTTGGTCGTTCTTCAAACATTTCCACCCTGCTATCGGATGCAAACAATCCAAGGAACCGTCTGTCAGCCGCCAAAAGGTTATATCGCCATTGTCGTCGCCCGATTCAATCGGACGATCACCTCCCGACTCCTGGAAGGAGCACTGGCAAAGTTGCGTCGACATCAGGTCCGAGACGACGACATCAAAGTCGTCTGGGTCCCCGGTGCTTACGAAATTCCGTTCATTGCGAGTTACTTCGCCCGTGATGCCGACTGCCTGGCCGTGATCTGTCTCGGAGCAGTCATTAAGGGTGAAACGTCCCACGACCAGCACATCAATCGGGCGGTCAGCCTGTCGCTCAACGAAATCGCGGGTCGCTTCGGAACGCCGGTGATTTTCGGTGTCCTGACCTGCGATACCATCGAGCAAGCGAACGCTCGCAGCGGCGGTACACCGCAGTCACGCGACAAGGCCATCGATCCAACTGTGGGCAACAAAGGGGCCGAAGCCGCCGAAGCCGCGCTCGAAATGATCGACCTGATGACCGAACTTCCGCCCATCCAAGTGCCGCGACTGCCGCCGATTCCGCAAATGCTGTCCAAAATGTTTGGACAAAACGACGATGACGACGAGCCGGACGATTATTTTGACGACGAGGACGACGAGGAATTTCTCCCGTTTCCTCCACGAAAAAAGGTTGTCAAGAAGGCGAAGAAAAAGACCCCAAAAAAGAAACCCTAACGTAATGGGCTTGTTCCACAACCGGCAAAGATTTTGTCCTCTTGACAGTTCGGGAGGACGTGGGGCGGGGGGTAGAATGAGCCAAAGTTCGTGGCACGGCCCCGTCTTCACCGTTCACGAAGACACGCGCAGGGCCCGCCACAGAGCCCCTTGCGTTAGCAAGGGATTGTGCGTGAATGACCGAACACGCACAAATCCTCGCTTACGCGTCGGGCTCCGTGGATGTAACGTGCAAGATTACGCAACAAAGCGTTACGGGGGACATGGCTGATCGCCGGTGTCTGCCTGACATTTTTCGATCGCATCCTTACCGCCACATTGCGTGTCTTCCCCTGTTGACTTTGCCCACGGATTCGACTACAACTCACGCCGTTGGATATGAACGCTTCACCCCCTTTACATTTTGGAGAACCCCGTATGACGAATCCTGGAAAAAAGTTTAACGTCGCCATCATCGGACTCGGTTTCGGAGCGGAATTTATTCCGATTTACCAAAACCATCCCCTCGGAAACATGTACGCCGTTTGCCAACGCAACGAGGCAAATCTGAAAAAAATCGGCGAAAATTTCGGTATTCAGAAACTCTACACGAAGTACGAGGACGTTCTGAAAGACCCGGATGTCGATTTCGTGCATATCAACTCGCCGATTCCGGACCACGCCTGGATGTCAATGGACGCACTCCGAGCCGGAAAGCACGTAATGTGTACCGTCCCAATGGCAACGACCATCGAGGAATGCCGCCAGATCGTCGAACTGGTCCGCGAAACCGGTCTGAAATATATGATGGCGGAAACGGTCGTATATTCCCGCGAATTCCTTTTCATTCGGGAACTCTATCAAAAGGGTGAACTGGGGGAAATCCAGTATATGCAGGCGTCGCATCCGCAGGATATGGACGGTTGGCCGGAATACTGGGAACGGATGATTCCGATGCACTACGCCACTCACGTTGTCAGTCCGGTGTTGGGAATCCTTGACGGTCGCGCGGAATACGTTTCCTGTTTCGGTTCGGGCAAAGTTCGGGACGACATTGCGAAAAAATCGGGCAATCCCTTTGCGGTGGAATCGTGCCATATCAAGATCAAGGATTCCGACGTTGCCGCCCATATTTGGCGTTTCCTTTATGATACGGCTCGGCAATACCGTGAGAGTTTCGACGTTTACGGTACGAAAAAGAGTTTCGAATGGACGCTGGTCGAACACGAAGAGCATATCATTCATACGGCCAAGAAGCCGGAGCCGGAGATTCCTTCCCGTGTTACTGTACCGGATTACGCACATCTCCTGCCGGAACAAATTCGCCGTTTCACCCAATCGATTCACGACGCGGACCATCTTTCCTTTATCCAAGGGGGCGGTCACGGCGGTTCGCATCCGCACATGGTCAACGAATTTTTGACGGCCTTGACCGCAAACCGTGATCCGTGGCCGAATGCCGTGCAATCGGCCAACTGGACCTGCGTAGGAATTTGCGCCCACGAATCCGCCGTCGCCGGCGGCGAACGGATTATGCTCCCGCCGTGGAGCCTTGATTAGGAAGAAGACTACTGCATGCCAATTGAGGATAATAGACTGCGTAACGGCATTAAACTTGTTTCATAGCCCCGTCCTCCCGCGCAGGCGGGGGCCTAGACACTCGACGTCATTGAGTTTGTTTCATTGCCATAAGCTTTTGCAATTAAAGAAGATGTGAACATCTGTCCTCTAGTACGAAGTCGCGGAATTGGTATCCGTCATTCCCGCGTAGGCGGGAATCTAGAGGAAGGGGTAGAACATCCTCCCTCTAGGCCCCCGCCTACGCGGGGATGACGGTGGTTTATCCATTTTCTATGAAGGCCAATTCGCCGACTTTGTACTAGAGGAACGAGTATAACACCTTTCGTCTAGTACCTGGATTTCCAAATGCGCTTCATTAAGTGTTTTTTTCAGGCAATCCGGTATATTTCCAATTCATCGGCTGAGCGGTCGTGTTGTAAAATGCGATGTAATCTAAAATTCTCGTATTCAAGGTTGCAACGGAATCGAAATTGCCTCGACGCAATACGCGACGACTCAAACCACTAAACCATATCTCAATCTGATTCAACCACGAACAATGTTTCGGCGTAAAAACAAAACGAATACGATGACACTCATCCTCTAAAAATGCTTTGCGACTCGCCATCGACTGCAAGATTCCCTACTTCTCCTTCTTGCCAAGCGTCTCCCTGTCAATGCCAAGCATTGTTGCAACCGATATGACAAGCGATTCCGAAACATGTGTGTTCAAATTGTCCGATAGGAATATCCAACCCGCCATCGGGTCCGTTGAAACGACCATCTCAATATTACGGGTGTAATCTGCTTCCTTCCTTGTCGGATGCAAAAACGGAGACACAATGCCGCCGCGACCGACATCCCAATTGCCAAACAAGCATGTCGTCCCATGACGCTTGTATTCGTATTCGATCCGCTCCGGTTTTCCCGGCTCCATCGGCCTGTTGGGAGCCATTCGCTCCAACGCTTGAATCCCCGTTTTTTCGTCCGTCGAAATCGTATGAATGCCTTTGCGTTCGTTTTCCTCGGCGGCAAGGTACGTTTGACAAACTTTCTCGACTTCTTGTTCAAATTGTTCAGGATCGTCGATTTTGGCATTGAGCCAGTATCGACTGCGGTGGGGCGACAAATCGTTTTTTTAAGATCGTCCGTACCGACGATACCGAAATCGTATCGACAATCCCACGACGAATCGCTTCGTCGGCCAACAACGCCGATGTCCATTGTGTCACGGGCAGACCGCTTTGTTCCGGCGATTCGAGTGACATGGCCGCAATTTTTATACGTTGTTCCGGCGTGATCGTTTCTTTCCTTCCGCGACCTTTCTGATCGGCGTGCCAACCGAGGATCAATGTTTCATTCATCGCCGGACGCAGCGGCTCGTCGGTTTGTTTCCAACAACGCTGGTGTTTGGCAAAGCGGTTTCTCCACATTCCGACGAAATGGACTTCCAAGCCATGCTTGGGAGCGATTTCCTTATTTTGCCATCCCGACGCGGCGGCGAGGACGGCCAGGATTCGCTGTTTGATGAATTCCGGAACGGAGCGTTTGTGGTAAATTTTCGTTAAAATCCCGTGTTCGGAATCATCCAGTTTGATGGTAACTGCCGTCCTGGACATTGGTTGCGTATCCTGTGCCATTTCGATTTTTCGCTGTCCCCACGTCGGGCACTGCCTGCCAATACAAAGGATAACATCTTTCATAGATTTAATGAAGGGCAATTGAAAATCAAAGTACTAGGCGGCTGTGCATGGGTTCCTCGCTGGGCACCAGAGAAAACAAGAGGGCAATACTGCTGGCGAACGCACTTGCTAACACAGAAACGCAATACGCTTGCTGAAGACTGCCCTTATTTTCCAAGCTGCGACAGTAAACTTCGTTATTGCAATAACACGGGCCCCCCAGAATTGAGGAGACCTCACCTTCCATGCGAAGCAACTATTGTACAGATGCCGTTGTACCGCTTCTATATCGAAGAGTTCAGCGATGCAGAAAAAGAGATTTTTTTGGTACTCTCTGGGATAAAAAAGCATACGGGCTTTCGTTTGGCTTCCGAAAACGAACTTATAGCAGACCCGGATAATAAGGACGAACATGCCAAGTTGCTCCGCCAATATCCTAGCGTGATTTATCAGGGGCGTCGTCGTTTGGTAACTAGGTGGCCTCTGGACAATACGCTCATAAACCAGTATAAGCAGGCCGCTGAAGAAGTGAAAAACCATACGATGTTACAATCGTTGGGCACAACAGGAAAAGTCTCGGCGATTGTAACGCAAACTGAAGATGTGCCGAGCGGGGCAAAATTGCCTGACAACACCGCTTCCCCTCTTTCTCCCGAAGATCAACTACGTAAGGAGGTTCAGGATTTCCCTCCACTACCAACGAACGAGAAAAGTAATGGCGATTGGATGGACCTGCCGGAATTCGCAAAACTAATTGGAAAAAACATTGACAACATCAGGTCATATTTCTCACCGAGTAAAAAACCAATTAAGGTCACAGTCGGACAAACCAACTTCGGCAGGTGTGGGCAAGGTGGCATGGAAGGTATTATTTGGGGCCAAGTACCGCCAGATATGAAGCTGGACAAAAAGAAAACCGGGTATTTCATTCTCAAGACAAGCATACCGAACGACTTCCAAGCCCCGACAAAAGAAAAAGGGGAAAAAAACGAAAAAGATTGACACAGTAGCACACAATTAGCAAGATGCTCTTCCTTAAAGCGGTCTGATCTGGTAGATTACTTCCTTGGCACGAAGTCAGGAGGCCATCGCCATGCCTGGCCCCGGTGACTATCGCCCTGATCCGACCGAAGGAATCGACAACGCTCACGATCTCCCCACGCCGCATCGGAAACAGCGGCAACGAAATCGACAATTCGCCCCCTGTCCCCACTGCGGACGACGCTGCTCCCGCCGCCGAACCGCCACACGTCTCCTACGAGATATCGGGAATCACGAAACAGGAAGACCCGTCGAAATCGATTTCCTGTTTTCCGTACACCGCTGTCCCGATTGTCAAAAATATTTTTCCATTGATCTCTCCGACGTCGCCGATCCCGGTTCGTTGTACACGAAGCGTGTCGTCGACACGGCGGTACGTTATGTCGTCGAGGATGGTTCTCCCTATCGCGATGCCAGTTGGCGACTCTGGCGAGATCACAGAGTTTTCGTTCCCTTCGCCACGATTCAAAACTGGGTTGAGGCGGCGGGGGGGAAAAACCGACTCGCCAATTGAATCCGACGCCTATCTCGACTGGGCGTTTGAAGACTTTTCCGGTTACATCGCCGTCGACGAAGTGTACGACGGTCCCTTCTGTATTCTCTCGGTGGTTGATAATCGCACGTATAAACGATTGTTGTATCGTGTCTTGCCGCATAATCCGTCGAATGTCGCTATTCTCGAACTTCTTCGTTCGTTCCAAAAAATTCTCCGGCGACGCGAATGGATACTGTACGGAATCACGACGGGCGGTTCGGCTCTGTCCATGGAGCCGGTTCGCACTGTATTTCCCGGCGTTCGGCATCAGATTTGCGAATTTCATGTCAAGAAGGAGATCAACAAGTCGGTGTTGAAAGCGGTGGCTCAAGTTCGCCGTGAATGGGAAAAGACGAAGGTGAAACGTTCGAAGCGTGGCCGTCCGACGACGCGGGAGGAAAAAGCGACGATCCGAAAAAACGAACGTATCCAAACAAAGATTGGGGCGTTGTTTGAAAATCGGCATCTTTTCGTTCAAAAAGAGTTGACGGCGTAAGTTGCGAACATTGCGGGAGCGTCTGAAGCGGTTCAAGCGATTGTCGACGGTGCTGAAAAAGTTGGAATCGCCGACGGTGGATCGGAGTCTTGTGTTTTTGGACGATCAATATTTGCCGTCGACATCGAATGCGGT
>Ga0099364_10011710_pt1 | contig 11932 bp, 11 predicted proteins | sample TergutTh196P3_FD_73070 | JGI IMG/M metagenome (GOLD analysis project Ga0099364, IMG submission 73070) | Microcerotermes parvus P3 segment gut microbial communities from Pointe-Noire, Republic of the Congo - Th196 P3 | ecosystem: Host-associated > Arthropoda: Insects > Digestive system > Gut ...
TTAATAATATATAAAAACCATAAAAAGTATAAAGTCCAAAAACCATGGACCCCCTTTATTTAAAAAATTTTAAAAATTATAAAAAAAATTAATTAAAAAAAAAAAAAAAAAAAAAAAATATAAAGTAAAACATAAAAAATAATATTCATTATTACTATTTTTTCTAATTTTTTATTAATTAAAATAAAATATAATTTATTTAAGGTGAATTAATGCCAGAAAAGCGTGACTATTACGATATTCTTGGAGTGGATAAAGGAGCTAATGAAAAAGAAATTAAAAAAGCTTATCGTAAATTAGCTATGAAATACCATCCAGATGTTAGTAAAGAGGAAGAAGCTACTGAAAAGTTTAAAGAAATAAGTGAAGCTTACGCTGTTTTATCAGATACAGAAAAAAGAAATACCTATGATCAATTTGGTCATGCTGGAATGGATGGATTCTCTAACGAAGATATATTCAGAAATATTAACTTTGAAGACATATTCCAAGGTTTTGGTGGTGGATTCGAAAGTATTTTTGACATATTTAGTGGTTTTGGTGGAGGAGGTAATAGAGGCAGAAGAGGACCTCAACAAGGGTCAAATATTTATGTTGAAGTTGAAATTACTTTAGAAGATGCAGCTACTGGTTTAAAAAGAGATATCACCATTAATCACGATGTCACATGCCCAGTTTGCCATGGAACTAAAGCAGAACCTGGAAGTGATCCTCAAACATGCCCAACATGTGAAGGAACAGGTCAAGTAAAGCAAGTAACAAACACATTTTTAGGACAAATGGTGAATGTTAGACCATGTCATAATTGTGGTGGAGAAGGAAAAATAATTACAAATCCATGTGCAAAATGTAATGGAAAAGGAAAGATTAAAGAGAATAATACTATCCATATCACAATTCCTGCAGGGGTTGAAGATGAATCACGTCTTAGAGTCCAAGGAGAAGGAAATGCTGGAGAAGTCCATGGAATGTATGGAGATTTAATAGTTTTAATAAATATTAGACCTCATAAAAAATTCCAAAGAAATGGAGCTGATCTTTATTTTGAACAGCAAATTAGCTTTGTTCAAGCAAGTTTAGGTGACCTCATTGACATACCTACAATTGATGGAGAAGTGGAACTAAAAATACCTGCTGGAACACAAAGTGAAACTGTTTTTAGACTTAGAGGTCAAGGAATGCCAATGTTGAGGCGAAGTTCAAAAGGAAACCTTTATGTAACAGTTAAAGTTGTTGTTCCTCAAAAGCTAAATGAAAAGCAAAAAAAATTACTGAAAGAATTTGCTGAAATAAGCGGTGATGAAATCCATACTTTTGAAAAAGGATTTTTTGACAAATTCAAAGAAGCTATTCATCATTAGCTAATATTAAGCTATTTTAAAAGATAGTAGCTACATCCAGTGCAATAGCTACTACTTCTCATATTCATTCATTGACATAATTTATTTAATATTTACTATTTTTTTTAAATAATATCATTATATTAAATGAAAAAATTATACAAAAAATCATTTAAATTATTTTTTTATCCTTTAATTTACTAAATTTTTTCCCTTAAATAATTTTTTATTTTATTAATTATTTTAATTATTTCTTTTTATTCTAAATATAGCTAATTATTTTTAATTATTTTTAATATTAATGATATTAATATTCATAAAAATGAAATTAATAAAATTATAATCATTTTAAAAAATTATTATTTTAAAAAATTAAAGTCTTTTACTTAATAGGTTTTATTTGAAAAAACTTGTTTTTAAAGTTAAAAGAACAATTATTATTTATTTTAAATAACTTATTTTTTAAAGTTAGAAAAATAAAATTTTTCTTTATTTGAAAAAACTTGTTTTTTAAAGTTAGAAAAATAAAATTTTTCTTTATTTTAAAGATTATTAATCAGAAATATTTTAATTATAAATTAAATAATTCTAGTCATGATTTAAAATCCTATTATTTCAGAATTTTCAAATTATCAATCGTTGTAATTAATTTATTAATATAATCTTTTGTAATTTCATTTGATTCATACATATAAGTTTCATAAATTATTGTAGGAGTGCCTGATTTCATAATTGGAATGGTGACATAATTTGGACTTGTTTGAGATTCTGGATAATAATAAAGCAAAGGAGGAATTTTAGCTATAATTTCCTCTGCGAAATCTTTGGAAGTGGAATCATTAAGTGGTGCAAAGATAAAATTTGTTTCTTTGTAGCTGCCTCCCTTTGTACCTTGATTAGAATGAACATCCACCACTAAATCATATCCTTTGGAATTAGCATCAGGAACAACAAATTCATTAGCTAATAATTGCCCATTCATTCTACCAATATCATAGTTATCAGGATTATTTGTAACATTAATTTTATAAATGTAATAACAATAATTCAAAGCATCTGATTTAGCTATTAAAGAATCATATAAATTATTGTGAACATTGAATTCTAAAGGATGAACACCAATAATATAAGCTATTTTAACATCTGAGTTTTTATTGCCTATAGGACCGATAAATTCAACCGAACCTTTATCATTTGATCCTAAATAAATATTATTAAATGAATTAAGGTTAATATCTATTTTATTGCTATCATTAGTATTGATAGGATTATTAACCTCAGTAAAATTAGTAAAAATCAATAACCCCATTAATAATACTAATAAGATTATGATTAATATAATTAAATTTTTCACTCTCATGAAACCTCAAAACTCCTAGTAAAACTTTAAAACCTAATTATGTTTTTCACTCTTATGAAACCCTAAAATCCTTAGTAAAACTAAAAATCAATATAAAATTTTTTATTTTTAACAGCTTATACCTGAAGGAAGAGAGCTATTTTCAGACTCTAATATAACAATGGAAAAAGCTAATACAAGACCATCATATCCAAAATCAGGACTTCCAGCTACAGTAATTCCAGTATAATTAGGAGCTAAACCTTGTTTATCCATCCAGTTATAAGTTCTTTGAGCCATGTCAACATACTCAGATTTTGTAAGATAATTAGTACTTACTCCATTCAAGGGACTTTCAGGAGGATGAAAAGATTTAAAGTTAATAGTCCCATCAAGATCTTTGTTTTTCATATCAATAGCTTTAGCAAAAATATAAAGACACTGTTGTTTAGTGAAAGTAACTCCTTTATATTCAACTGAAGATATCTCATGAATATTTTTATAGTCAAGTTCACTACTAAATACTGATGCAAGACCATAAACTTCAGATAGATGAATGCTTGAAGCAGTTACAGTGGCAACATTATTATTACTATCTGCATCTAAATTTACATTGTTTAAAATCCCAATACCATTGTTGTCATCCAATGACACAAAAGCAAAGGCTCCAACAGCCATAATAGCTATTAAAATGACAATAACAACTCCAATCAAGATTTTCTCCTTATTACTTTTACGGTTACTATTATTATCCTTAGGGTTTATTGTGTGAAGCCTAAATAATCTTCCTCCACAATTTTTACAGAATGTAGAGTTTTCATCATTTTTTTCTCCACAGTCAGAGCAATATTTAATCAAGATAAATCCCCCATATCCTTCACTACTTATAATATTAGTCTTATTTTTCAAATAGTTAAATTGATTTCTTAATGGTATTAAGATAGGGTACTGATTCTCTTGAATTCACCATCATAAACTAGTTTAATAATTGCATCTTTCAATTTAACGTTTTTAAAGTCAACTCCACGAATGTCAGTTCCTCGAATATAAGTTTTAGACAAGTTAGCTCCATCTAAATTAGCGTTTTCTAATTTAGTTCCAGATAAATCAGCACCTTCAAGATTTACATTTCTTAAATCAGCTCCACTCATGTTAGCACCTCGAAGATTAGCTCCACGAAGATTTGATCCTTTTAAATTAACTCCTTGAAGGTTTGCACATGTGAAATCACAGTTTACAATACTTTTCCCAGTTAAATTGGCATTACTTAAATTAGCTCTACGAAAATCAATATTTTCTAAATCCATGTCTCTTAAATCGAATCCAGCTAAATTAGCTTTCCTATAGTCTTTCATGCTCATCACCTAAAAATGATTTGTTAAACTAAAGACAATGATAAATAAATATGCATTTAATGTTTTAATAATCTTATTTAAAAAATATTTAAATTATTTTAGATAGGATTATATTTGTTCATTTTAGAATATATATTATAAATACGATAACTTATTCAATCACTATTTTGGATTAATTAGATTAAGTGTTTGCTTAGTATGTTTAGTGAATTTTCTTTTTCTGCTTTTTCCCCTGCTTTAGCTAATAATTTTATACCATAACGTAAATCACCTATATCATATGTTAAATCTACAACCTTATTCAATACTTTTTCACTGATTACATTATGATAGAATCCAGATTTACAACGATTTTTAAGTATATCATAGATTGCATAGTATTCATAAGAATCAAATTCCACTTCTATTGGATGAAAAATAGTCGAAACTTGAGAATCTATAAGGATATTATTGTTAGTATTGATTATAGTTAAAACAGCTATTTTAACTCCAGGATATGATTCATGAGCACGTAACAAATTATATAATGTCCTATTTAGCTCCTGACCCGTTTTCATGTAATTATAATCATCTAAAGCTACTATTAATACTTTTTCTTCATTTATAATATATTCCATTACTTCATCATAGATGTTGAATTTAGATAATCCTGAAACATTTATCTGTCTTCCGAATAGTCTCTTGTATATCTTACTGAATATTTTGTATTCCGTTGTGTTTATTTGACAGTTTACATGAACACATACAACATTGGTGAATCGTTCCTCCATCATACTAAAATATTTCATTGTAGTAGTTGTTTTTCCTGTGGAATGTCCTCCCCTTATGCGCATATTCTGTGGAGTAACACCATTATCAACTTCTTTACTATAAACTGCCATCTTAGTTAATTGGCTGTCACGATACTTATAACTCTCAGGCAAGTAATCCATAGTGAATACTTCTCGATTTTTAAAGATAGATCCATATTCACAAACAATATCATCAAAAGTCAATTGATCCATAACCAAAACCTAAAAAAAATACATTATTATATGAATTAATATCAGGATTTATAATAGTTAATGTTTTTCAAAGAGCATTTGAAAGATAAAAATATTAATATAAATCTCCCTCAAATTAATTATTGAATTTTTAAATTTTATTAATTTTTTCAAATTACTTTAACAATATCCAAAAACTATTTTTTAAAATTTTATTTAATACTTTTACAAAAATTAGTTATATAAAAAATAAATTTTATGTAAAATAATTGATAAAAATATTATACTCAAATTATGTTTTTGGAAATTCTCTTTATTTATTAAAAAAAATCAATACTCAAATTATGTTTTTCCAAATTACTTTATTTATTAAAAAAAATCAAAATACAATTTATTTATCTACATAAATATTTAAAAATATTTAATATAAAAATTAAACAATAAATTATCCTTTATTTTATAATTAAATTATTTTAATGAAATAAATATTTCCTAAAAATTTTATTATAAATTTAAATTTTTAAAAAAAATAAATTTATACTTCCCTATTCCTCATTAATAACAAACTAATCCATATTATTAGCTATAGTCCACATAACTCTTGAAATATATAATAAATTCAATAAAAATTTGCAACAAAATGTGCATGAGCATTATTATTTTTATCATAGACCATTATAGAGTCAACACTAAATACAAGAACCTAACTTGAAAAATTTGAACCTTTACTCTTAGATTGATTGTTCCATGCTTAAATGATTACTTACATGGAAAAATAATAAATAATAGGACGAAATAAAATTAAAATATATCATAGACTTAAAAAATCTTATTATTTACAAGTCATTAATATAAGCTATAAAGGAGATTCTCCATGGATTTAAAAGAAGCAGTTAAAAAAAGACATTCAGTAAGACAATTCACTGATAAAGAAATTGAAGGTGAGACAGAAAAGGATCTTTGTTTAAAGATTGAAAATTGTAATAAAGAAAGTGGACTAAATATTCAATTATGTTTAAATGAAGAAAAAGCTTTTAATGAAGGTATTCTTACTAAAATAAGCTGGTTTAAAAATGTTAAAAATTACATAGCTATTGTTGGTAAAAAAACAGAGGATTTAAATACAGTGGGATACTATGGAGAGAAAGTTGTTTTAAAAGCAACTCAATTAGGTTTAAATACCTGCTGGGCAGCTTCAAGTTATAATAAAAGTAAAATTTGTGCTAAAATAGCCGACGATGAAAAATTATTCATTGTTATAGCTGTTGGTTATGGAATAACTAATGGAAATTCTCGAAAAACAAAAGCTATTGATAAATTAGGGAATGTTAATAGTGATTCTCCTCAATGGTTTATCAATGGTTTAAAATCTGTTCAACTTGCTCCTACAGCTAGAAATCAGCAAAGGTTTAAATTTATTTTATCTGGAAATGTTGTAGAAGCTAAAGCTTTATTTGGATTTCATACAAAAATTGATCTTGGAATAGCTAAATACCATTTTGAAATCGGTGCTAATTCTAAAGAATGGAGTTGGAAAACATAACATATATGAATTAAGTTAAAAAATTTTAAAAATCGATTTTTTAAATTTTAAACAGATTTTACAAATGAAAAACTGTTAAATAAACTTATTTCACTTAAAAAAAAGACCTGTGAAAAGAGAAAGAATAAATAAAACAGAGAAAAAGAAGAACAAAAGAGTTTAAAAATGTGATGAAAAATTTTAAAGATAAAATTTTCCGTTATAATAGTACTCGACATTTGATTTAAGAATGAGGATAATTTTAAACTTGTTTAAAACCCTTAAATCATAAAATTATTAAAAAAAATTTGATAAATTAATCAAAATTGACATTTTCAAAAGTTTTATCGAATACTATAACTTTTTTAATTTTGTTCATCAAAATAAAAGTGTGTTATGACCTCAATAAGAGAACCTAACAAAAAAGAAGAAACTAACACATTTTACCTATGAATTTACTATCAAAAAAAAGAGTTGATAGCCTGCCAAGAGTAACCCACCTTTTGTTTTATGCAGCATTCATCTACGCAGACTACCTTGCCTCATTACAGTAAGATCATCAGCATCTTTGTCCTTGCATCACTATAGAATAGCCGTTTCACCGATCCTTTTAATGTCAATCAGCTATTGCATCATATTCATTCATTAAAAGACGTGTCGTTTCTGCTCCAGGGTCATACTTCTCAGCATATGCTTTAGCATTATAGTTTACTGTAGTGATGGATGGAGTTTCCTTAGTTAACAATAACCAGTAGCTGCCTTTGGCTTGCTATCAAATATAAAAGCTATTTTTAATAAATTCCAATAGATATGAGAGTTATCTATAACTATCTTAATTTACAAAAATATAATCAATATTGTATTTTAATTTAATATATACTTATCCATAATGGATATTATAAAAATTAGTCTCAAAAGCGAATATATGTCTAGTTTTTAGTTGATATGGTTTAAAATAGCTTAAATATAAATAAAATAGTATTTCATTTTTTGTATTGATAAATCATAGTAATTTTTTCCAGATTATTCTTTGATATTCTAGTAATCAAATGAAATTTTTTCAAATTCGTTGTATACTTTATAATCCCTTGATTGAATTAATTTAAATTACCTAAATTATTTTGGAGATTAAAATTTGTCAAAAATCACATTTTCAGATATCAGCGTGAAAGTAATTAAATTAACATTTAATTCTCGTTTTACTTTAGCAAAGGTTTGCAAGAAAATACCCTTAATTGCCAACGTTGTTGACAAATTATTCTTTGAAGATGATGATATACAAGTTCTTCCACGAGATTCATCCATCAAAACAAATAATACTGTAATTAGTGAAGAAATTACAATAAATATGGATGTTGAAGTACCTGAAAATGTAATGCTTCCAAGCATAGTCCTTAAGAACATGATAATGAAATCCAAATATCATTTTATTATGGATTCATGTATTTGCAGAGTTTCAAATGATTGTAAAGATTATCCCAAAAAATTAGGATGTTTGTTTCTAGGTAAAGGGTCTAAAAGAATTTCACCTAAATTGGGAAAAGCTGTTTCGCCTGAAGAAGCTATAGAACATGTGGATAAATGTCAAAAAACAGGTTTAGTTCATATTATTGGGAGAAATAAAATTGATAGTGTTTGGTTAAATACAGGTCCAAAGGAAGAACTTTTATCAATCTGTGCCTGCTGTCCATGCTGTTGTTTATGGAAAATGACACCTAATCTTCCTGAAAATATTGGAAAAAATTTTTCAAAAATGGAAGGTGTAGAACTAAAACTAGATAAAACCATTTGTATTGGTTGTGGAAAATGTGTCAAAGATATATGCTTTGTAGATGCAATCACAGTTCAAAATGGAAAAGCAAGTATAGATATGATTAAATGTAGATGTTGTGGAAGATGTGCTGAAATTTGTTCCAGTGATGCTTTAACGATTAAAATGGAAAAATATGGAGTGAAACATTCGATTAAACGTGTTGAATCATTAATTGATGTGAAATTAGAATGATTCCTATTTCTGATAAAAAATTTATGATGATCAAATCATATTAAAAAAGAAAACTAAGAAAATTCAATCCTAATGATATTATATTTTCTTATTGGATCAAATAGCCCTTCAAAACATTTCAAATTCAACTATAACAATTTACAAAAAATCAGAAAAAAAAATTCTTATTCAACTATAACAATTTACAAAAAATCAGAAAAAAAAATTCTTATTCAACTATAACAATTTACAAAAAATCAGAAAAAAAAATTCTTATTCAAAACTGGAAATCTAAGTTATGAATAAAGATTATTTTCAAACTTTAAATATTAAGCCATAAAATGAATGGGCAAAATGTCTATTTTGTCAGAAAGACAAAAAGAGAACATAAATCAGTTGTTTATGATATTATAGTATCATATGGATTTGGTTTAAGGTTAGATATTAAACCAACTATTACTTTTAGAAATAATTATAATAATTTAAAAACAGAAAATAACAATGAAAAAAATAAAGCAAAAAATAAAAAAAAAGTAATAAATACAACAATAAAATACATTTAAATAGCAGGGCCTAGATTTGAACTAGGGCTCTCGGGGTTATGAGCCCCGCGGGATCACCAGACTACCCCACCCTGCTTAATGAAAAAAATACATAAAACTAGCTAAAAAAATAATTTAAACATGAATTAAATTAATTTTAAAATAGCTATCTAAAAATTAGATATACTACAACTATTAAACATCTTAGTATATAAACCTTTCTATCAATATTTAATAAAAAATTAAGATTAAAAAAAAATAAAAATTACAAAAATAGCTAAAGTTGCAAAAATATTAAAAAAAAAGAGTAGTATGATTAAAAGATGTCTTTGAACTTTCTAAAAATCATTCAATTATTTCATCTAACTCTTCATCTTCTAATTTTTTTAGTCTTTCATCAAGATTATCTATTCTTTCATTAGTATAGGTTTTAAATTTTTTAAATCTTTTCTCCAAATCATCAATATTCTTATAAGCTACTTCACATCTTTTTTCTAGTGCATCAACATCATTTTTAGTAGCTAATGACCAGTCTTTAATTAGTTCATCACTTTTTCCATCTAAAAATGCATCAATTTTTTTAGAGAAAGAATCTGTATTAATGGTTGGCATGTCAATATCTTTAAATCTAACTTTTAATTTATCCCCTACAGAAATGTTTTCACTACTTTCATCCATTTTTTCATCTCCAAGGGATACTTCAGATACATTTCCATCAGGAGTAATATTAGGAATATATGTTTTTACTTTAGTTAAAGTCTCTGAATTATTTTGAAAATAATAGTAAATTAAAACCACCAATGCTCCAGCAAATAGTAAAATAGCTAATAACTCTATAGCTTCCATAATAAGTCCTCATATCATAGTTTATCCTTTTTAAAAAGTTGTTTTTCTTTATTTTCAATGTCGTTAAGCATTTTTTCAAGTTTTTTATGCTCAGTTTGAGCTTCTAATCTTGCTAAACGCTCATTAATTTCATTATGTAGATATCCAACCTTATTCATCACATCAGAAGTTGATTTTCTAATATTAGACAAATTTTCTTGCTGTTCTTTTGGTAATTGAATTGGGTTTTCCATCAATCGTTTAGATTCCAAATCTTTCTCAACCATAGCTATTTTTTTAAGTTCAATTTCTTTTTGCATTAATCTTACAGCATTATTAGATTCACTTACACGTTTCCATTGAAAAACAATGAAAATAATAGCTATAAAAGCTATGATAGCAATAATCAATATAAAAGTTTGGTTTGGTAAAATGAGAACTGAAGTCATTTTTTACCTCCACAATTATTAAATGTCTTAAATTAAAAGTATTAAGTAGTATATCACATTAAGTATATAAAAATTGTGTAAATTCAATTATTACTAGAAATTTAAAGAAATAAGTTTAAGATTTCAAATAAACTTTAAAAAAAATATATTTGAAAGTAAAAAAAAATAAAAGATAAAATATTCATTAAAACAATAATAATTAGTAAAAAGAAATATCAAAAAACATTTTACACTCTAAATAATTTATACTAAAAATAATTAATATGAATAAAAAAGCAAATTATTCTATATTCAATTGATATAAATAGAAAAAATAGCAAAAAAGCCATTAATTATCTATAATTAAATAATATTAAAAAGGAACCTATAAAGGGATATCATGATTGATTCTTATGAAAAAGCAGGAAAAATAGTATCAAAAGTAATATCAGAAGCTTCAAAACTTATAAAAAATGATTTAGCTATTATTGACTTAGTAGAATTTGTAGAAAATGAAATTACAAAAAGTGGAGCAGGAATAGCTTTTCCTTGTAATGTGTCCATAAATGAAATAGCTGCTCATTATACTTCTCCAGTAAATGATGAAAATAAAATAGTTACTGGAGATTTAGTTAAGTTAGATTTAGGTGCACATATTGACGGATACATTGCAGATTCGGCTATTACTATTATGGCTCCTGGAGATGATTTAGAAGAAAAGTTTGATGAAAATACATTAGCTAAAAACCAAAAATTAATTGAAGCCTCAGATGCTGCATTAGAAACAGCTATTAGTACTGTTAGAGTTGGTGCTGAAATTGGAAAAATTGGTGCTAATGTTGAAGAGGCAGTAGCTAAATATGGATTCAAACCAATTGCTAATCTAACAGGTCATAGTTTAGATCAATGGAATTTACATTCTGGTTTGTCAATTCCAAGTGTTAATGATAAAAATACAACTAAATTAAAAGAAGGAGATGTATTAGCTATTGAACCTTTTGTAACTGATGGAGTTGGTTGGGTAACTGATACACTAAGCCCTTATATTTACAGGTTTTTAAAAGACAAACCCTTTAGAATGGCTCATACCCAAAAAGTTTTTCGTGAAATTAAAAAAGAATATGGTACTTTACCTTTCTCCCAAAGATGGTTATCAAAAGATTTTAATGTTAATAGATTGAATGCTTCACTAAGACAGCTATCACAAGCTATGGCAATATATCCTTATCCTGCATTAAGAGAAAAAACTAACTGCTGGGTAGCTCAAAAAGAGCATACTGTCATTGTTGAAGGAGACAGTTGTATAATAACTACAAAATAACTTAAATACAATTAAAAGAGAAATTGAATAATACTAATAATACTAATACTAATAATAATACTAATAACTAGACTTAACAACTATCCATTGAATTGATTAGATTATTATATATAAAACTTGTTTATTTAATATTTATTATTAAATCTATTTAATTTTCTATTTTATTAATAAAATTTATTATTTTTTAATATAAAAATTATTTTAATCTTATATTTAAATAATAACCACATTAAGAATTAAATTTAAAATTTAAAAAATAATATTTAAAAAAAGAAGATATTGATTATATTTTA
>Ga0099364_10011711_pt1 | contig 11932 bp, 12 predicted proteins | sample TergutTh196P3_FD_73070 | JGI IMG/M metagenome (GOLD analysis project Ga0099364, IMG submission 73070) | Microcerotermes parvus P3 segment gut microbial communities from Pointe-Noire, Republic of the Congo - Th196 P3 | ecosystem: Host-associated > Arthropoda: Insects > Digestive system > Gut ...
TCGCAGAAGCTGTGTCCTTGGCTGGAGTCGGTGCGAACCGTACCCGCCGCTGACCGGCCGCGTCCACCTCCATGATAACGTTGTCACTCTGTTTATACGCGCCGCCGCTCACAGGGGCGTAAGACAGCATGATTTCATGTAGCCGGAGGATATCCCGCTCACGGATATCGAGGCTGTCATGGTTTGCGTGTATCAGATTTAAGGCGTCGCGGTATCCGGCGATCTCCGCTTCATCATGGTTAAGCGGCGCGCTGTTTTGGTTGACGATCTCATTGACGCGCTGGTCGCTGGTGACGATCCCCTCTATGGCGTTTGACCCTTTAACGGACTGAACCTTCGCAATGCTTTCTAGTCGGATAAACACGTCCGGATAATTCTCTTTCAAGCCGTTTTCCCGCACACGCAGTTCGACAATAGCGCTCACCACATTCACAAGATTGGCGGGAAGCAACCCTTTTTCCAAAAACGAATAATCAAATCTTTTCATGCCCGGACCCCCGATCTATTCTGCATATATTCTAAATAATTATATGCAGATTGTAAAGGGAATACGCAATTTATACTGCATAATTTTTTTTGCGATTATGCAGAAACAATTGTTGGTTGGGATCGCTCTTTCAGATTATCTGATCGGCAAAAAGATCGGATCGACGGCGCATCCTCCCCGGTGAAATGAGGCGGTTTATCATAGCAGATGTACCGGCAGTATCCATACCTTTTCGTTTAGCGGCAAGCGCTCTTTGGCTAAACACACCACGGCGCCTGTTCCCACTTTTTTGCCGGGAATTGTATCCAAGCAACGGAAAGCGCTGATCATGGACTTCGCCGGGTCGCTGGCTGTTTTGATTTCAATGGGATACAGTGTATCCCCATCAGCAATTACCAAATCGATTTCATTTTTATCTTTATCCCGATAATAGAATAGCGGCGGCTTGACAATCCCGTCATTATAATAACTCTTCAAGATTTCTCCAAACACATAACTCTCAAACAAATGTCCCCACATAGCGCCGTTTACCAGTTGGTCCGGCGTGTTCCAGCCAAGCAACCAGCAAGCGAATCCGGTATCCAGGAAATAAAGCTTTGGCGTTTTGATCAAGCGCTTATTGAGATTGTTGTAATACGGTTCAAGGAGGTACACCAGTCCGCTTGATTCCAGTACAGACAGCCACGAACGCACAGTCTTGACGTCCTTGTAGCATATCTCTGCGATCGTCGTCAGGTTCAGCATTTCGCCTGAAAGGGAAGCTACTGCCTTCATAAACTTGATAAACGCAGATTCATCTTGTATGCGAAGAACATCCATAATATCCTTTTCGATATAGGTTTGGAAATAGGAACTATAAAAATCAACCCAGTCATGCAAGTCGCTTTCGGTTTCATATAATTCAGGATAAAAACCTTTGTGGATGCACGCGACAATTTTATCATAATCAAAACCTACTGTAGATTTTTCTATGGCATCGATATGTTCTATTGTCGGAATAAAGGGTTCACGGTATTCCATTCCGGCAAGCTCTCTCATGGATAAGCCCAGTAGTTTTATTACACCGGCGCGCCCCGCCAGGCTTTCACTGACATTCTTCATCAGTTTCATGCTTTGAGAACCCGTGAGGTAGAATTGGCCTTTCTGTTTTTCTTCATCCACGAGATCCTTTATATAATCAAACAACTCCGCTGCTTTTTGGATTTCATCCACAATTATCGGAGGTTTATTTACTTCAAAGAATAGCGAGGGATTATCCTTTGCGCTTTCCCGTACTAAGGGACGATTGAACGTAATATAGCTTATATCTTGATATATTTCCTTTAGCATTGTGGATTTACCCACTTGGCGGGCGCCTGTCAAAACAATTACCGGTTTGCGTTTTGCAATACGTTCAACAACAGGCTCAATATGCCTATGGAAGTACATTTCTCCACCTCGTTTCGACTATTTCGGAACACAAATCCATTATAGGCGAAAAGAGACGAAGTTGTCAAGTTGAACTCTAGCTGAACAGGCGGGCTCATAAAAACCCAATCCGGGACAGTTTTTGTTTCACTGTCCCGGATAGGGGAAGAGTCAGGCTGTATTTCGTTATGTCTGGCTGTATTTCGTTTCGTCAGGCTATCTCCAGACAGCGGTGAGCGTAATGCTAGAAGTAACAGGCGCGTTAAAATCATAGGGCTCTCCATCCAGCGCCCAATAGTTGAATGTGTAGCCTATTCGAACAGGATTAATGGGTTTCGGAACTCTGGCCCCGTAGCTTACCAGCTTTATCGAAGGCGTGACGTAGCCGGTGACTGTGAATGTTACAACACAAATGCTCGGCGTCCATCTGGCGGTCAGATATAGGTCGGCGGTGACGGCGCTGTTGAAATTGTATGCTATAGCGCCATTATACCAGCCGGCAAAGGTATAGCCTTCCCTGACCGGGTCGGCAGGCCTGGCGACCTTCTCCCCGTTTCCGGCTGTCGCGGTGAATAGCGCGGGAGAACCGCCCTGGGAATCAAAAGTGATGACATGCCCGCTGGTGCTCCACACCGCTGTCAGAGTGATATCCGCTTCCACAGGCGCACTGAAATCATAGGGCGCGCCGTTCAGGGCCCAGTATTCGAAAACACTGCCGGCTTTGGCCGGTATCTCGGGAAAGGCTACTGTTGCCCCCGCGTTCACAACGGCGGCGGGAGGCGCCGGGATACCGCCCTGGACGTCAAATTGTACCGTGTAGGAGTTTTGGCTCCATTTGGCTGACAGATAAAGATCAGAGGTCACGGGCTGGTTAAAGTCATATTCCTCGCTGCCATTATACCAACCGGCGAATAGGGCGCCTGTTTTAACCGGGTCTGCCGGCTTTGGCGCGATCGCCCCGTCAGGCACAACAACCGCTGGGACGGCGCTGCCGCCCTGGGAGTCAAAGATTACGGTGAAGGTATCCTCGATGCCCTTCTCCGATTCTACGATAACGCTAATGGATTCTGTCTTTGCACTAGCATCTTTCGCCGCTGCAGTGATTATAGCTGTCCCCTTCGCAACCGCCGTAATCGCGCCGTCGACGGATACCGTGGCTATCTCCGGATCGGAGGTCGTCCAGATATAGTTGCTATGGAACATATACGCTGCATCCCTGCCTGTCACAGACGGGACGACCGTCTCACCTGGTTTCAGGGATAAGGTATCAGCAACAAACTGCCAGTCCTGTCTGTACGTCTGGGCCGAAAGCTGCGTAATCTGTGCGCCTGAAGCCACAGCCGGCGGCAGCGAATCGCCGTTAATGGTACAGATGACGCCTGACAGCGCGTTTGCTCCAGTGATTTGGTACTCGTCTTCCGAAAGAAACGCTCCCGAACGGTCAAGGGTCTCGATCCTTACCGAAATATCGCTGGAGGAGCGGATGTTTCTTCCCGTCCTTACCTCTATAGTATAACCGCTTTTGGGAATATAGCAGTTGATATTGGTTCCGTATTCGTCGGATTCCCATGAGTTGTACACGAAATTATTTTCCATAAAGCCCTGTTGTGCTTCGCCTGTAGCGCGAGCGACGACAGTTCTGTTGGAATCGTATACATATACGCTTAGGCCGGAATTCAGCAGTGTGGCAACCAGCGGGTCGGAACTTCTGATCTCCACCCGGATCATGTCGGACATACCCACTTCAGGCAGGTGAGAGGAGGTCTGCGGCATGGAGGATTCAAAGCGGGTGTATTGAGAAACCGGTTGATCCAAAATGATTTGATTAATCACGAACAATGCCCTGGGGTCGGCAAAAACTGTTAAATGGTGCGCACCGGGCAGGTTGATGAAGGGGAAGCGGCCGTCGCCGCTCATGCTTATGCCCGTCACAACCCAATCGCCCCTTTTGCTATAAATCGTGCCCTCGTAAATGGATCGATCGCCGTACTGACGGTAGACGGTGTTCGTTGCTGTCAGAAAGCCGTACGTGCAGCCGAGCATCGTAAGGTCTTTGCCTTCCCATACGCTGAATATATCGTCGCCCAGCACATTTTCCCGGAAATGTTTTAGGCTTCTGGCGTTTCCGTCCGTCAGATTGTTGTTTATGGCCGGACTCTTATTCAGTATACTGATGTATTCGTCCACATCCGAAATCGCCCGCGTGCCGGTTGGCGTCCTATACAGAACGGGAATCTCCTCGATGTATTCCCTGGAGGGCGAGAGCTGATACATATTCGGCGCGTTACTCGACCAGTTCTTTACCCATTTCTTGGATATCGGCCTGACAAAAATATCATACCCAATATCCAGCAGAGCGGTAAGTATCGAACCGGCAAGCAGATTCACGCCGCCTGTCTCCATGGCTTCATAAGTAATATGCGTGCCTGTAAACGGTGTAGCCAAACAGATGCATTTCTCAACTTTATCTTTATTTACGGCGCTCTGCGCGACATAAGTAGAAGCCAGAAGCCCGCCGTTGCTGTGCGCGATAAGGATTACTTTTTCATAGCCCTTGGCATTAATATCTGCGGCCAGTTCCTGGGCGGTGACGTTGAGATCCTGCAGCCAGTTATACGAGAAAAATTCCACCGCGTATTCCTGGCTCAGTCCATTAAGCGCAAGACATGTTCTTAAACTGGCAATCATTGGCGCGAACATCATCAAAAGCCCTGTTTTATCAATGTTTCTGTTCGCATAAGCGGTCATGCCGGTTCCCTGTGGATTGTTGACAAGTTCAGCCCGCATACCCAATTTGTCGGTGGCGAGTTCCGAGAGCAAGCCAACGGCTGCAACCCATATCTCTATACCGCCGAGTTTTTGACTAAAAAGGCGGGACTCCATAAATCCCGGAAGTATATATATCGCCTTTTTGGGGGAAGAAACCGCCGCAGCAGGAAGCGGCGCCACTAGTGAAAAAAGAAGGACGGATACTAACAGAAGCGAAACAGCCCGAAAGACAATAGTTTTTGTTTTCATATCTTTTCTCCTATCCTGTTTTATTTAAAACGAACCTCCGCTTAATCTGTTCCTCCGCACCTTATTCGGGTTTAGCCTGAATTTGTACGCCTCTCCAAGCGGTTTTTTTCCTCCTTTCTGTCCGTTTTTAACACCTGCCTGCCTACTCAAAAGACCCCCGTTCAATAAGGCGAGCGGGGCAAGAGCGGCTGCGGTATGCGTTCAATCTCGATAAATCCTTGACCGCTTCCGCGTTATATCAAATTGTGTTCATTCTATAGCTTTAAATGAGTATGCATATACCCCTCAGCTGGAGCCGGGGGGGTATACCGCTTCTGATAATATTATATCATTTACTCTAATAAGTTCAATTAAATAATAAATACTGTTGTATTTATACATGGCAAGATGAAACGCCTCGAAATGCTCGTTCTACAGCTTCTACGTATTATCCTGAATCCTCGGAGTCTTTCACACCACGTGGTGTGAAAAGATAAATATTCGCCAAATACAGTAGAAACAAACGAGTTGCGCTAGACAAACGACCAGGGATGCGCAATACTATATGGTGAGAATAGTCTTCGACCTGACGAGGAATCGAAAATGCAATGTAAAGGCGACAAGCAAATGAAAGTGGAGTTTTCGGAAGCACAGATTCAGCTTATGCAGACTGCCCTCGATAAATGGGGTCTTGCCGCACAAGCCGGACAGACCATAGAGGAATGTGCTGAACTTATCGTTGCCCTGCAAAAGCACATCAACCGCAAACCGTCACAGGATACGATGGAGGGCATCGTGGACGAGATTGCCGACGTAGAGATGATGCTGGCGCAAATGCGCCTCGTATTCGGCGTGGACGACGACGCTTTCAAAATGCGCATCGAACGTAAATTTGCAAAGCTGAATGAATATTTGGAAAAGGAAGTACATGAGGGGGATGAAGATGAACAGGGTTAACATTCTGAATGAGGACATAACGAAAATCGAAGTGGACGCCATTGTGAATGCCGCCAACAATTCGCTACTCGGCGGCGGCGGCGTAGACGGCGCGATCCACCGGGCTGCGGGCAGGGAACTGCTCGAAGAATGCCGGAAGCTGAACGGCTGCGAGACGGGGAAAGCCAAAATCACGAAAGGCTACAAGCTGCCCGCTAAATTTGTCATCCATACCGTCGGTCCCGTCTACAGCGACGGAAAGAGCGGGGAACCGGAACTGCTGGCCTCTTGCTACCGGGAATCGCTGCTTCTGGCAGTCGGGAACGGCGTCAAGTCCATCGCCTTCCCCTGCATCAGCACAGGCGTCTATGGCTATCCGTTTCGTGACGCCTGCGTCGTCGCACTGAGAACCATTGCAGACTTTCTCCAAACCAATGAGAGTATCGAGCAAATATCTATGGTTTGCTTCGGGGAAAGCGATTTCAAACGTTTTACGGAGATTCTAGAAGATTTTTCGTAACGCTACAACCCTAATGGAGAACCGGGCAGGATCTATGCGATGGATATACCGGGAAGTTGATCGCATAACGATAGGAGAAACAGGTATGATCAACAAAAACAACGGCCCGAACACATCAGCAATCCAACCGACGTATGAAATCCAGCATTTATGGGAACTCGCAGAGATTTGAAGCAAGGATAGCGCAATGGCTTATTTTGTTTACGGCGAAACGGAGCTACGCCATCTCCAAAAAAAAGACAAAAAGCTGGGCACGGCAATCGACCGTATAGGCATGATTCAGCGCGAGGTGAATCCCGACTTGTTTTCCGCGCTTGTGGAAAGTGTTGTCGGGCAGCAAATATCAAACAAAGCAGCGGCAACCGTCCGGCATAGACTCTTTACCCTATGCGGATTGAAACCGGACAGGCTGCATGCTTTGACCATAGAAGAAATACAGGTTTGCGGTATGTCCTTACGCAAGGCTAGCTATCTAAAAGGCATCGCCGAAGCCGCCGCAACGAAAGCCGTTGATTTTGATGCATTGAAAGAGAAAAGCGACCACGAAATCATCGAAACGCTTACAAAACTGAAAGGCATCGGCGTATGGACAGCGGAAATGCTGCTCATCTTCTCGCTTATGCGCCCCGATGTAGTCAGCTATGGTGATTTGGCAATTCGCCGGGGAATGATGAATCTGTACGGTCACAAAGAACTGCCAAAGGACAGATTTCTGCGATACGCAAGAAGATATTCCCCTTATGGTTCGGTAGCATCGTTGTACTTGTGGGAATTGTCCCATTGACGCCTGCGTTATCATGCTGAAAACCATTGCAGACTTTCTTCAACCGAATGAGGGCATCGAGCAAGCGGTGATTATTAAATGAACGAAATACGTCACACAATCCTTACCACACATAAAGTAAACGCCAAAGTCCGCACTATGCAGGAATCAGACTATGGATGTTTGCAGGAGTTTCTGTATCAAGCGATATTTATTCCCAAAGGGACAACGCCGCCGCCAAGAAGCATCATTCTCGAACCGGAGATAGCGGTGTATATCAAGGATTTTGGCACGCAGCGGGGAGACCTGGGCGTAGTCGCAGAACAGAACGGCCAAGTCATTGGCGCTGCCTGGACGCGCATTATCTCAGCATACGGTCATATCGACAACAACACTCCAGAACTTGCCATTTCTGTATTACCACCGTTTCGCGGTCATGGAACAGGAACAAAACTTATTCAGAAACTGTTTGCGGTATTACGAACTCATGGTTATAAACAGACCTCCCTCTCCGTTCAGAAAGACAATCCCGCTGTACAGCTTTATAAGCGGCTCGGATATACGCTATCCGATGAAAAAACCGACCACGCGGGGCATGAAGATTATCTGATGATTAAGGCTTTACAATGAGGTGTAATACAAAATGACCTACCACATGATTTCCGTGCGGGATTGCCCGGAATACCTGGACCGCGCTGTCGATTACTTTTCCAGCAAATGGAGCGTTGCCTACGAAGTATACCGCGACTGCATATCGCATAGTATCCATACAGACAGCCCGCTGCCCCGATGGTACTTGCTGATGAACGATGACGATAGAATCATCGGCAGCTTCGGCTTAATCGTCAATGACTTCAACAGCCGACAGGACCTTTGGCCCTGGCTCGCCGCGTTGTACGTCGAGGAACCGGAGCGCGGGCAAGCGCTCGGCGGCAAGATGCTCGCCCATGGGGCGATCGAATCGAAACGGCTTGGTTTTGGCAAGCTGTACCTATCCACCGATCACATCGGTTACTATGAGAAATACGGCTTTGCTTATATCGGGCAATGCTACAGCCATAATGGTGAACCAAGCAGGATCTATGCGATGGATATACCGGGAAGTTGATCGCATAACGATAGGAGAAACAGGTATGATCAATAACCATGCCAGAGGCGACTTGATGATAGACTGCTACGAGATCTATTTATTCGATGCGGATGATACGCTGTTTCATTTTGATAGAGCGGAGGAACAGGCATTCAAGCAAGTAATCCAAGACGCAGGCCTCCGCTACGCAGACGAAATGCTCCGCCTGTATCGAAACATCAACAAAGCATTATGGGAGAAATTTGAGCGAGCGGAGATTACGAAGGACGACCTGCAATACAGACGTTTTCAGGAACTGTTCCTGATGCTGCACATTGACATGGACCCCAATCAAATGAACGACGCGTATGTTCTCGCGCTGGGAGCGGGCAGCTATCTGATTGACGGTGCGGAGGAAATCTGCAAACTGCTCACAGAAGCCGGCAAGCGAATCTATATCGTCACAAACGGCGTGGCTGTCACGCAAAAAATGCGAATCAGCAACTCTGCCATTAACCAGTATATTTCTGGTCTGTTTGTGTCGGAAGACGCCGGTTTCCAGAAACCGCAGAAAGAATACTTCGACTATGTGTTTTTACGAATACCTTATCCGGATCTGACGAAAACCATCATTATCGGGGATTCCTTATTGTCTGATATCAGCGGCGGCATACAGGCCGGAATTGATACCTGCTGGTTCAACAAAGACAACAGCCCCAACACATCAGCAATCCAACCGACATATGAAATCAAGCATTTACGGGAACTCGCTGAAATCTGATGCACTGGCGAGGCAATGGCGAGGCAATGAACCATTTCGGATACGGAAAGCCTGCCTGGAACAGAGATTGGTGATGATAATGTCTGAAAAAGCTCTTTTTTTACTGGCAACCTTCGACAAAGGGAATTCCCTATCATTTCACCTTAGGAAGCCAAAGTGTTGCGTTTGAGGATCAACTACTTGGTGCGCTTGATACGTGTTCCGATATGGCTTGCATTGAGAGTGTTGATCTATATGAGTTTTTTCCTGCTCGCTTCATCAAGAGCATCAGGCTCAACTCTGCGATTTGAACAAGGACAACAACGCTCGGCAACTATTGCGTATCGGTTACATCGAGCCATTACGATTGGGCGATCAATCAGGCATAATACCTAAAAAGGATGAGAAACGACTCAATCTGAAAACACCCAAGCTATCAGTGTGAGGATGTCCAGCAATTCGATACCATTCGCATAGTGATACCGTTTTTTATAATTATCCCATATCTTTGCGATATCAGGGCTAACAGCGATGTCGCCTAAGATTTTCGTTTGATTCTCTAAGGCAGGAACGCTCCCGCGCTCTTCAGCTTTTACTCTTATAGCATATACAAGCTCCGACCGCGTCAAGGCCTCCCGGTTTGTAGACAGCAATAAGTAAACGTCATAGAAATCACGGCCCCTTGTATTGCCCACGCCGCGAACGAGAATAGCTCTCTTTTGATTTGTTTTTGATCCAACCTTTTAACTGCATAGCGCTCGTAAACTTCATGAAAGAACCTCCATATACCTTAAAGCTATGTCACGAATTTTGAAGAGGCTGGCGTATTCCAGAAACCTCGCCTTATCACCTGCCGGGTCTTTCATATAGCGTTTGAGTGCAGTCAGCACCAAATCCTTATCTAGCCTACCAATGCTGCGCAAGCAATCACAGATTGTCCGCGGGACATCATAAACAGCTACTGTGCGCCCGTACGGTGTCACGGTTTCAACCGTCCCCAGCTTCGCATACTTCGGATTACTATAAAATATCATTACCTCGTCGCTTAAAAGCAACCTTGTGTTCCAGCCTGAAGGGATCGTCATCATCAACTGAAACGGCGTTCTGTCAGAAAGGCTGTGGAAGAACAAAGCCGTTTCATGGGAAAAGACGCCTTGCGGACATCTATATTGCGCAACATAATATAGGTCAGGGATAATGTCTGCCCTGACATATAAGCCCCGCGCAGCACGTTCAACTAGCCCCCGCTCCTCCATACGTTTTAATGTTGACGGGCTAACGCCATTTTCTCCCGCCGACTTAGCTGTCAAGTAGCCTTCGCCGTTTTCCAATAGGACCATAGCAGTCTGCTCTTGCGTCATTCCGAAGTCCTCACTCCTCTGCAATTATCGTTAGTAATAATATAAAACATACGAACAATAATTGCAATATAGAAAACGATGGCATTTGCTGAAAACTTATCCCTGCAGTGTCCGCACTCGCCTTGAAACCGTTACGCAACAACGCTTTAGACGCAGATTCAACGTGTTACGAACAGTGCATAGCGGTACGCACCAGATGCCCCTCTTCTTTCTTACATAAACATTCTTGAGGAATTCTATTTTTTATCAGCATCGTCACAACGTGGACTATTTTGGATTACTTGACAACTTAATTCAGAAGTATATATGCTATACTTCTGAGAATAGTTAAAACTGGCGAAAGCTTTTTTGTGGGATACCTTGAGTGGCGTAAAAAATCATTACGTTGATGCAGAAATTGGGATAGGAGGCACTATAATGCTTGGTGCGATTATCGGAGATATCGTAGGCTCGATCTACGAACGAAGAAATCTGAAAAGCAAAGACTTTCCCTTATTCGCAAAGCGATGTACTTTCACCGATGACACGGTAATGACTATTGCCATCGCCGACGCCCTTATGCAGGGAGAACGCGTCACAATCGGCAGTGGTTTAGACGCACATGGCGGCATTAAAGTCAAACCGGATATTTTTATTGATTCATTAAAGCGTTTTGGTCGGCTTTATCCGAACGTCGGCTATGGAGGTCAGTTTAGGAAGTGGCTGCTCGGTGAAAGCCTTGAGCCGTACAATAGTTGGGGAAATGGTTCTGCAATGCGCGTTTCGCCCTGTGCGTGGATTTATTCGCAAACTGAATTCATTGCCGAGTGCATGGACGATGTAGGCGAACTGGCAAGTGACAGCGCCAGCGTTACCCATAACCATCCCGAAGGTATAAAAGGGGCAGTTGAAATCGCGCAAGCAATTTGGCTTATGCTGCGAGCAAGAGGGTATAGCAGTTATCCGGACAATATTGCGGAATGGAAAGAGAATATCAAAAGGTTTTCAAGTTATGATTTGACTCGGACACTTGACGATATTCGCCCTACATACAAGTTTAATTCAAGTTGCCAAGGAAGCGTTCCTGAAGCAATTATCGCTTTTCTTGAAAGCACAGATTTTGAAGATGCTATACGCAACGCGATTTCTCTCGGCGGCGACAGCGATACCATCGCCGCAATCACGGGAAGTATTGCCGAAGCCGCATACGGGATTCCTCAATGGATCAAGGACGAGGCATGGTCTTACCTTGATGAGCCACTCCGCGATGTATGCCGCAGATGGCGGGCATATTTAAAATAGCGAGCATGATAAAATAGATTAGGCTTTTCGTCGCATGAACACGACATTCAAACAGTGATCATGAAATAGTCCTCGTTGTAGTCTTTGCCCGGAGTGCTCTGCCTGGAGTGCTAATTGAACTATTCGCATTATCATAGTATATTATAAATAATTTCATTATCTTCAGGCGCCCAGGCGATGACTATGTGCGGATGACTTCCTCGCCCTGTGCGCTCTCCGGAAGGGATCGCACATACTCAATCAATGGCGAAATGGCTGCTTTGTCAGTAAAGTCAAACTTTTTACCATATGTTGCGAGAAACGCCGGATCATCCGCATCGCGCTTGTTAAGAGGTTTTCTCTCGATAGATT
>Ga0099364_10011712_pt1 | contig 11930 bp, 8 predicted proteins | sample TergutTh196P3_FD_73070 | JGI IMG/M metagenome (GOLD analysis project Ga0099364, IMG submission 73070) | Microcerotermes parvus P3 segment gut microbial communities from Pointe-Noire, Republic of the Congo - Th196 P3 | ecosystem: Host-associated > Arthropoda: Insects > Digestive system > Gut ...
ACAGCTTCACGACCAAGAACCTCAGAAAGGGCAGAAGATATCAATTCAGAGCCCGCGCGATCAAACGCATCGCAGGCAGAGTTGTGAGAAGCGCATGGTCCGGAGCATCCAAAGCACTTTTAATCAGATAGGATAGCGTTAATCAAATAGATTAACATAACTACAAAAGAACTCCCGCACTAAAACGTGCGGGAGTTCTTTTGTACGGTGCGGATGCGGGTGTGCGGTGCCGTGATCATAAAAAATCATAAAAATAACAGCTTAAACTCAGTGACGGAATTTCCAGTGTTTTTAATTGTTGGCTTAGGATGTCGATAGTAACGATATAGTTTCCGAAAACTCCTGTTTCGTTGATGTAAAATTCGTTTTGATCGTTTTTGATAATTTTCACACCGCTTGCCAGCTCATCCAATATTTCCGCTAAAACACGCGGTACACTCACGAGCGGCAAAGATTCATTGTTGGGGTAAAGAGCAAACCCTCTGAAAGAGATGTTAATTTCACCTTCGCTGAAACTGTACTTTAAACCTTTTATGTGTGACGGTGCAGTCATTTCCACCTCGCACGATTCCATCCCGGACCTCCGGATAACAGCAAATAAATTTATATCCTTATAACGGATTTTAGCATTGCAAACAAAACTTTCGGAAATTCCTTCTATATCCGCTGTATTGTCTTTTTTTTGATTACAAGCAAAAAACACAAACAAAAATAAGGCGGCAAGCGTAACCGCAAAAAATTTTTTGAGTATAAGCAAGAATTATATACCAGATTGCCAGCAAAATCACGAAATAAGCATGATGTGCTCGCAAACATAGTTCCTTTCCCGCGCATTTTAACGCAAAAATATTTCAAGGATAATACTTGTTATATTCTATGCTTGTATAAATTGCTTTTATGAATTGTTTAAGGTTTACCGCAGCATATCTTTGTTCAAGAAGTTATAAAGGGGGTGCTGAAAAAGTCGCCCGCAAAAAATACTGCGGCAATATTTTAGTCATATTTCAAAAAATAGACGTTAAAACACTAAGTATTTATCTTGATTTTTAGCGGTCTTTGTTTTTCAACACCCTTATAAAATCAAAATTAATTTTTATAAAAAGGCTTGCATTTAATATATGGCTTTGCTATACTTAATAAGAGCTTAAAGATCAAAAAGATGAAAAATCAAGTAAAATATCCGCTACATAAGGTATACAAATTGTAAGCCGGGTTTTTATAAAAATCAATATCAAATATTTAAATGTTTTGGTTTTTATGTATCATCGCTAAAATAACTAAACATCAGGAGGATAATTTATGAGCAGAGTATTTAATTTTAGCCCGGGTCCCTCGGTTTTGCCCGAATGGGTTTTAGAAAAAGCAGCAGGCGAGTTACTTGAATTTTGCGACACCGGACAATCCGTAATGGAAATGTCGCATAGATCCGTCGAATATAAAAACATAATAAAGGACTGTGAAAAGTTATTGCGTAAAATAATGTCTATTCCCGATAACTATAAGGTTCTTTTTCTGCAGGGCGGGGCATCATCCCAATTTGCTATGGTTCCGTTAAATCTGATGAACAATTCAGGCAAAGCGGATTATGTTATAACCGGACAATGGGCGAAAAAAGCTTATTCAGAGGGAGCTAAATTCGGAAAAGCAAACGCCGTTGCATCCAGCGCGGACAAAGTTTTTAATTATATTCCCAAGCTTGATCCTGCCGTTTTTGATAAAGATGCGGACTATTTTCACATTTGTCTTAACAATACGATTTACGGCACAAAGTTCGACAAACTTCCGGATACAGGTAAGGTGCCGTTGGTCACGGATGCGAGTTCCTGCATTCTTTCCGAACCTATTGATGTGTCAAAGTTCGGTATAATTTATGCGGGCGCACAAAAGAACATGGGTCCCGCCGGTTTGACCGTTGTTATAATCCGGGAAGATCTTATCGGAAACGCAAGAGAGGAAACCCCCACAATGTTTGATTATAAAACCCATGCCGACAACGGCTCGATGTACAACACACCTCCTACATATTCGATTTATATATGCAAACTGGTGCTTGAATGGATCGAAAACCGTGTGGGCGGACTGGAAAAACTGGCAGAATTAAACCGGAAAAAAGCGGGGATGTTTTATGAATATTTAGATAACTCTTCGGTTTTTAAAGCTACGGTAGAAAATCCGCACCGTTCGATCATGAACATTCCGTTTGTCACCGGAGACGAGATTTTGGATAAGAGATTTGTCACATCCGCCGCAAAGAACGGATTTGTAAACCTTGAGGGGCATCGCTCTGTAGGCGGTATGCGCGCATCTATTTACAATGCCATGCCGCTGGAGGGGGTAAAGAAATTAATCGAATTTATGGAAAGATTTGAAAAAGAAGTTTGAAAAAACATCCCGCGTGTTCCAAAAAAACATTAATAAAAACTACAGAAGGGAATTTTTATAATTTATGTTCAAGATTCAAATTCTTAATAAAATATCCAAAATAGGGTTGGATGTTTTCGATAAGGGTAACTATGATATTTCGGAAAATCAAACTGCGCCCGATGCTGTAATTGTGCGTTCGGCATCCATGTTGGAAACCGAACTCGGTGCTAACACAAAAGCAGTGGTACGCGCCGGAGCGGGTACGAACAATATACCGTCCGACAAGTACGCCGCACAGGGTATCGTGGTTTTCAATACGCCGGGTGCAAACGCAAACGCCGTGAAAGAAATGGTTTTACTGGGTCTTTTGATCTCATCAAGAAAAGTCGCCGATGCTATAGATTGGGCAAAGACTTTAAAAGGGAAAGGCGGAGAAGTGCCAAAGCTGGTAGAAAAAGGGAAAAGTAATTTTACAGGTCCCGAAGTTTACGGCAAAAAATTAGGTGTGATAGGTTTGGGTGCGATCGGTGTACCGGTAGCGAATGCTGCGGTCAGTCTTGGAATGGAAGTTTACGGTTATGACCCGGGTATTTCCATAAAAAAAGCGTGGAGACTTTCCCCGTCGGTTCAAAGCATTAAAGATAAACAAAAATTATACGAAGAATGCGACTATATTACGTTGCATCTCCCGTTCACTAACGACAGTAAGGAAATGATAAATTCAAAAATCCTCGCTTCAATGAAGGACGGCGCGCGCGTGCTGAACTTTTCCCGCGGCGAGCTTGTGAATAATAAGGATATGATAAAAGCGCTAAAAGACAAGAAAATTTCCGCATATGTGGTGGATTTCCCGACAGATGAGCTTATCGGTGTTCCGGGGGTTATTGCGATTCCGCATTTGGGTGCATCCACGCCGGAGTCCGAAGATAATTGTGCTGTGATGGGTGCGGAACAACTTATAGATTTTTTGGAAAACGGTAACATCACAAATTCGGTGAACTTTCCCAACGCATCCATGAACCGTAACGGCGGAACCCGCGTTTGCGTGATTCATAAAAATATAGCGGCGATGGTTTCACAAATAACCACGGTGTTTTCCGCAGCAGGTATAAATATCGAGGATATGCTGAACAAATCCAGAGGAGAGTATGCCTATACCATGCTGGATATCGCCGGGGAATTAGCCCCGGCTCTTATTCCCGAAATCGAAAAAATTGAAAATGTGATTAATGTCCGGGTTGTGTAATTGATGCATTATTTCCGGAAAAGGATAAAACATAATAACCGGCAATATCTCAAATTTCATTTTCAACCGATAGCAATTAAAAATAACCGCTGCCTGTTAAATGTAAGCGGTTATTTTTTTGTGCTTTATAGAAGTTTCAATACCTCCATAATTAAAATATTTGTCGTCAGGTTAAGAATGTTTTTAATCCGAATATTTTATGTCCGGCTCTTTTTGTTTTGTTTAACGTTATTTTGAACAGATTCATTTTATATTAAATTTTTCTTTTGTCGATGACCCGTTTCGCCTTACCCTCACTGCGGGCTATGCTCTTGGGCTCTACCAAACGTATTTTGGCGTTGATACCCAGTACGCTATTTATTTGATTGCCGACTTTCTTTTCAAAATCCTCAATGCCGCGTATATTATCGGTAAACATTCCTTCAGAAATTTCGATATTAACCGTCAGCGTATCCAGATTGTTTATACGGTCAACGATAATTTGATAGTGCGGCTGTACCTCACCGACAGTCAAGAGCGCCGATTCGATTTGGGACGGAAAAACATTAACACCGCGAATAATCAACATATCATCAGTGCGTCCTGCCGGCTTGGACATTCGGGCATGAGCGCGGCCGCATTCACAAGGCTCATAATTAATCGTACAAATATCCCGTGTTTTATACCGAATCAACGGGAACCCCTCTTTATTAACAGTAGTTATAACAAGATCACCGGCTTCTCCGTCCTTTACAGGCAGATCTGTATCAGCATCTGTTATTTCGGGAATGAAGCAATCTTCCCAGATGTGAAGTCCGTTCTGATAACGGCATTCATGCGAAACCGCAGGCCCCATAATCTCGCTTAAACCATATATATCGTAAGCGCGTATTCCAAGACGGTTTTCAATTTCAGCGCGCATACCGTCGCTCCACGGTTCTGCTCCGAAACATCCGGCCTTTAGCTTCAGATCATCTTTTGTATGCCCTATATCCCATAAAACTTCCGCTATGTTCATGGCGTAAGAAGGGGTACAGCACAAATGCGTTACACCAAAATCAATCATCATAGTGATTTGACGCTGAGTGTTTCCCGAGGATGCCGGTATCGCCACTGCTCCCAGCTTTTCCGTGCCGTAATGCGCACCAAGACCTCCGGTGAACAACCCATATCCGTAAGCCACTTGAACACGGGAGCTCTTATCCGCACCCTCCATAGCAAGACAGCGCGCCATACATTCCGCCCATATATCAATATCTTTGCGGGTATAGCCGACGACCGTTTGTTTTCCTGTAGTGCCCGACGAGGCGTGAACACGCACGATCTCCTCCATTGGGACAGCGAACAATCCGAACGGATATGTATCCCGTAAATCCTGTTTGGTTGTAATCGGAAGATCGCGCAGATTATCCAGCGTTTTTATATCGCCGGGAAGTAATCCTTTTTCCTTCATTTTATCGCGGTAGTACGGCACGCTCGCATATACATTTTGAACCGTCGAGCGCAGCCTTTCAAGCTGGATTGCACGGATTTGTTCCCGTTCCATTGTTTCAACGGATTTGTTCCAATAAATTTCCATGATACTACACAACATACACCAAGCTGCATAAAAGCTATTTAACACATACTTGCCGCAACAAACGGCATATACGCTGACTTGGTTCCTTTCTTTAATAGTTAAAATTCTAAATTGTTTTTTTGGGGTGTTGAAAAACCGCTCGTAAAAAATATTGCGCAAAAAATTCTGCCCTTGGATTTTAGCGGTCTTTGTTTTTCAAAACTCCCTTTTCCTCTTCGGTTCTTGACGGTTTTTTTTCGGTCTTACCCGGTACTTTCAGCATCAAGACTAATATTATAGCGATAACACAGGTTGCTGCCGCTATTATAAAAGAGCTTGTATAACTTCCGCTTGAAGTCAGCTTGTTGGAAATAACGGGAAAAACTAACGCCGAAATACCAAAACCGAGCATTACAAGCCCGAAATTCATTCCGCCGTATTTCGTACCAAAGCTATCTGCCGTCATAGCTGAATAAACGCTTGCCGCCCCGCCGAATCCGAACGAAATAAGCATAATACAAAGCAAGAATAAAATACCTTCGCCAACGATCATAATCAGCGATGCAACCAGGATGATTACAGCGATGGATATCATGGCTGATTTTCTTCCTATTTTATCAGAAATCCAAGATACTGTCAACCTGCCTGCTGCATTACTAACTCCGGTTAGTGCGACACCGAGTACGGCAAGTCCGTCTGTTAAGCCTCTGTTTGTACCCAGCGATAGAAACACCGGATTAAGAATGAAATACGCCGGCAGCGTAAAAAGCAATCCGCACATCAACAAATAAAACTGTTTTGTCCTGATAATTTCTTTGGGTGAATATTGACGCTTATGGTTTGCTCCCTGAGCTGGTTGAGCTGGTTGAACAGAGTTATATCCTTTAGGTTTGTAGCCCTCCGGCGGATTTTGAATGAACAGTGAACAGACCACGCAAATAACTAAAAAGCCCGTGCCGAAAATAAGGAACGTATTTGGAACGCCCAAATTTTTGAGCATATATTTAGCCATCGGTGCAAATACGACCAGCGAAAGTCCGAACGCACATACGATCATACCCGAAGCGAAACCCCGCTTGTCCGGAAACCATTTTTGCACTGATGCGATGGTAGCCATATACACTGCGCCCACACCTAAACCGGCGATAACGCCGTAGGTAATATATACAAGATAGGGAATGCTGCCGGTAACAAAGGCCGTGCACGCCATGCCGGTACCGATAAGTATGCTCCCTGCCAATGTCACTTTCCGGGGACCCAGCTTGTCCTGTGCCCGTCCGCCAAAAATGATGCCAAGAACAAACATAGCCAGCATAACGGAGGACGTAAATGAAGCCGATTCCGCATTCCAATTCAAATAACCGGCAACAGGTTCTTTGAATACGCTCCACATATAGATGATACCTGCGCAGAATTGTATGACCATTCCGGCGGTTAAAATACAAGCTCTGTTTTGAATTTTCATAATTTTTATCCTTTCTGTTACAATATAATTTAATTTTTTATTTGCCGGATTGAAATAAGGCGATCTCTAATAAGCTGCCGGAGAGGCAACGCAGAGAAAGTTAATATTAGAGATTGTCTTTAACGAAAAAAACATCAGGGATAAATCTTGTTTTCCCATAATATCACCACCATGTCCCGATAAAATTAAAAAGCACCTGCGACAATTACAACCGATCGTCACAGGCGCGCTTTTCGTTAGTTGGTTCAACTCACCGTTTCAGCACTTTCCCGTGAACGATTCGGATACATAAAAAAATAAAATACGCCAAAAAACGAAGTAAAAAACACTTCGCGGCTGGCCGTATTATTCATTATGCGGTTACGATCGCTCATCAGGGAAACCTCCAAAACGATGTTTGAAACTTCTGGTTTACATTATACAAGATACATATATTGGTTGTCAAGTTTTTTTGCAGCGATTTCGCGCGATTGAAGACTGCAAGCTTAATTGCCCGAGATTTCCAAAGCGGATACCCAACCCTATGGATATTCGACTTTGATTGTTTTTATTTCGAAAGGACTATAATTCAGCTCAATTTCATCCGAAACCGGAATGTTTTCTATATGTTCCTCCAGCATATTTGTTAGCGACAAGCGTTTAACCGGATGAGATATTTTTAATTTTGCGCCGGTTTGTCCGCCCTCAGCTTCATATAGCCGCAGAATATAAGCGTTTTGAGTGTCTTCACAGGGTTTAATTGCTTCGATTAAGATGTTGGGTTTATCCAGAGACAGCCATGACGGTATTTCTACTGCTCCATCAATTATCCTATGAGGTACATTTAACTCATATGCCGGTTGAATTGCATTTTCCGCGCAGAACCCCCCTGTATGCGGCAGGAACGAATATGTAAACTTGTGTGTGCCGCGGTCACCTCGCGCATCGGGGCGAGTGCCGCTCTTTATCAGTGAAAGCCGCAAACTTCCGCCGTTTACCGATATTCCGTACTTGCAATCGTTTAATATCGCGGCTCCGTACCTGATTTCAGACAAATCGGTATACTTATGATTGAGGGCTTCAAACTTCGCCTGCTCGAAAGATTCATTGCGGGTCGTCGGTCTTTGGATATATCCGAATTGAATTTCACTTCGCGCAAAACCGGAACGTATATTGGTGTCGAACGCAGTTTTCAGGAAGCGGTGTGCATCGTTCCAATCAATAACGGTTTCAAAATCTATACGGGGGCTGTGCGCGTAAAAAATCATATCCTGTATCAGCGTTGATTTTTCAGATATTTTATACTTGTTCCGAATCCTGAATTCTACCTCGCCGTTGGAAATAACCTCGCTTGAAACCAGCTTGGAAACATTGTGATATTTTACCTCGCTGTCTGCATCTATGTCCCAGTTGTCCCAGGATTGCGGAACATCCTCGCACATTATAAAGGTGTTCAGGTTGTATCCGTTTCCTTTAAGCTGACGGTTTTCCCTTGTGTCTATAAACGAGCTTATAGTGCCGTCCCGGTCAAACACAACCTTGAAGAACGGTGTTATCAAACGGTTTTTCTCGTATTTAAAAGCAGAGCCGTTAGAATCGGACTTCTTAACTTTATCAAAGTTTATCAGTTTGAATGCCTTGGAGGAAAAGGGGTCTATGTCAAAACCGGAAAGCGGCGCACCGGACACACGCAGAATTTGCTCATCATCAATATTCCGTGTAAGCTGCTGTGAACAATAGTCGCAATCCAGCCCTTTACCTTCTTTCCCCTTGATCGTGATAACGTCGCTGCGCCGGAAAGACAGCGTATTATATGCTGTGATATATTCCCGGTCGCCATTTGTGTAACCGCTAAGTATATCTTCGGAAATCTTGTTTGCTTTGCCGATAACCTCGGTATTCTCACGATATGCTATATCGTTGACTTCAGGTATAGATGTTCCGGGCAAAATATCGTGGAACTGATTAACAAGCAAGGTTTCCATATGTTCACGGATGCTGCCGCCGGATGCAGGTTTGTTTTTATTTACCGCATCGTATACCGTCAATATTTCCGCATCACGCAACGCATATTCGGCTTTGCGGTTGTTGCGTTTCATTTGATGCAGCGCTGTCAGTGTGGCCCGATGCAATTCGAAATACAATTCACCCGACCAGGTATTGGGATTTACGGCGGTGTTTTCCAATTCGGTCATAAACTCTCCTACGGTTTGATATTGCACCCGCGGACAGCCGTCCAAATCGAAGCAACGCCGTGCGAGTTCCGCCTGCTCGGCAGTCGGACCGCCGCCACCGTCACCCTGCCCGTAAACCAGCAGGCGTTTGTCCGTTACGGATTTTTGTTTAATCCAACCCTGCGGATTCGCGACCAGATTTATAAAATCATGCGGGACGGGCTGAACGCTGATCTTATTGAAATGCGAAAACACCTTGGTTCCGTCTATCCCCTCCCAGTAGAACGAATCATAAGGGAATATATTAGTGTCGTTCCATTCGATTTTGGTCGTGCAAAAATAATCCACCGAACAGCCTTTCATGATCTGCGGGATCGCGGCACTGTAGCCAAAAGTATCGGGAAGCCAGAAAGTGTTGGATGTATATCTGAAATGCTCCCGTGTATATCGCTGTCCCCACAAAAACTGCCGTATCATGGATTCGCCCGAAGTGATATTACAATCGCACTCCACCCATACTCCGCCGTTGGGTTCGTATTTACCCTGTGCGATAACCTTGGTAAGATCCTCGAATAATTCCGGATAGCCGCGCCGAATCACTTCCAAATGATACGCTGAGCTTTGCACAAATTTATATTCATCATATTGCTGCATTAAGCTAAGTTGATTAGAGTAAGTGCGTGCACATTTTTTTATGGTTTCTTCTATTTCCCACAGCCATGCCGTATCCATATGTGAATGCCCGGTGATCCGCGCCTGACCCGCTGACGGATTTGACTTTTTAGCCAGCTCTTTTTTCAAAACAGTGTTCGCCGCTTTAATCCCGTTTACAAATTCGCTGTACTCACAGTTATCGGGGGAATAGAATAAAACCTTATGCGCTTCATACAGTGCATTGGTAAGCTGCCCTTTGCGGAAGCCGTCTTCCAAACTTCCCCACAAATCGTTTATGATCTTCAAATTGAAATAAAAATCATAAATATCTTCATTCTTCACATATACCCGAAAATTTTTGGCGGTAAATTCAAAGGTGTTACCGGTGTTAGGCTCAAAAGGCTGTGTGCCGTCGATATTGTGTCCGGCGTATACTTCGAGCGCAATATCAATAACATTTCCGGATTTGGCATTTGAGGCAATCATTTTACAATAGTGTGCGCCGCGCCGTCTTTGCGGCGAATCCGGCGTAAGGTTGTTGAAATTACCGAAAGGTCTGCCGTTCACCCATAAAAGACCTTCAAACCCACCTGTGTCCGGCCATATAAACAATGTTTGTCCGTCCAGCTCGCCGGGAACTTTATACGAACCTTTAAACCATGCGTGCTGGCGTTCCGCACCCCATTTTGCGCCGTCCTCTTCTACGGGAATATAAGCTGCATCAGCGGGGACGGCACTCAGTCTGTCGAAAGTCGTATACATTGATATATCCACCCTGCCAACTTCGTTGTAAAGCCTGCCGTGCAGGGAACGCTCAAACCTTCTCAATTTTTCGATCATTCGTTCGATTTGTTTTTGATTCATCATGATGTTGTTATCTCCTCATAAACTTTTACATATTCGCCTGCTGATTTACTCCAGCGCAGGTTGGATTTCATACAATACTTCACCAGCTTTTCCCAATTTTTTTCATTGTTATAAACTTCGAGCGCACGATAGACCGCGCTTACCATTTCGCTCGCATCATAATTTCTGAAAGTGAAGCCGTTACCTTTGCCTAAAAAGCAATCCTTAATCGAATCTGCGAGTCCGCCGGTTTCCCTCACGATAGGAACGGTCCCGTACCTGAGTGCGATCATTTGAGCCAATCCGCACGGTTCGGAACACGAGGGCATAAGAAACATATCCGAAGCGGCGTATATTCTTTTAGCCAGCTCCGGAACGAAATCCAGCGTGACCGAAACCCTGCCGGGATACCGAAACACCATTTCGCTGAGAAAATGCTGATATTCGTCATCACCGGTTCCCAGCACAGCTATGGTAAATCCGGCTTGTATCAGCTCGTCAAAAGAGAACCGTACCAAATCAAGCCCTTTGTGCGCAACAAGACGGCTCACCATACCCAGCAGCGGAGCCCGTTGTCTGGATTCTAATCCAAGCTCAAACAGCAGTCTTTCCTTGTTACGGGCTTTCCCCGAAAGATCCGCCGCCGTAAACGTTGAGAAAATGTCCGTATCGTTTGCAGGGTCATATTGCTTGTAGTCTATACCGTTAAGGATACCTGTCAGTTTACCTGAATGCCGGACTATAAGATCGTTCAGCCCGTGAGCATACCACGGATCAGTCAGTTCCTTTGCGTAGGTTTCGCTCACCGTGGTAATCCTGTCGCAATTTTCTATCGCGCCCTTCATCAAATTAATATTGCCGCTATACTCCACCGAATCCGCTGCGCTGTAAGGGATTCCCAAAACGTCTTCTAACACATCATATCCATATTGACCTTGATATTGAATGTTATGGATAGTGAATACCGTTTTTATATTTGAATATTTTTCTATACCGCTGTTTTTATAAAACAGTTTCAAATAAGTGGGTATCAATGCGGTTTGCCAGTCGTTGCAATGAATAATATCAGGCGAAAAGTTTAGGTAGTTCAACATTTCAAGTACCGCACGGGAAAAGAACGCGAACCGCTCACAATCGTCATAATGACCGTAAAGTTTTGCGCGTCCAAAATAATATTCATTATCAAGAAAATAATAAACCGTACCGCCCTCGTTCACTTCAAACAAGCCGCAATACTGGTTGCGCCAGCTTACCGGAACCGTAAAATTTCCGATGTACTTCAACCCGGAACCCCACTTGTCTTTTACCGAGCTGTACAGGGGAGTAACGATTCTGCAGGTCTGTTTTTTTGCCTTTAGTGCTTTGGGCAGAGATGCAGCTACATCCGCCAAGCCACCCGATGCTGTAAAAGGTTTCGCTTCACTTGCGGCAAACAATATTTTCATAAAATACAGCCATCCCTTCGCAGTTAAAATTTTATATAAAATAAACTCTCCCAATTTGAATTATACACCCAAACGTTGATGGATGTCAACAATAAGGTTGTTAATGTCCGTGTCAAGTTATTGTAGGACTTTTAATTGTAAAAGATTTGTGAAGCCGGAAAGTGGGTTAACCGAACATTTTCAAGATTTTTTGAGTGCCTGTGATTTTGCCGGAAATGGG
>Ga0099364_10011713_pt1 | contig 11929 bp, 11 predicted proteins | sample TergutTh196P3_FD_73070 | JGI IMG/M metagenome (GOLD analysis project Ga0099364, IMG submission 73070) | Microcerotermes parvus P3 segment gut microbial communities from Pointe-Noire, Republic of the Congo - Th196 P3 | ecosystem: Host-associated > Arthropoda: Insects > Digestive system > Gut ...
GTAGTTACGGTGGAGCCGGGGATTTATGTTCCGGGCGACATCGGGGTAAGAATAGAAGATATTGTTATTGTAAAGGGCTAAGGTATGGAATACAAAAAACTTTTGTACGCAATGGTAACACAAAACGCCTCAGACTTGCATTTGAGGGTCGGATGTCCGCCGTTTTTCAGAGTACACGGCACACTTATTCCGGCGAGACAGCCGGACTTGACGTATGACGATATGAACGAAGTATTAAAGGAAACACTGACGCCGGAACAACTTTCGGCATTTGCCGACGGTAAAGAAGTGGATGCGGGGCTTTCAATTCCAGGAATCGGGCGTTTCCGTATGAATGTTTACAGCCAAAGAAGCACTCCGGCGATTGCTTTTAGGAGCATAAAGTTTGATATCCCTTTATTTGACACACTTAATGTTCCCGAGTCCGTGCGAAAAATCGCGATGAGGCAACGCGGACTTATTTTGGTGACAGGAACGACAGGTTCGGGTAAATCTACGCTTTTGGCTTCCATGATAGATTTGATAAATTCATCAAAGAAAGTCAACATTATTTCAATTGAAGACCCTATTGAATTTCTGCATAAAAACAAAATGGCTACAATCGCCCAGCGCGAAGTCGGTGCCGATACACGTTCGTATTCAAAAGCCTTGAAAGCAGCCATGCGGCAAGACCCCGACGTAATTCTTCTCGGCGAAATCCGCGACGAAGAAACTATGATGGGTGCTCTTGCGGCGGCTGATACAGGACATTTGGTCCTGAGCACGCTTCACACAATGAATGCGGTTGAGACGGTGTCGCGGACTGTTTCTTTTTTCTCGTATCATCAGCACGATCAGGTTCGGCTTATGCTTTCAAGCGTTCTTGCGGCTGTAATTTCTATGCGGCTTATTCCAAAGAAGAGCGGCGGCTTAATACCTGCTTGCGAAATAATGATAAATAATTCCAATGTTGAAGAATGCCTTAAAAACGCCGAGAAATTAAAGATGATAAACGACGCAATAGCGGCCGGAAATCGAATTTACGGTAGCCAGACCTTTGACCAGTCACTTGAGCAGTTGTACCAAAGCGGGGCTGTGGATTTTGATGTCGCTAAAGCCTACGCCAGCAAGCCCGATGACTTCGAACTGAAGGTTAAAGGAGGAGTTTTCGGCGCGTCAAGCAGAGCCGGAGGCGAAGATGATTTTTAGCGTTTTGCTTTCTTTGGTTTTGTTGGCCAACTGTTCTCTTCCGCCCTATTCTCAAGAAAAGATTATGCGAAAAAGTCGGCAGATGCTTGCCGATAGCGGCGAATATTATCTTGAAAGACGGCTTGTTCGGGATAAGCGTATTTCGCTTGACAGTCTTGCGGTAATTTGTGCACCGAATATCGGCGAATACGATTCTGTGCGCGGTGCTATCTTTGCTTGTCTTTTTAACGTCAAAGACACTTCTATCCTTAAACTTATGGGAATAAAAGCCGTTTCAGGCAACACGGTAGAAAGACTGAGTGCTTCGGCTTATATTTATAACTATTACGGAGTAAAAATGCTGCTCGGTCAAGATGTTCCTTTGGCTTCGCTTCTTTTGCTCTTTCATTCTACTGCAGAAAATCTTTCAAAAAATATAAACAGTTTTCAGTATTATGCCAATATCGACCGGCGGAGAGAAATTGCCTTGACTTTTCCTGAGACGGAAAGCCTTTATAAAGAATTTATATTCAACAGCGACCTTCATCTGCAGGTAAGGACGTGGTTTGTTGAGAGTCTTCAAGAAAATAAGGATAGGGAGATGGTTGTTACCTTCTTACTTGGCATTGAGGCCGAACTAAGCGAAGGCGATATGATACGTCAAGCGGTTGAAGAAACGGTTTATACCGTAATAAACCGCGGAACTAAAGGTGACTGGATATCCGGAGATTGATACTTATTACGGATACTCCAAAACCTTAACCCCAAAAAAACCAAAATTAAACTCAAGCCTTCACTGTTTCCTAATTTTAACGCATTACACATAAACACACACTGTGCGGTTTTTTGAAAAAAATACACACACTGTGTGGTTTTTTGAAAAAAAATATAAAATATTCCAAAACACACACTGTCTGTGTTTGAAAAAATATAAAATATTCTGAGAAACCGCCCTTTCCGCTCGCTGTGCTTCCGGTTTAACGCGCGAGGCGGAAAAACACTTCGGATTATTGGGGGGAAACGGACAATTATATCTTTTTTCATTTTTTTTGACTTTTTCCTTGACACCGCATTTCAAAATTTAGTATACTCTTATTGTTATTTTACTGCGCGGCTTGATTTGTTTTTTTTGTTGGTTGGATTTATTTTTTGTGTACTGTTTGTTTTTGAAAAAAAAGTTGGCCTGAAATTGTGTTTTATGTTTGTTTATTGAAAAAAAGTTGGCCGGTTTGTTTGTTTTATTGGTGTTTTTTGAGAAAAGGTTGACTTTATTTTTTGTTTTATTTGTGTTTTATTGGAAAAGGGGAGGTTTTTTTTATGTTGAAAACTATTGAACTTACTGCTATGAGGAATAATTTGCACTTCGGCTTTCATCGGGATGTCGCTCTGCGACTCGCTGAAGAGGGTACCGCTAAACTTAAAGTTGCAAGTCTTTATCCCGAATATATGCAGGCTTTGTTTGAACTCGATGTCGTTATTGTTAAAATTCGTAAGAGTGCTCTTACCGAAAGTTTGGTCATTTTGGATTCTTCGCGCGATCGGATTATCAGTTCGTTTTCCCGCGCTATCGGTAGTGCGCTGCTTCACTACAGTCTTGAGGTCGTTGAGGCGGCTAAAAGGATTGATATTCTCCTTAAAACTTATGGGAAAATCAGTCGCAAACCCTACAACGAGCAAACTTCTTTCACCGACAATATTATTGCCGATCTTAAAAGCGATAAGTATATCAGTGACGTCATTCTTATCGGAACCGAAGGCCTCGTCGACGAACTTAAGGCTCTTAACGACGAGTTTAAGGAGATTATGGCTTTGCGCGACACCGAAAGACGTTCCGCTAAAACCGAAGATACCCGCGTCGCAAGGGCTAAAGTCGACGGGATTTACCGTAAAATCTGCAGTGCCGTTAATTTGTTCGCTTACACTGACGGGCCGGCGGATTTTGAGGACTTTATCGATATTCATAATATCATTCTCGACAGATACAAAAGGGAAATGATGCAGGCTAAACCCCGTAAAAAGAAAAACGGGGAAGTCGGCGACGCTGCGGATATTGAAGATTAAGGGATTTTTGGGGTTATAGGTTGGTCGATATGCCGTCGGCTAAGTTTAGGCCGCTGTCGCTTAGGTGTAGGCGGCCGTCGGGTTTTATTGATAGGTATTTGGCTTTGATCAGGTTTTCTATGTATTGCTTTTTTGTTTTCATTAGGTCTTCCGAAAATCTTTTTTTGAAGTCTGACAGATAAAATCCGTCGCTCGTTCTAAGTCTTAGCATTAAATATTCTAATCTTTCTTGCTGCTTCGTTAGTTTTTCCTGCTCGGTTCCTACGGTTCTTAGGCTCTTTCCGTCGAAAGAGCAGGCGGATGGGCCGAAGCCCAGATATTTCTTGCCTAACCAGTAGTTTTCATTATGTCTGCAACGGTGATTCTCTTTGGCAAAGTTGGAAATTTCATATCTCTCGAAGCCCTGCTCTTTTAAGTATTGCCTTGAAGTCTTCTCTATCTTTTCTATCTCTTCTTCGTTTGCTTTTTTTAGGATATTTTTTTCGCTCAGAGTTAATTCGTATAGGGATATATGTTTGACTGTCGGCACGGAGACGGCTTTTTTTAGGGATTTCATAAAGGACGCTTCGGTCTGCTTGTCTAAGCCGTAGATTAAATCTATGTTTATACTCTTGAAATTTTCTAAAATCTTGTTTTGAAGTAATATCTCGGCTTCTTTGGCGCTGTGGATTCGGCCGAAAGTTTTTAGTTCGTCTTCATTTAATGATTGGATTCCGAAGGACAAGCGTGTTACGCCGCAAGACAGATACATTTTTGCCTTTTCAACGCTGAAACTTTCGGGGTTGCATTCTACCGTCCATTCGCAATCTTTGTTCAAATTAAAATTGTCTTTTATTTTCTCGGCTATACGTTTGAATTCACTCGGATTCAAAACTGAGGGCGTGCCGCCGCCGAAGAATACGCTTTCGACCGGTTCGTCTGTTCGGCGAAAATCTATCTCTCTTTCCGTATTATATATATATTCACCGACTTTTTTTGTGTCCGTTTCAGAGTAAAAATCGCAATACAGGCATTTTTTTCTGCAGAACGGGACGTGGAAATAAAGCGAAATCATAAAAAATATCCTTTTTTCGTTAAAATACTTTTTTTTCCGTGCGGCAAATAATATTTTGTGTTTGATATTGTTTTTTGGGGATATTTATAAAATATTCTAAATTACACACAGTGTGTGTTTGGGATATTTATAAAATATTCTAAAATACACACAGTGTGTGTTTTAAGGGGGATGGTTTATGGCTAAGAGAAATGAGGGCTTGGGAGTCGGAATGGTCGTTCTTGTTACGGTGGTTGGGCTTGTCATCGGGACTTATTTGTCTCTTTTGATCGGGCTTATTCCCGGCGATTACGTCGTGATTAAAGAAATCTTTACGTTTAATTTTATTCCGCTGAGCATTGGTTATCCTAATGCTTTGCTTGTTGACATCGGTGCGGTAAAATTTCAATTCGGATTGCAGACTCAGTTTAATCTTCTGAGTTTTGTGGGCATTGTTATCGCGCTTTGGGTTTACCGTCAATACAGAGGATAATATGGGGATTTTTGACAAAACTGTTGAGGGGATTGTAGGCAAGGTTTGGGAAGGCGAATTGTCGGCTGGCTGGCTGGTCGATTACACGCTCGCTGCTATTGGCGAAAAAAACGGGGAAATTAACGCTTTTATTACGGTTTGTGATGATAATGCGCGCAAAAGGGCCGAAAAATTGGACGCTTTAAGTCTTGATGAGAGAAAAAAACTGCCTTTGTGTGGGATTCCTGTCGCTGTTAAGGATAATATTTCAACAAAGGGCGTTCGGACTACTTGCGGTTCCAAGATTTTATCGAATTACCTGCCGCCTTACGACGCAAAAGTCGTGGAAAAACTTGAAAACGCGGGCGCAATTATTGTCGCGAAGACAAACATGGACGAATTCGCCATGGGTTCAAGCAATGAGACTTCGTTTTTCGGGTCTGTCAGGAATCCTTCTGACCTTGAAAGGGTGCCGGGGGGCAGTTCGGGAGGCTCGGCGGCGGCTGTGGCGGCAAAAATTGTTCCTTTGGCGCTTGGGACTGATACCGGCGGCTCAATTAGGCAGCCGGCATCGTTTTGCGGAACCGTCGGGCTTAAACCGGCTTATAATTCTGTCAGTAGATACGGATTAATCGGGCTCGCGCCGTCTCTTGATCAGATCGGGATACTCGCAAATTCTCTCGGAGACGCTCAATATTTACTGCGGGTGATTGCCGACAACGACGAAGACTTTGTTGCGGCTGGCAAACAGGCTAAAGACGCGGTAATAGGGGTTCCTGCGGACTGTTTGGGCGAGGGATTGTCGGAAAAAGTCCGTGTTCTTTTTGAGGAAAAGGTCGCGTTTTTGAAAAGTTTGGGTGCTAAGGTCGTACAGGTTTCTTTGGGCGACGCAAAAACGGCTTTGGCGGCTTACCACGTAATCGCGGCGGCGGAGGCGTCTTCTAATTTGTCTTGTTTTGACGGCGTTCGTTTCGGATTTCGGAGTCCTCAGGCAAAAAATATTGACGAAATGTACAGAATGACGCGCACGGAAGGCTTTGGTGAGGAGGTTAAGCGCAGAATTTTATTTGGTACGTTCGTTCTTAGTAGCGGATTTTACGAAAAATATTATCTTAAGGCTACGCAGGTTCGGACTCTTATTATAGAACGGTTTGAGGCGGCTTTTGCACAGTGTGATATTTTGCTTTCTCCGACTACTTCTACTACTGCGTTTAAGTTGGGGGCGGTCCGAGATCCTCTTGAGATGTATCTTAACGACATTTTTGCGGCCGGAGCGAATTTGGTCGGCTGCACTGCTTTGTCGGTTCCGATGGGAACAATAGACGGACTTCCGATTGGCATACAAATTTCCGCTCCGAGGTCTAAAGGGGGCTTAAGTTATGCTGTTGCGGCTAAATTGGAAGAATTTTAGTCGGGGCTTTTATCTCTTATTTTCGCTTTTGCTGCTGGGCTGTTCGGTACAGAGCGTTTCGGTTCGGCCTTCTTATAATAAGGATTACGAGAACAAGTTGGGGAAGGGGGCTTCGGGCAATACGCGCGCGTCGTTTAGGGGGAAAGAGCGGGCTGACGACGGGGATGTTTTGCTCGAGGACGGTGAAAGCGACTTTGAGGTTGTGCCGCGGAAAAGGGGATCGTCTGAAAGCGGGATTCGGAAGGCGGCGGAGAGGTATTTGGGTTCTCCTTACTTATACGGTGGCACCACGGCGCGTGGATTTGACTGTTCGGGCTTCGTTTGGAGGGTGTTTCAGGATGCGGGATATACGTCTTTTCCTCGGGAGACTGCGCAGCGGATGTTCGATAGGGGAACCTTTGTGTCGGGAAATAATTTGCGCGAGGGTGACTTGTGTTTCTTTCACTCGCCTAAGAATAAGAGGAAGATCGACCATGTGGGGATTTACTTGGGAGATGATCTCTTCATTCATTCGGGCAGTTCGGTCGGGGTTGGATACAGCAATATTTCCGACGTCTATTGGAAAAAGTATTTTGTAGGTTACAAGCGGCTCTTGCCCTGACGGTTTTACTTGCTGTCCCAGTCCTCGAGGATTTTGCCGACTTCGGAATTTCGCATGTTTTTTATGTTTTTCGCTATGATCTGACGGACTCTTTCGCTTGACAATCCGTAGATCTCGCCGATTTGAGATAAATTCAGGGGAGTTCTGCCGTCGATCAGGCCGAAATAGAGTTCGATTATGCTGCGTTCTCTCTCGCCGACGGTATTTAGCATTTCGTTTATGTTTTTCTTTATCTCGTCGGCGAGAAGTAAATCAAAGGGCTGATAATCACCGCCGCTTACGGTTTGCTCGTAGTTGCTAACCGTGTCGAAATGCTCGGATGCTTTGAGGCTGATGACTTGTTTCTCGGTTAGATTAAATTCCTCGGCGATTTTGAGGCTGTCGGGCTTCTTTCCTTTTAACATTTTGTACTTCTCCTCGTATGCAGTTATCTTTGAGATCTCGCCGGAGGTCTTGGCGGGGATGTAAACCGTGTTTTTACATGAGTTGACGGCCGCCCAGATGGATCTTCTTATATACCAAGTTGCCCAGGAGGAGAATTTGTTGCCTCTGGTTACGTCGAAACTTTCGACGGCGTCGATCAGGCCTATATTTCCTTCCTGAATTATGTCGCTGATGTCGAGTATGCCTTTGTGAACCGCGCCGTATTCTTTGGCGATGCTGAAAACCAGGCGGATATTTGCCTCGATTATCTCCCTTTTGGTGTTCGAATAGACTCGCTCGTAGTTGTAAAGTTCGTTTTCGATGTAATTCTTATATTCTTCGGTGTTTGTAAATTTGTTGTAGATTGCGCTTTTTGTTTTTTCGTTGAAATTTAAGGACATGAAGAGGTCGAGAACCTTGGAACCGTCGGCGGTTTTTTGGATTTCGGCTATTTTCTCAGAAAAATACTCCTCGGAACTTTCGTCTTTTAGGACGGACGATATTTTAACTGTGCCGTTTTCTGTCTTTTTGGCGATCCCGTAAATAAATTCTCGGACATCTTCGCAACGGAAGGCGAATTTTAGCATCTTGTCGCGGGCGCAGGATAGGTTTTCGAAGAGTTTCTTTTCGAGTTCCGCGCTTAAAAGGAAGGATTCGCCGCGCGGGTCGGTTCTGGTCGTGAGTGTGAATGTGTTTTCCTTTTTCGTGCGGTAGGAAACCGTCTTGTAACTGCGGATCGGCTTCAAAAAATGGTTTATTTCTACAAAATTTTCTTCTAAACTTTGTGTGAGGACTTTTTCTTCGCCGAAATCTTGCGAGATTTCCTCTATCTGAGAGACTCCGACGAAGCCTTGAAGCCTCGCCAACTTCATCAGGAATTTTATTTTCCCGTCCAAATCTAATTTATTCATCGTCATTACCCCGTTTTTTTGTTTGCAAGGAAACTTGCAAATTTGCTATTTTTTTGTTGTTTTCTATTATCCTCTTATTCATAAGTCCTTTTGCTTCTTCGTCTTTTTCTTTCATAATATTCTGCTTTAGAAATTTGTTTTCTTTCTGTTTTTCTATTATCCGAAACTTGTTTATTTTTGCTGCGATTTGCCGTCGCGCTTCTTTTTCGCTTGTTTCGCCGAGTTTTTCTTTCAGCAATACCGCAATGAACGCTTTTTCTTGTCTGCTTAGTTCGTTGTTTATGAAAATGTTCCCGCGGTCTAATTCTCCGTTTCGAAGTAAGTAATATAATTTATTTAGCATTGGTTCTGCGAAGAAACCGTAAGGTATCCCGTACATATATTCTTGTAAAATTTGCGGGAAGTGGAAAAATAGGCGCAGGGCCATTCCTTCTTCGGTGTAAAGAAGGGAGCGGTTTTCGGAGTCGGAGTCGGTTTTTTGCGGGATTTCTTTTTCGTTTTTCTTGCGCCTAAAGTTTTCGATGAAACTCCGGATTTCTTTTGGCGGGATTTTATATCTGTTGGAGAGAACGGTGATATAATCCGAGAGCATTATTTTGTTTTGGACGGCGGAGAGGGTTTCTGCGATTTCTTTTATTATCCTGCTTTTGCCGAAGGTGTCGAAAACGCCGTGTTGTTTTTCTGTTCGGTCGATTAAAAACTCAAATCCGCTTTGTGCGTTTTCTATTAGTTGTAAAAATTTTTCTTTACCGTTCTCGCTTTTTATGAAATCGTCGGGATCTTGGTTCTGCGGAATGAGGACATGTCGAGTGTCGACTTCAAATTGCATGAGTTTCTCGACGATTTTTTTTGCTCCGTTTATGCCGGCGTCGTCTCCGTCGAATACTATTACCGCTTTTTCGGCTATTCTGCTTAAAAACTTGGCGTGTTCTTCCGAAAAACTTGTTCCGCAGGGTGCAAGCACGTTTTTTATTCCGTTTTGATACAGCGCCAACATGTCCATATAGCCTTCAACAATGATTACGGTCTTTTGCGCCTTTATCTCCTTTTGTGCTTGGTAGTAACCGTAGAAAATTTTGCTTTTATCGTAGAGTGGGGTGTTGGAGGAGTTGAGATATTTTGGCTTAGCGTCGCCGAAAGCACGTCCTCCGAAGGCAATTGGGCGTCCTGAGTAGTCAAATATAGGGAATATTATCCGGTTGCGGAAGAAATCAAAGACTCCGTTTTCGTTTTTTTTGATAAGTGCGGTTTCAAGCAGAACGTTTTCTGAAAATCCGTTGGCTTTTGCGGCCTGTAAAAGTTTTGTTACGGAGTTTGGTGCAAAACCTAAGCGAAATTCTTTTGCCGTTTCAGGATTGATGTTGCGGTTTTTTAGAAAATTTACCGCTTCGTCATTTTTTGTCATCTCGTTGTAGAAGAATTTGGTTGCAAATTCTGTCGATTTTAGTAGAATGGTCCGCGAAGATTGGTGCGCGCCGTCTTCTTTTTCGTCATTATCTTTGTCTTCCACATCCCAGAGAATCCCGTATTCTCCGGCTAATGCTTTCATTGCACCGATAAAATCGTATCCTTCCTTCTCCATTATAAATGTGAAAGCGTCGCCGCTCTTTTGACAGCCGAAGCAATGGTAAAATCCGCCGTTCTCCGTGTTTGGTGTTACGGAAAACGAAGGTGTTTTTTCTTTGTGGAACGGGCAAAGTCCGATATATCCGTTCCCGCTTTGTTTTAAGGGGACATGACGCTCAATTAATGACACGATGTCTATTTTTTTTTGGATTTCATTCTTTATTTTAGCGTATTTACTCACCGTATCCGCCATGAACATCTCCCTTGGATATGTTTTTGTGTCCGGTAGAAAAGGCAAAGGCTGCTACAAGAATGATAGTTATAAGCGCAGATAGCAAAAGGATAACATTCGTCTTAATCTTTTCCGATTCTTTTTCGATGTCGGGGGTAATTATCTTAAGCATCATTTCGTCGTTTTTAGAATATCCGCTTCGACGCGCTTCTTTTCGCTTTTCTTCCGGATTATTTTTTATTCTCTCTATTACTTGTCCAAGCGAATCCCGTTCATTTTGCTTCTCTTTCAATTCATTGTTCAGCCGCGTTTTATCAACCATTGAGACTATAGGTTGCTTCCACGCAAGAATTACAATTATAAGCGTTACAACAAATAGTATTCTGAATATCAATGTTCTCATCATATACCGCTTTGTTTGGAAAGCGTAAGGACAATAGAGCCATTTTTGAACACCGTAACCTTACCGTTTGTTTCTGATATTACTATAGCCATCGCGTTTGTGCAAACAGTTATACCGGCACCGGCTGCGTGACGCGCTCCGAGTCCGCTCAGCAATTCAGGTATCATTCCGACGTTCGGGAAGGACGGATTAAGATAACTTCCAGCCGAAATTATTACCCCGTCACCGTTTATTATAAATGCTCCGTCAATCGCCGAGAGTTCTTTTATCGTTTCCTCTATAGCAGGGTCAAGAACGTTCCGCTCCGATTTCTTATAACCCTTAAAGGGATTTATTATAAGTTGCTTTATATATGTGTTTACATTTTCAGTATCGCCTAAAATAAATATTGTTCCTACAGACTTCCCTTCTCTGCCTTCAAGTCCTATTTCGGTTGCAATACCCAATACTCTTTCAAGAACTTCCGGCTTTACATCCGGCGGAGTTAGAGAACGTGTATGGGTAAAAAAGAAATCAAATTCCTTATCAATATCTATAACGGAAATAGAACTGAATTTATCTTTTCCAAATGTTCCGGAAACACAGACTATCGTGTCTTCCCGAGAAATAAGATTTCGCGATAACGCTAAAAGAACTCCGATTTTTATCTGCCCCGTTCTTCCGTCCACTTTGGATATAGGTGCCTGAACCAAATCGTAGTCGCCCGTTTTGTCTGCAAACCTTGTTTTATTTCCGGTTACAATAATGATTTGCTTTCGTGTGCGAATGTTTTTTAAGAACTCCAGATCCTGCTTTACGTCGGCAAAGATTAATATCGCCTTTGCGTTAATTTCCCGCGCCAATGCCGAAGCGGAAGATAGTATCGGTTCTTTTTTGGTCTTACTTTCGGAATATTCTTCGGGTGCGGACATAAACAATTCCGAAATCGTATCAACGTCTTCGTTTTTAAGCGAATTATTTATCACCGGATCTTTGAAAAAGGTCGCAATATCGGCAGTCAGTTCAATAATTCTTTTCTCATCAACATTTTTATTAACAAATACCATTGCTAAAATATTAGCCTTGGCGTTTCGCGCGGCGTCGTAGTTTATTCCCTCCGAATTTCGAGCAATCATTATTGCAAAGTCCGTCTCTATCGGCGCGATGGTTCTGGGAATCGCTATTCCGTGACCGACAAATGAGGATACGCTTTCTTCACGGCGCAAAATCTCTTCAATTACCGGCTTATATTTCGATATCTTCGCTTTCTTGCACATTCTTTTAGCAACAGTATCCAGCGCGTCATCTTTCACTTCGTCAGCAATATCCAAAATTACATCGCTTATAAGGTATTCACGAAACGGCATAATTAACTACTCTCCTTTCCCGTCTAAGTATGAACTTATGAAGTCCGCAAGGTATTTCATGCGACTCTTTACTTTTAACGCTCCGTTCTTTTTAAGTGCCTTTATTCCGTCTTTAATTATATCTTTATCCGGTTTTGCCTCAAGCAGGCCGACATAAAGTCCGAGTTCTTTGAGTTGCTTTACGGTTTTTGCAAAATTCTCTTCATTGCAGCCGCTTTCTCCGAAACTGTCAAGTAAATATGCTGCTACGTTTATCGGGAGAATCGGGAATAAACTCGCAAGTTGCTTGCCCACCCACTGCGA
>Ga0099364_10011714_pt1 | contig 11929 bp, 14 predicted proteins | sample TergutTh196P3_FD_73070 | JGI IMG/M metagenome (GOLD analysis project Ga0099364, IMG submission 73070) | Microcerotermes parvus P3 segment gut microbial communities from Pointe-Noire, Republic of the Congo - Th196 P3 | ecosystem: Host-associated > Arthropoda: Insects > Digestive system > Gut ...
TGTATTTTTTTCGGATATCTACACAATCAAAGAAGGCTCGCCGATATTGCTTTTTGAGCCACCATACAGCAGGTGCGGCTCAAGCATAATTTTACGCAACGGATTGATAGACGCTACTGCCGGCGATTACGCAATATACAAAATCAACGATGATGGCTTCAGCGTAACAAGAATTGCAAAATCGGAACCATACGACTATCCCGACGAGGCAAGTTTAGCAGAAGCCAAATGGCGATATTATATCAATAATTCGGTAGTTGAATACGATTATTATGTTCAATATCTGAAAGAACAGGGCTACAATGTAGGCAGCGAAAATATTGAAGCAGAAATTGACTGGAAAGAATTAAATTAAAAGTCAAATAAATATTAATGAAAACATGACTTAAGCGAAGACCCGGTTTGAAAAAACACAACTGCCTATTATGACACAAGAAATTGAACAAATAGAGTACAGGCAATCTTCTGCTGTTATAAAGTTTACTGATGAAAAACAATTTGAGGTAAACTTAGAGATACCAAGTAAACTTAAAATAAGTTCAAAACAAGATATTGAAAACGAACTATTTGAAAGAATTATATATGAATCGCATAAATTTGAGTGCGAGAAAAAAGCTTTGCAGTATATTTCAACAAGAATGAAATCAGAGTTGGAAACCATAAATTATCTTAAAAAGAAAAATTTTCAAAGCGAGATAATTGAACAGGTAATGAACCGATTAAAAGAATTAAACTATATCAACGACCATGAATTTGCCTGTAAATTTACAGATTATAAAATGCGAACCAAAACAATAGGATTAAACCTTATCAAAGGCGAATTAATTCAAAAAGGCATAAAAAGGGAAATCATCGAAGAAGTTTTATCGCCATTAAAACTTTTAAAGAGAGATGATGAACTGCTTGAATTGGCATTGAAGAAATTTGAAACGGTAAAACTCAAAAAAAATCCCATAGAAAAAGTAAAAATGTTTTTAATTAGCAGAGGCTTTGACTTTGATGAGATAAGTTCGATTTTGAAAATTATTTCATCAAAATTAAAGTCAGATGATTTTGAATAATTGATTGTCCCGCCCGTCTGTTCAAAGAGGGAACCACTCTGACCGTACGGGCATCCCTCTAAATCATTAACCCTTCAATGAGCCGGAATATATCTGAGCCAAATAAAATTACCGGATGCTGATAAGTTAAAATTTTCCTCTCAAGGGGCAGACATTTTGTGTTAGGAAAATGGCAGAGTGCTGTTGCAAATCAGGTCTTGCGAAATTTTTACGTAAAAGCGGTATTTTTTTATTGTCTTTAAATTGCGGTATAGATTTACTTGGGTTGTGGGTGAAGTTCACATGTATAATAATATATCAAATAAAATAACCAGTGGAAAAAATATAGAACTAGTATTAACAATAAACTTTATAAATAAATTCTATTAAATACAGGAACAACAACATGAAATATCTAACAGCAGCAGTAGCAATTTTGATGTTAGGATTTGGGGCTTGCAGTAAAAGTGAAAGCGGCAAAGAACCTCGAAAACAAAACAAGTTTTCTGAAAATCAACCTGTAATTAAACAAGAGCAACAGCCAATACTTTTTGGCAAGTATGCTAATAGGTATTCTCATCCGAATACTCCGGATAGAATTATAGTAGAGAGTATTGAGTTTGCAGGTAATAATTTTACCTATAAGACTACCCAAGGAGGCGGTTATTCGGGAACTTATACGGTATCAGATAATAAGGTAACCGGAATTGCTAATCCCGATGATTATGATGGCGAAGTTGAGCATACATTTACAATTATAGATTCAAATACACTTAGAAGTGAGATAGGTATTCCCATTACCTCTGAAGATGGTACTACATTTACCCTAAAGACGGAATATGTTATCTGGAAAAAAGAGTAAGTTTATTTGATGATTATATTACAGGAGTAACAAAATGAAATATTTAACAATAACAGTAATAATTTTAATAATAGGATTTGGGGCTTGCAAGAAAACTGAAACCGACAAAGAACCTTCGAAACAAAACGAATTTTCTGAGCAAAGCGAAAACAAGCCTTCCGACAAAAACGAAGATAAGCCTTCCGACAAAGGCGAAGACAAGTCTTCCGACCAAAGCGAAAATAAAGTTGAGCCTATTTCAAAAATGATGTATGTTAATGCAGAGTCGGGAATTAGAAGACGTGCAGAACCATCGATTGCCAGCATCAAAATAGGAGCTTATTCGCATGGAGAAAGAATACAACTAATAGAAAAAAACAGTACGCCTGTAACAATTGATGGAATTACCGATTATTGGTATAAAACAACGGCAGGCTTTAATTTTGATGGTAAATTTTATAAGTACTCTTGGGTTTTTGGAGGGTATTTATCGGAAAATAAGCCTGAAATTAAACAAGCACAAATCAAACAGTCACAGGCTTCAAGACCTGAAGATTTTAAATATGCTATTATGTCTGAAGATTATATTATTATAACATTGTATCAAGGTAAAGATAAAAATGTAGTTATACCGGAACAAATAAAAGGATACCCTGTTAGAGAAATTCGCAATGGGGCGTTTAAGGGGAAAGGCTTAACCAGCGTTATTATTCCCGATTCGGTTAGAATAATTGGTGATAGTGCGTTTGAAGATAATAAACTAACCAGTGTTATTATTAGTAATTCACTTAGAGTAATTGGCGATAGAGTGTTTTGCAACAATCAACTAACGGGCGTTATTATACCAAATTCGATTAAAACAATTGACAAGTTTGCGTTTCATTCTAATCGGCTGACCAGTATTGTTATTCCAAATTCGGTTGAAGAAATTCTCTATAGTGCGTTTGCCTATAATCAACTAACAAGTGTTACGCTTGGCAATTCGGTTAGAACAATTGGCAGTGATGTGTTTATGGGAAATCAACTAACCGGCATTACTATTCCTAATTCGGTTAGAACAATTAACAATGGGGTGTTCAGAGAAAATAAAATAACTAATATTATTGTTCCCAATTCGGTCAGCACACTTGGCCCCCAAGCTTTTGATGACCATGTAACAATAACAAGAAGATAGTTGATGAATTATGAAATGGTAGTTTCAATTCCTGGTTTTTTCAGTAGTTGCTGGAAACTGAAAACTATTTGTATTCTTTTAAAATCTCATCAGGAGATTTTCCGCTTTTGAGCAAGTCGATTATTTCTTGTTTTCCTTTCTGAATACCTTTCTCCATGCCTTCGCGTCTTGCTTTACGCTCTGCAGTGACTAAATCACTCTGTTTATCAAGTTCATATTTTTCTTTACTCATTAGACGAAAGCGTTCTATTTCGTCTTCACTAATCCATTTTACTGCTTTACTTGCCATGGCTATTCCCTCATTAAGCTCTATTAGCTTGTTTATTTTACTGCGTTTACTTTTATCTGTCAAGTATTTAAAAAATATTGCCCAATACTCTTGAACATTCATTTCATCTATCTGTTTATCTATTATTTCATCTAGCTTAGAAAGTTCAAGCGTAACTATTCGGCTTTTTCCATTTAGTGATATTCTCCGAATAGGGTCATAGTATTCGAAACTATGGAAAAAATCCTCATCTTTATAAGTTCACCACTTTTGGCTTTACAATTTATATCGAAACGGATTTGACGATCCTTAATATTATCTATTGGAGGTTCATTGGTATTTATAGTGACAACTTTAATATCTTTGCAAATAAGAGCCGAAATCAGCTTTGAAAGCGCTCCCTTTGAAGTTTGATTATCACGAGCAAATACTGCCTTGAACACATTATCGTAACGAATATCAAGAATATCTTCTGTTTCGTCAAAGTAAATCTTTTTCATTCTGCTTCTCCTTATAATATATATAATTTCAACAAACCGGCCATTCGTTTTGTTAAAAATTTTAAAGAAAATTGATTTTTTTCTTTGCTATATATAGTTAACGAATGAGATTGAGAAAATGTAAAAAAAAAATCGTAAAAAAATTAAATTTTTCGATTTTTTTACGAAAAACGTAATTTTTTGTTATTTAAAACCATACTCAAAATAATCTTGACGGTTCAAAATCCCCCCCAATGATACTAATATCATTATGAAAACACAGTAAAAAGCAGTAACAGAAAAAAGATGAGGAATCAAGATAGAACCTCAAACTAACACAAGGAGTAACCAAATGAAGTATCTAACAGCAGCAGTAATAATTTTAATAGCAGGATTTGGGGCTTGTAAATGTTACTATTGGCAATTCGGTTACAGAAATTCATGGTTTGGCATTTGCCGAAAATAGACTAACGAATATTATTATTCCAAATTCGGTTGGAATGATTCGATATAGTGCGTTTGCCAATAATCAGCTAACTAATGTTACTCTTGGCAATTCGGTTAGACTGATTGATATGGGTGCGTTTTATAATAATAAGCTAAGTAATATTACTATTCCTAATTCAGTTAAAAGAATTGACAGTAATGCGTTTGCCGAAAATAAAATAACTAATGTTACTATTCCTGATACGGTTAGAATACTTGCTACAAATGCTTTTGATGACCATGTAACAATAACAAGAAGATAGTTGATGAGTTATGAAATGGGACGAAACTAATATATTTGTTAGAAGAATCAAAATGAAATATATAGCAATAGCAGTACTAATTTTAATGTCAGGGCTTGGCGCTTGCAGCACAGGTGAAACTAATGTTCCTGTAATTGCAGGACGGCAGGGAGAACAATATTTAGATTTTGGTGATGGTATAAAATATGTGGGACAGGTTAAAGATGGTAAGCCTCACGGAATGGGAACTAAAACTTGGATTCATGGTGAATATACAGGTCAATGGAAAGATGGTAAAAGACATGGGCAAGGAACGATGATTGAAACTGATGAGATTATTAGTAAATATGCAGGTCAATGGCAAAATGATAAAAGGCATGGGCAGGGAACAGAGACACATAGCCTTAATAGTTTTGATAATGCTGATAGTGAATATGTAGGTCAATTTAAAGATGGTAGATATCATGGGCAGGGAACGAGTTATAGTTTTGGCATTAAGACTTATGAAGGTCAATGGGAAAATAGCATGCGCCATGGGTTGGGAACCGAATATGACCAAACCGGAAAAATTTATCGAAAAGGCAGATGGGGAAGGAACGACTTTTTGGGGTCAGAGCCTTAAACTAATATAAGGAGCAGCAAAATGAAACATCTAGCACTAACAGTAATAATTTTAATAGTAGGATTTGGGGCTTGCAGCACAGGTGAAACTATAAAGGAACCCAAAAACAGGTCAAGCGAGAATCAAAGTCAACTTTTTCCAAGAACAATGTATGTCAATGCAGAGGCAGGAATAAGAAAACGTTCAGCCCCAACAACTGACAGCATCAGAATAGGGGCTTATTCACACGGAGAAAAAATACAAGTACTTGAAAAAAGCAGTACGCCTGTAACAATAGATGGAATTACCAATTACTGGTACAAAACAAAAGCAGACCTTACCTTTGAGGGTAAATTTTATGAGTACTCTTGGGTTTTTGGAGGATATTTATCGGAAAAACAACCTGCGACAATACTTTACGGCAACCAAAAAAATCCTCTTTTTGGAAAAGTTTTTATCGGAAAAGTCATTAACGGTGTATCGGTATATACAGGAATACCCGAATTTAGCGCCTATCGAGATTTAGGCGGGGCAGTTGTCAAAGACAACTATTGTATTGGTATCGGTATGGACAAAAACAACAATTTGCTCTTTATCTTCGATGAAACCGGCGAAAGACAAAATGGGCGAGTAGTAAGCCGCAAGGTACTTGACACGCTTTTCGTCAAAAAATTAAGCGATGGCGAGAATTATAGTATTATGGGCTTTCGTGGAGAAAGACCGGGAGGCGTGATAGATATAATTGCTATATATACCGACAAGTACGACGTGAATAAAGAATACTTTGTCAATATTGTCAGGGCATGGCACATAAACCTGCAAACAGGGCGGTTTGAAGAAATCAAAAACTTAAAAGGGATTAAATGTATTAATGAAGGATATGGTATTTAACATGGCAGAAACTTGTGCATGATTTTAAAATAAAAAGAGTAATTTTTTTAATACTCGCTGCCGCGATAATTGCAGCAGCGTGCGGACAACGGCAGCTCAAGCCTGCAGACGGCAGTTCGCAAATTGAAGGGCGTTGGAAAAACTCCGAAGATACGGATTGTAAACTCTTGCTTGATATCATAAAATCAGGCAATGAATTTTCATATAGGTTTCATGCAAACAACCGCTTATACGAAGGAAAAGTTACTGTTTACCCGGACGGCATTGAATTGGAAGGCATACCCTGGATATCAAACCTTGGAGATACAATAATGTTTCCCAACGCCGAAGAAACTCCCGCTTTTGGAATTGATTTTGTATGGGAAGACGGCAAGTTTGTCATGCAGAACTATGGTAATGCAATGAATTTCTATATCAAATTAGATTGCAGCGCTAAATATATAACGCTTATAAAGGAGTAAATTTACTGAATTTGTGTCTTAATGAGTAATAGTTAAAAAACAAATAATAAAATGAAAAGAGTAACTATATTTTTAACAGTTGCCATAATGATTATGGCTTTGGGTTGTGAACGAGCAACGAAAAAAACAGACAGTACTGTCAAAAATGATAGTCTTGTATCAGCAGAAACTTTTGAGATATTAGATGTCCAAACATTCAGAGAAAAATTGGCAAGTTTTACATACATTAAGAGCGCCGAAGAATTGATGTATCTTTATTATAATTATGACTTAGAGGAAGAAGGAAACCAAAAACTATCCATTAATACAATTGACTTTGGGGACGATATCTATGAAGTTACTCTAATTCATGAGGGATTGCCGGATGATTCGGTGTATGCCTTAAAAATTGTGATGACTGCCAAGCGAACAGGAGCAACCTGGATGATAAATGAAATCAAAAGAAACTGGAAGTGCCAAAAAGGCAGGGGACATCAAAATTGGGGAACGGAACTATGTTTATAATGAAAAAATAAACGCTAATAAGAGGCAGTAACATGAAAAAAGTAACTTTTTTAATAATAGCCGCTACGATGATTGCTGTGATTGGGTGTGGCGGCAATGTTAGAAGCCATAGCGGTAATTCCTCCGATGTGCAACAGATGAAAGACATGATCATCAAAACCGTAAAAGCGCTTCAAAACCGAGACGAAGCCGCATTAAACCAACTTCTTCATAAAGATTTTGGGATTGTATTACTGACAAGACCAGGCGCACATGAAGTTGTTATTATTAGAAATAAAATAGCATTTTCTGACCCACCGCCGGGATTTTCGGTTATGCCGGCAGGAGAGCCTGTGGTCGAATATAAAGTTAGGTTTGAAGAATTGCCTGTTTTTGATTGTGATGATGCCTGGAAATGGAATAAACCTGCCGGAATTTATTGCCAAACCAATGACATAAGTAAGAATTATCTTTCTCCCGCAAGAGTTGCAAAGCGCCTGGCAGAGGCAGATTTAATTACATTGTCTGCCGGTGAGATTAAAAAATTAGAAAAACTCGAAAGTAAAAGCCCTCATTATACTATAGCTGTAATAGGTAAAACAACAGACCAATTTGATTTTCTTAATTTCACGTTCACATTGATTGACGGCAAGTGGTACTTAACTATTATTAACATGGTGGAACCCTGTGCATAATTTTTAAATGAAAGGATTAATGAAAAAAGATAGACAAAAAAGTCTGCAAAAGATGGTATTTTTATAAAAAATAAAAGCAAGGAGCAGTAAGCATTATGAAAAGATGGAAAATTTTGGCAGTAATGGCAGTTCTTGGTTCGATTGTTGTGATTGGGTGCGATAAAAAAAGCAGCATACGGACTGTACCTGAAAAAATCAATGGCGATAAGCATTCTACAACGATAAGCATTAAATATGCGCCCGATAAACTTCCGGCAAAACATCGTTACTTTGTAGATGCTCCTGAAGATGGAGAATACTGCAGAAAAATTATGTTTAGCATAAATAACCCTGTAAAGTCTTTCAGATACATGGAAATTGAATGGATGGAAACAGGGGACTATAAATTTCTTGAAGATAGAACAATATGCCAAGCGCCTGACTTTTTACCCGAAGAGCCCATTGTTATAATGTACCAGGTACCGTCTGGTATTATGATGACCAGAGGAATATCTTTTGTGGACAAAAATGGAGCAACGAGATATTTTCTAATAGGAGAAAGCGGTATGGATGGTTCGCTTCTCCTTATAGAAAAACAATTAAACCCGATAGCAAAATGAAAAAAGTAAGTATATTTTTAACAGTTGGAATTGTGGTGCATGAAAGTAAAGTGAAGTAATCTTTTAATGATACAGAAAAGGAGAGATAATTTTTAAAACCAATAGTATAATTTAAGACAAATACCACTACAAAGGAGCAACAAAATGAAACATCTAGCAGTAACAATAATAATTTTAATGTTAGGATTTGTGGCATGCGGTAAAGGTGAAACTGTTAGAGGAATCCAAAGTCAACAGACAAAACGAATAGTGAAATACTATTACTATCACTATGACGCACATGACGACATTGAAACACATTACATATTTTTCGATGACGGAACAGCATTTGATAGTAGACTTAACAAATTAGATGGCGGGTTGGAATACGCCAAGCCAAACAGAACATACAAAGAATTTGAAACATGGTTGTTTTTTGAGGCAGGTACAATGAGTGAACAGGAAGAAGACTTTTACGACGACAATAGGAACATTCTCAAACAATGGAAAATATTCAATTACAAAAAACGGTAATTAAGATTGTGCTATATTTTATACTGCTTTGGGAAATTCAGTTTCTCAAAGCGTAAAGGAAATGTATCCAAAATCAATCTACAGTATCACCCTTCGACATCTTCTTTGAAATTAACTTTGATACGCCGGGTTCTTCCATAGTAATCCCGTATATGGATTCGCCTATACGCATGGTTGTCTGACTATGCGTAACAATAACGAACTGTGTGCTAAGAGCAAATTCCCTGAGCATCTTTATAAAGCGCCCTATATTCTGCGCGTCAAGCGGCGCATCAATTTCGTCTAAAAAACAAAACGGCGAAGGCCTTACCATATAAGTAGCAAACAAAAGAGCTATAGCCGTAAGCGCTCTTTCGCCGCCCGAAAGAAGATTTAAGTTTTTCGCTTTCTTTCCGGGTGGGCGTATATTTATCTCTATTCCGCTGTCTAAAATATTTTCCGGATCAAGCAGTTCAATGCCGGCATCTCCGCCTTCAAAAAGCCGCTTGAATATATGCGAAAAATTTTTCTGTATTTCCATAAAGGTGCTCAAAAACATTTCAAGAAGCGTTTTGTTTGTCTCATCAATAACAGATAATATGTTTTCCCTTGCCTGTTCAATATCTTTTTTTTGGTTTACATAAAACTCAAAACGTTTTTTCAATTCATTAAACTCTTCAATAGCAAGCGGATTTATTTGCTGTTCTAAAGGCTGTATCTCGCGTTTAAGCGCCGAGAGCTTTTCACTAAGCGCAGTTTCCGGCTCTTCAATAACGACATTTTCAGAATCATTCGCTTTGGTTTCATACTCTGTCCAGAGATATTCTTCTAAGCCGGTTTTTTGAAAATTAAGCTCAACCGTTGATTTATCAAGAGCAGTAATGCGTTCAACAATACCGGCAAGATTTTCTTCGTCCGCAACCGAAACATTTTTTCTATTATGGATTCTTTTTGTAATCTCGTTTTGCTTCACCGTAAGTTCGCCATGTTCTGCAAGAAGAAGTTCACTCTTATCGTTGAACTCTGCAATTCGTTTTTCCCATTCCTCAATTTCAGACAAAAGTCTGTTGGCAATGCCTGATGTTATTTCAATGTCTTTTTTGTAATTTTCGATTTGTTTATCAACTTCCGTAAGTTGAAAATTCAATGTTTGCAGGCGTCTCTCAATATGCGAAATCGCCTCGCCATATTTTGAGAGGTCTTTTTCAACAAGCGATATGGCCGCATTGGTATCATCCAATTCAACCTGTTTTTCAACGATAAAATCTTCAAGTTCTGCGTTTTTATCCCTCAGAGCAAGAAGCGCATCCGTGTGTTCTTTGATGCTGCCGTCAAGTTCTTCTTTTTTGGCATGGATGCCGGTTTTATCAAAAAGAATGGAACGAAAACCATCTTCAAAACTTTCAAATGCGGTTACGGTCTCCCTTATAAGGCTCATATCTATTGTTTTAATAAATTCGAGAGCCTCACCGGCAAGTCCTCTGCCGAGACTGTCCATGGCCGAGCGCAAAGCCCCGGCGGCTGCATCCAAAAGGTTGTGAAATTTTTCCCTTACATGCTGCCTTTCATTTTCAGAATCGGTAAGTTCGGCTTTGCGCCGGTCAATAGCCGAAATAAGCTGCCTTATTACAACCTCTAATTCTTCGCGCAGTTCGGCAAGGCGCTTCTCGTGTTCTTTTATAAGTCCCTTGTTTTTTTCAATATCGTCCCTTGAGCTGTGTATTAAATCAACCAGCGCCTTGCGCTTATCAAAGCATTGCCTGAGCGTCTTTTGGCCGTCTTCTGATTTTGTTTTTATTTCTGATTTGTCGGACGTGGTCTTTTCTCTATCGTCCAAGTAGCCTTTTTTGCGCTCCTCGCAATCAGATATTTTTCTGGCTATATCGGCCAGACGCTCATCTTGTTCGCCTATTGACCTGCGGTGCATTTTTACATTATCATCGATTGAATCCACGCGCACCTTGTATTCGGTAAGACTCTTGTCAAGCTCCCATATTTGGCGCTGAATATCATTATATCTTTTTTCATCGGCTTCGTTTTCAGACGAGGTAGAGGCAATGCGCGAGACTATACTCTCCCTTTCACGGCTTAGTTTTTCTATATCGTCCGTAATTTTTTTAAGTCTCTTGCCCAAGGCGCGAAACTTGAGAATGGAAAGATTTATATCGCATTCTTTCTTGCGCGCCTTTAAAACAAGATACTCTTTGGTTCTTTCGGCTTGCCTGGCTTTGAGATCTTTCTCGCGCTCGATTTCTTTTATAAGGTCGCCGACCCTTTTAAGATTGTCGCTGCTTTCTTCAAGTCTGCGCAGCGATTCTTTTTTTTGCAATTTATAACGCGATATTCCGGCAGCCTCCTCGAATATGTAACGGCGGTCTTCGGCTCTTGTAGAAAGAATCAAGTCTATTCTGCCTTGCTCCATAATCGAATAAGCCGTTTTGCCTATTCCGGTGTCCATGAATAGTTTCTCGATATCTTTAAGGCGAACCGGTGACTTGTTGATGAGGTATTCGGATTCTCCGTCCCTGAAAACGCGCCGTCCGATGCTCACCTCATCAGCGTCAAAATCAAGAATGCGGTCAGTGTTGTCGATAGTCAGTTGAACCTCGGCAAGGGAAAGGGGTTTGCGGTTGTCGGTACCGGAAAAAATTATATCTTCCATTTTTTGGCCGCGAATACTTCTCGCCTGTTTTTCGCCTGCAACCCACTTCACGGCATCGACAATATTGGATTTCCCACAGCCGTTCGGCCCCACAATAACGGTAACGCCCGGCTCAAACTTTATATGAGTCCTGTCTGCAAATGACTTAAAGCCAAACAGCTCCATTGATTTTAAAAACATATACGCATACCATTTAGAAAACCCCCAAAGCGGGGGGATATTTATATGCCAGACTTGACGCAGATACGGCCTAAAACAAGAATAATTTCAGAGGTTCAAAAAAAATTCCGTTTTGGCGGCAAAAATGGAATTTTTTTTATTTGTGGATAATCACAGGGCGGTAAAACAAATATAAATTATTTAACCTCGCCGCTCTGAGTCAATGACTCCATGGCGCTCAAGACATTTTTGTACTCGTTGGAAGAATTCCAAAAAAGGTAGCCTTTTGCCCCCGAATCATCTGAGGCTTTGATTTGTTTTATAATGTACTGCGGCCCGTATGAGGTAACTTTCCA
>Ga0099364_10011715_pt1 | contig 11928 bp, 9 predicted proteins | sample TergutTh196P3_FD_73070 | JGI IMG/M metagenome (GOLD analysis project Ga0099364, IMG submission 73070) | Microcerotermes parvus P3 segment gut microbial communities from Pointe-Noire, Republic of the Congo - Th196 P3 | ecosystem: Host-associated > Arthropoda: Insects > Digestive system > Gut ...
TACACTAATCGGTCTTGAAAATCAGGACTTTGGCGACGAAGGCGTTGTGAATTTTGTCCAAATTTGCCAAAAAAACCGTAATAATCCAGAAAACAAGGCAAATGTAGTGTAAACACGCCCTAGTACCTCTCCTCGCTTTAATTTGTGGATTGGTCGGCATAAAAACCGGATTTTTCAATTGCTTCAACGTTTTTAGTATCTACAATTTTAAGGGAGGAAGGGTACTAGTATATCTTAAATGATGCAGGTCATATTTCGCACAAAGGCACGAAGGGCACAAAGGAATTTACGACAGTTTAGACTCCTTTGTGCGCTTGGTGCCTTTGTGTGAGGCTTGCAACAGGGAACCTTCTAAAAATACATTCTTTGCGTCCTTTGCATAATCTTTGCGCCCCTTGCGGTTAAAATAGTTCGGATTTAACCGCAAAGTACGCAATGGGTTACGCAAGGTGCGCAAAGTACAGATTTGGTACGTTTCGGCATCAGTCAATATAAAAAAATTGATTTTTAGAGGTTCCCTTTTGGGAAAAGTGATTTTTGACATCATTTCTCCTAACCGATTTTTCCTTATCGTCGAGCTGTTTCTGTCATTTGACCCACTTGTCGCTCATCAAGCGGCAAAAATCATTCAAACGGTATATCCCGACAGATAATCGGTACCCCTTCAAGGGCAGCAAACTTTTCCATGACATCTTTCTTCAACCGCTCCACAATGTCGGAAGGTAACTCTCCTTCAATGGTAACAATAATATCCCGTATATCTTCGACATAGCGAACAATCACGTCGCCGACACGAATGCGATAGACTCCGCACTCATCGTCATCGTTCTTTTCAATGATTTCCGTGGCAACATTGGGTTTGTAAAGCGTTTCGAGCAACTTCAAGTCGGGCAATGTGCCAAGTTCCTTCCTCAATTCTTTTTTGAGGCTCTCATACTGTTTTTTGTACTCTTGATTACGTTCTGCTATTTGCATCGAAAACAGAAGGTTCCGTATATCTGAAAGATGATGCCTTTTTTTATCTTTGCGATGCAACTCGAATCTTGTCCATTGGCGGCGTGTTAAACGTTCCCAATGGAACGTTTGGAGATTGAGTTTCCAATCGTCGATGTTTTCAACTAAGGATGTCTCATTGCTGCGATCAATTTCGCCGCCGGTGATTCGGATTCCACTATAATCCGGCGACAGTTCGGCTTTGTGCCTGTGAATCCAACCAGGAGCATCGCCGAATGTTTCAATCGGCGAAATACGCCAAGTATCAAGTTCCAACCGCAAAACCTGCGTTTGACCGTAACGCCTGTCTTGGGGATAACCGAGGTTTCCTATCAAAATGAGGACGTTGTCCACGAGAGTTGCCGAATGAAAATCCGTCGGCGGAAAAACTTCGACCGGATAGCCAAAGATTTGAACGCCGCCCGACGGATCGACAACCACCACATCATTGTAAATGTAAAAATCCGGGTCGTAAAAATCTTCGTGTTCACCGGCAACGTACACAATGCGACCGTCCGGCAAGACAGTTTTCGTTTGTCCGAATCTATCGAAACACCAACAGGGACCGGCATTCATTGAAGAGGGACCGTCAAATGCCTTGTTTGCCTGATAGGCATCCAATCGTGTGTGTGTCCAGTCGTCGGGCAATTCCGTTTCGATGAGCCATTTCCAGACATCATTTGTCATGATGTGCGGATGCTCCGTTCCTCGACGCGGCGACCGCCACTCCATGAAGTGCGACCGCTCAATGTCAGCGGGGGGACGAATTTCAAAGTTGTCAGTTGTTTCGGTCATGACGGTGTTTTGTACTTGTTGTCCACGAAAGGCACGAAAAGCACGAACAATTCATTCTATCAAATTTTCGTGTCTTTCGTGTCTTTCGTGTTGTTCGTGGACATATTCCTCACCATCTTCTAACATCAACGTAATGAATCCCGATTGATGTAACGTCGTGAGCCTATTGACGTGGAACAGTATATCTTGCAAACGCTGTTTGTAGGTCGTCGTAAAGTGCTCTCGTTGCTTCATTGTCGCTAAAATTCAAAAAAACATCAGCCTTACCCTTGCGTTGGATATGTATTGTCGGTGAGGAATTTGTCTTCGTAAAAAGCAAAACAGTTCCGTACTTTCTCGACCGAAAATATCCCTTCAGAGCAGTATCGGTGGCATACCCAAACGTTCTCCATGTAAGTTCAATATCACTTATTTTGTTTTCCATCAGGGAAATGTTCATTATCTCCGTAAAATCTATTTTCAAGCCGTACCTGCCGCTGATCTTAATGCCGTCCTCAACAATCTCGACCGTAGGGTCTTCTTCTCCGGTCTGCAATAATATGGGAAAAGCCAATGTCAGGGCTACAAGGGCAAAACCACCATAAATAGGCAACTTAATGTTGTTAGGAAACAGTTTCAACAATATAACTCCCACCGCACACACTAAAATGCTTATGATAAACACAACCATAAGTGCCCAAAGCCACCCTGTGAACCTTCCAAACTTTTCGCGTGAATGTTCCCTTCCTGTGTAACCCTCTGTCCAGACACTATAGTAAAAGCCGGCAATGTCCGTTCCTCGAAACGTTACCCAAATTTTTGCGGGGCGTTTGGTTCCCTGATAGTACAGATAGACACTTCGTAACCCTCCTTCGCGGTCAACGATTTCAGCATTAACGGCATCTTTCAGTTGACCGAATAGATTGTCTATTTCTGTAGCCCAATCCACAACAACTGACGCATCCGGTACGATGGCTCTGAATTCATCGGTCATCGGATAAGAATGAAGAATCGCCTGCGAATCCTTTTCGCAAATTTGACGGACGAACTTTTCCGCACTGGTACGGAGATCATCGTCTTCCGCTGCGCTCAACGTTGCAGATAAACTCAAGATTACCAGCAATAAAATGATTGTTTTGTAGAGGTTTTTCATTGCTTTCCTTTTTTCTGTTTCAGATAGGCTCTCGGTTCCCTGGCTTACGCCACGGGCTCTGTTCCCGGAGTACCGGCTAAATCTTGCCACTCTCCGTACCGTCCTCCAGCATCAATTTAATAAAACCCGCCTGGTGCAGCGTCGTGAGCGTACAGAAACTACTGATCGTCCTGGTGCAAAAGTTCTTTATAGTTCCGTAACCGTTCAAATTTTTCCGCTTCGATATTGCGAATGTCTCCTACCGGGCGAAATATATTTTGATGAACGACGTACGGGCAGTTTACCCAAGGCTTTCCAGATATGAGAATGGCTCCGCCGTCAAAAGTTACCACAGGATCATCAACATCCGGTTCCAGATAGATGTCGTAATCGCCTCTAAAGACTTCTTTGCCGGAAAATTTCTCATTCCAGATGAACGGTTGCGGCGTTCGCCCCCAAGCCTTGCCGATCACACAGACATCACATTCTCTTTGCCAACGGGACATCTCGTGTAAATACGATTCGATTTGAGAATAGAGTTCCGCAAAGTCTTTTGCAACCGGCAGATGATTTTCATGATCCAGCGCATACATAACAAGGGCGTAATGGAGTCCTTCGATTTGTCCACGGCATTGCATCATTACATAACTGCCTCCCCAGCCGTGAACCCACGCCCCTTGAGCAATATAGGGGGCAACACCAAGAGCAAAGCCCAGCGGGATCGTCATAATCCAAGACCAGTAGGCAAGGCGTTTCGGTTTTTCAATGTTTTTTCCAGCCTTCAGTAAAAGTTTGAGCGGAACGGTCATGAGCAAGAGTACCCCCAAAACATTCCAGAAAAGAAAAATAAATCCGACTTCAGAAAAGGCTCTCCCCCAATAGGTTAGGCGTGGAAATCCGAGTCCCGGCAACGGTGCCGTGGTCATACCGGCTGCAAAACCTCCTATCAAAAAGAAAATAACCGAAAAAACGATGACCCAAAGCAGCGCAAACATCAAGGAATAGAGCCGCGACCACTTGAGCGACATTCGCAAAGGAAAATAGGTTCCGATAACCAGAAGCAACGCGGACACCGGCAACCACCACAGAAATTCGATGGGAGGTGTTACCGGGGTCGAGGCATAATAAGCAAAATAATGCGCAAAAACTTGTTCTTGGAGAAGAGCAAGGAAAACCGACAGGAATATCACGATCAAAAGCGTTTTCTTCTGCATTTGTTCTTTCAAACTTTTTGCCAAACAGTCAAATGTTCATTCTATACATGTGTGTGTCGGAAATCAAGTTGTCCACGAAAGGCACGAAAAGCACGAACAATCATTTTAACAAATTTTCGTGTCTTTCGTTTTCGTGTTTTTCGTGCTTTTCGTGGACATATTCCTCCCCATTTTCCAGCATCAATTTAATAAAACCTGATTGGTGTAGCGTCGTCAGCATATCGTCGAGTTGCTTTTGTCCTTCTTTGACCCACTTGTCGCTCATCAAGCGGCGACCGACCATCTTGCGAATCGGTTCGATGTCCGCATCCAATGAAATAATATGCGCGAGCAACCGCCAGGGAATCGTACCCCGACTCGCCAATCTGCCCGGCGGCATATCCTTCAACTTCCAAAATTGCTCCTCCGACCAATACTGCTCCGTCGAACGACGCGTCGGTGCCTTCTTTTTCATCTTCTTTTTCATTTCCCGAAGTTTCGGATCCTTCGTGTCTTCGGGTATCTGGTCATACTTCGCCTTAAAGCGAGCAATTTTTACATCGTCTTCGTGAGCAAGAGCAAAGACAAAGCCCTGCGTGTCGTACTGCGGTCTGCCGGCACGACCGAAAATCTGATGAGCGGAACTCGACTCGATCAACTTCTTTTCGCCCGGCTTGCCTTTGATGATACTCGGCAATACGACCGACCGGGCAGGCAGATTGATCCCCGCCGCAAGCGTTTCCGTACAGATACACACGGAGAGCAACTTCTGTTGAAACAAGTCCTCGACGATCCGCCGGTACTTCGGCAGAATGCCCGCGTGATGGATTCCGACTCCGCGTATCAACAGTTGCCGTAGTGCCGGTCCTGCGCCTTCTTTCCAATCGTATTCGTCAAGTATTTTCGTAACAGTCTTTTGTTGTTCTGCCGAAATCAAATCACGTCCTCGGATTTGGTCGGCAATCGTCCAACATTCGCTTCGGTCAAAGCAGAAGACTAACGCAGGGGTGAAACGACCGTCATCGCCGCCGTCAGACTTGCGAGCGGCGACAGGCAGAGTGTCGTTGCCGCGACACATGATTTCGATTTGTTCGGTCAGCAGTTGATCGCCGATCCACTGGTACGTCAGCGGCACTTTGCGTTCAGTCGATTCTATTAACGAAAGTCTGCGCCCGCCATGATCACGCAGCCAAGCGACGAAGTCGTAAGCATTACCGACAGTGGCGGAGATGAGCAACGTTCGGATATGTTTGGGCAGCAGTTGCAAGGTGAATTCCCAGACCAGTCCGCGTTCGGGATCGGCAAATTGATGAAACTCGTCCATAACGACGGTGGTCACGTCGTCGAAAGAGAAAGGCGGCAGGTGGCAGGCGGCAGGCGGCAGCAGAGTGGAGTTCACTTTCGGTGGATTTTGAAATTCGCTTGCGTCTGCTGCCTCCTGCTTCCTGCCGCCTGCCGCCTGACCAGCATCGGTCAACAACCGGTTAAACAAAATTTCCGCGACGACGACGAGGATCGGCGCATCGGGATTTTCGCGTCGATTGCCGGTAACGAGTCCGACGTAATGTTTGCTGTATCCCCAGCGTTCGAGAGCGGCTTGGATTTCGCGGTATTTCTGTTCGGTCAGGGCGATGAGCGGTGTGGTGTAGTACGCTTTCTTGCCGGTCTTCATGGCTTCGTAGATGCCCGCCTCGGCAATGAGGGTCTTTCCCATTCCTGTCGGTGCGCAGACGAGGGTGCCTTGTTCGGAGGAGAACCAATCGAGAATGGCTTCTTCCTGAAAGGGATACGGCTCGAACGGCAGTTGTTCGAGATACATGAAGGCAATGTCCTCGCGGGTGAGCATGGCATTGCATTATACCAAAACAAAAGCCGGAATGGAGCGCAGCATAATGACGGCGTTAGTCATCTGATTTTGATCCCTTTGTATCGCTTGTCGGTTCATCAACGTCCTGTATGCACGAATCACATTGAAAATGCGCACGAGATAGGGCTAGTCGGTAAAAAAAGTCTGCCATAATGCGCTCTTGATTGAATCTTTTCGGCTCGTCGATTAACCTAATGCAACACATTGGTCGGCGAGAAGTTGCATCGTCCACTTGCATCGTCCTTCGGGTTTCGGCGATTGGGCAAGAGCGATCAAATGGGCTTCGGCACGACCATCAAAGATGGGAGTGTGTGTTGGGGTGCAGCGTTTTTTTCGTTCGAGAGCGGATTCGAGTCCTTCTTCGACGAATCGTTCGCGAATGTTGGCGACGGTATTGGCGTGGCAGTGAAACTGTTTGGCGATATCGTGATCGTGCACTCTTCCGTGTTCGTTTTCGTCGGCGGCGAGTAAGATGTTGGCGTGTTTGATCTTTTGGGCATTGTTCTTGCCGGTGGAAACGAGGGTGGTGAGGGTGGCTCGCTCTTCTGTGGTCAAAGTAACTTTGTAAATCTTGCGCATAGCCTTGCGGGAGTGGAAGTAACAAAGTGGAAGGATAGGAAAGGACTGCGACTACGTGTATTAGGGCGTGTTTACACTGCATTTGCCTTGTTTTCTGGATTATTACGGTTTTTTGTGACAAATTTGGACAAAATTCACAACGCCTTCGTCGCCAAAGTCCTGATTTTCAAGACCGATTAGTGTAAACACGCCCTAATGTTCCTCGACCCGTATATTCCGATACCACGTCTCGCTCGGCGGACCGCTGTGAATCTGCAAGCCGATGAACCCGCGTGCAGGAATGGTCGCATCCTCTTCCGTGTAGTCCGCCGTCAGTTCGCCATTGAGGAAAATCTTCACATTGTTCCCCTTGCAGACGATTTCGTACTCGTTCCAATCGTTCGGACGGAAAATCCGCTCGATCAACTCCTTCGGCGGCTCCGCTATGAATCGGTTACGCCGGGACTCATCGTAAATCGCTCCCCAATAGTTCGTCGTCTCCGTCATGTCCGCTTGATAGCCGATCATCTCGTTGGGCATATTTCCGTCGGCAGGAGTGCGGAACGACCGAAACTGCACCCCGCCGTTGCATCCCCGACCAAGAGCCTTACATTCAATACGGAGCGTGAAATCGCCATACTCCTTTGCCGACACGAGAAACTCATTGCGGGGAATCGGTCTGTCGAACGTACCGCCAACGATGGCACCGTCTTCAATGCGGAACCACTCTTCATTGCCTCGGAACTCCCAGCCGTCAAAGGTTTTGCCATCGAAAATCGGTGTTCCCTTTGCCTCAACCTCTCCAATTTCTTCGATCCGAATGTTCCGATACCACGTCTCCGTCGCGCCGCCTTGTATTTGCAAACCGATGAATCCGTGAGCCGGAATGTTTGCGTCTGTTTCCGTGTAGTCCGCAGTCAACGTACCATTGAGATAGACCTTGACATTGTTTCCCTGACACACAATCTGGTATTCATTCCAATCATTCGGACGAAGTATCCGCTGTATCAAATCCTGCGGCGGTGCAATAAGTGTACGATTTCGTCGATTTTCATCGTAAATACTCCCCCAATACTGAGCCGTGGCGGTCAAGTCGGCTTGATAACCTACCATTCCGCCGCCGGTAGGTGTTCGAGCAGAGCGGAACTGTACACCGCCGTTGGCTCCCTGCCCGATGGCTTTGCACTCAATATAAAGAGTAAAGTCTCCGTACTCCTTTTTTGTCGAAATAAACCCGTTACGGGGATTTCCTCCTTCAAGCGATCCCCCCACAATCGCCCCATCTTCAATACGGAACCACTTCTCGTCCCCTATATGTTCCCAGCCGTCAAAAGTTTTACCATCGAAAATCGGTGTTCCCTTCACCATTGCTTGGAAGCGTTCCAGCACTTCCTTTGCCTGTTCTTTATCGGCATCGGTTTGTGCGGCGGCAAACGCCTTCTCCGCCATTTCTACCTTTTGCTCCACAGGCAGTCCCATCTGCCGAATGACACGGAGATACCCCCGAAGAGTGCGGCTGCGATACCGCTCGTTCGGATGCTTTTCTGCAATGTCAATCAGATAGGGAGCGACCTCCGGCGTTGTCCAGCGACCGAGCAGTTGCGTCGCCTTGTCGGTGAGTGCGTCATCGGTTCCCATTGCAACCATTGCGAGGGCTGCCGCCGCTTTTTCTCCGCCGAGGGCGAAGAGGCAGTCGAGATAGAAATCGCTCATTTCTACGTCAGCATTTTTCAACACTTCGACCGCTTTTTCTATTTCCGTTGCCCTGCGGCACAGGAGTACAAGGACTCCCCCAAGAACCTCCTTTTCCTCTTCGTCAGCCGCTTTCAGTTGTTCGAGTACAAAGTGAATATCCTCTGACGTTGCCGGTGCGGATTGTGCGAACACTCGATATGCCCTTGAACGCATTGTTCTGTGCGGATCGTCGAAAAACACTTTTACTCGATTACTTGCAGAAGCAATTTGCCGCATGCCGATGAGGTGAAGGATGGTTAACCGTAAGTCGAAATCATCATTATCAAGTAGCGCAATGAGTTTGTTATTGAATTCGTCCCCTTGAAAACGTTGGAGACTTTCCGTTGCCGCCTGGGCGAGTTCGGCAACCGCAGTACCGGCTAAAAGGAGAAGGGTGTCCACGGCGCGGAGGTCGCCGATTTCGCCGAGGGCATAGGCGGCGGCAAACTGCAACTCCGGTTTATCGCCCGACGCTAACTCCATCAACTGCGGTACAATGGCAACAGAATCCTTTCGCGCACCGAGATTGCGGACCAGTGCCGCTTGCTGTTCTATCGAAAGGTTGCTCATGTTGGCGAGGACGATTTTGCCGGTGTCTTCCTGTTTTGATTCGAGAACGCCGCGCAAGATAACATTGAAAGATACATCGCTATCTTTTTGGAATGAATCAACCAAAGCCGAAAATCCCCTTTCACCTCTTAACAGGAGCAAACCCAACTGGGCGGCATCTCGATCTGGTCCGTCAGCATTTTGCACTACTCCCTGATAATGCAACGCAACTTCTCTCGTGTGATCATCTCGTTGTCGTCGTTCGTCAATACGGCGTAGATTATCTGCAAGATTAAGTTTTACTTCAATTCTCTGGCTTGTCAAACCAATGGGAGGCTTGGGTTGCTTCGTTACAATATAAGCAAACGCTTCCGTCGTGTAATTTTTTGCCAGCGCACTGAAAGCGGCTTCTCGAATAACATCATTGTCGGTGGTGTCAATGACATCAACGAGTTCGCCTATTCGTCTCAACGTTCCCAAAGTTCGGATGACGGCGAGTTGCTTCTCTATCGGCAAAGTATTCAGCGATTCCCGTAACGCTTTGACAGTTACTCCCTGTTGCTGATCGCTTGCCCCCGGCATATTCACGAGCGCAGTTCTCACCACGGTAGAGAATCGCTCATCATCGAGCAGTCGGGTGAGTAGCGGCACTGCTTCTTCGTTGCCGGTGCGTGTGAGGTTGAGGCAAGCCACGTACACGCTGTGCAATACGGCTTGGTCGTCTGTCTTGTTGTCCAAGAAGGAACGAAGGGTGGCGATGTCGTCCGCTTTCGCTGTGGAAAGGACGAGCAGGAATGATAACAGGTAAATGATTGTGTGTCTTTTCATAACAGGTGAGTTCGTGGTGAGCGTGGGGGACAAAACGTCAGCATGGGAACGTTATACCATAAACGGGGCAAAATTGGACGTTTTTTCCTTGCGTCCTTTGCGCATTAGCCGACGGGTGCATCAAAATTTTGTGGGCAAATTTCGGAGGTCACAGTGGTAGTCAATGGCATTGATTATTTGTTTTCCAATTTTTCCTCGCACAAAGGCACAAAGTGCACAAAGGAGTCACAACTGCCGTCAATTCCTTTGTGTCCTTCGTGCCTTTGTGCGAAACATTATCTCTATTATTTAAGACACGGTGTTGTAGTCGGGCGTTTGTAGCCCAATAAATCCGCATCAAAACACGGTCAATAGAGGGGAGTTGCACCATTTGTGCGTCTGTGTGTCCGCACCAGAAAATCATGCCTCTGAAAAAGGTGTCTCGCCCTATTTATTACCCAAATGAGCAACTGAACTTTGATGCGCCCTTTGCACATTCCTTTGCGGACTTTGAGGTTAAAAAAAAGGGAATTTAACTGCAAAGTCCGAAAAGGATTTTTTTATCTGATTTTTTTCTGTCTTTTTGTCAAGTTTCCTGTCTTTTCGTCCGACTTCAAGTATGTCGGTCTTTCATTTGTTGATGTTAAGATAGGCAAAGTATCATCTATGATAAAGGTTTTTCGGCTTCGTTTCATTTTAGCGGTTGTGGCGGCATCCTGCTCTGTCTTTACGGGATGTGGTTGGGAGCAGTCTGCGCCCGTTGCCCAACAAGTTGAGGAAATACGTCAGCCGATTGCTTTTCTGTATGACCACGCTGCGGGAATGGAAATTGCCCGGCGGGAAAGAAAACCGACCCTCGTATTTTTCTCCGTGCCTGACAACCTCGGCTCGCAACGGATGCTGGAAACCACCTTCCACGATGAAGAAATCAAGCGGCTTGCCGAATGGCTCGTCTGTATCCATGTGGATGGGTTGCAGGAGTCGGCGTTGTGCGAGTCGCTGGGAATCACCAATTTTCCAACCATTATTCTTTCCAACACCAATGGAGCCGAAGTCCGCCGGCTCGTCGGGCGGCAAACCCCCGACCAACTTGCCGTCCAAATACATGTTCTCTTACAGGTGATGGCACTGCGGCCACAAGCGGTAGGGCGGTGAACGAAACCGACCTCCTGCGGTTATTGTTTTAATCGCAAAGTTCGCAAAGCACGATTTTATGCCATTTACAGTGCAATAAGGCTCCTTTGCAGTTAAAGACGGAGGATTTAACGGGCTTCTTTAACGGGCTTCGAGTTAACCGGCTTTCGTCAGTTCGCGGAACCGTGCCGAAATGTCGAGATCCTTCTTTTTGAACTCCTCCATCGCCCCATTGAATACCAGCCGTCCTTCATTGATGAACAACACCCGCGATGCCACGGCTTCCACTTCCTGCAAAATATGTGTCGAGAGCAAAATGGTCTTTTCCTTGCCGATTTGTTTTAACATTTCACGAACGCCGTGAATCTGGTTCGGGTCAAGCCCCGCCGTCGGTTCATCGAGAATCAGCACTTCCGGTTCATGCAACATGGCTTGTGCCATTCCGACACGCTGCCGAAACCCTTTGGACAATTTGCCGATAGGCTTGCCATAGACCGATTTGAGAGCGCACAGTTCGACTACGGTGGCAATCCGTTCCCTCAAATGCTGTCCCGACATTCCCCGGGCTTCACCGAAAAAGCGGAGCAGGGAGCGGGGAGTCATATCGGGATAGAGCGGACCATTCTCAGGCAGGTAGCCCAGTTTTTGAGCACCGGCAATCCGGTCGATGGACATATCGTGTCCGGCAATCTTTGCCGTCCCTTTTGTGGCGGCAAGATAGCCGGTTAACAGTTTCATAGAGGTGCTTTTTCCGGCACCATTGGGACCGAGAAACGCCACCACCTCGCCGCTGTTTATGGTAAAGGAGACATCATCAATCGCAGCAAATTCACCGTAGTATTTGGTCAACCCCACTGCTTCGATCATTGTTTGGGACATCTTTTGATAGTGATATAACAAATTGCCAATTCTACGTGGATTATCGCTAAAAATGAAAAAAAAACAAGAGTGCGGTTAAATCCGGGTGCATCAAAGTTCAGTTGCTAGAGCGTATTTCTTTTTACTCTGGAATGAACAGAACGGAAAGTTTTTATTTTCTTCCACGAAAGACACAAAAAGCAGAGAGTGTAGCACCGAAGTAGCCGATTTTTTCTTCGACAGTACAAAATGGGTGTCAAAACGCTAAAAATAGCGTGATCTGTCTCCCCACTCCGTTGACACCCCCAGAACAGCGGGCAATTTTGCCC
>Ga0099364_10011716_pt1 | contig 11928 bp, 10 predicted proteins | sample TergutTh196P3_FD_73070 | JGI IMG/M metagenome (GOLD analysis project Ga0099364, IMG submission 73070) | Microcerotermes parvus P3 segment gut microbial communities from Pointe-Noire, Republic of the Congo - Th196 P3 | ecosystem: Host-associated > Arthropoda: Insects > Digestive system > Gut ...
CAAGAGGACATGGACAAGACGTTATTTGTTCGTCTCTGTCGTCCGGGCAGTGGTGTGATACTCAATCCTGTTGACCTTGAGTGAGTCGATTGTGATTGTTCCTCAGAGTCGGCGGTCGTTCCGCCGACTCGCTTTTTAACGAAAGGAGTGATAATATGGTTTCATATAAAACGATGAACAAAAGATTGATTGCATGCCCTTTTTGTGGGAGTAACAAAGTGGAGTTATGCCTTTGCATGGAAGAGCATGAAAAATTCGAGGATAGTTCTCCAGGAGCAATCTGTGTAGAATGCTGTGTGTCTACTGGAGCTAAAGCGTCAAATCGTCTCGCTATTGCCTCATGGAATAATCGTGTTTTTGGCGATGGGGTACCTTGTGTTCAAGGTTATAAGGCGTGTCCATTTTGCGGAAGTAAATTTGTGCAATTATTTGAATGCGAATTTATGGATAGTCTTGTGTATATAAAGTGTGCCTGTGGTGCGCGAACAGAGTCAGGAATAGAATTAGAAGTAGTGGCGGTTTGGAATCGTCGCGTTACACAATTAACAAAACAATGAAAGGAGTCATTGCAATGAAAAACTTGATATTTTGGTGGGGCGTATTTTTTGCTTTGGTGTGTGTGATTGTCATGTTTGGCATGACGGCGTTCGGACAGAATCCGCCTCAACCTGCACCTGTAGAAATGCAACCGTTGATTAACATGGAGGAGTTTTTTGAACCGTTAAAAGAATGGTTTTTCGACATTCTGTCACAGTACTGGGTGATTCTGTTAACGTTTTTTGTTGTTTGGTTTTCTTTGATGTGTGCTTTATCATATCTGGATGGTATGGTACAACGTAGACTTGCGATTCAGCGTCATCAAATGCAGTTTCGTGAAAAGCAAGCGGTGGCAGAGTTTGAAAAACAGAGTAAACTTGAGGACTATCGTCGGCAACTTCGCGAAAGCCGTTATGTAGAACGGCATGAAGCAGAGTATCGTAGCCGTGAATTGAACAATATTGTTCTGCGGGATGGCGAGAATTTTGCTAATGTTGATGGAACGTATTATGTTCGTTCTGAGTTTCATGGTGTCGTAAATTACAAGACACTTGATCAGTGGCGTTCGGAAGTAGAGGCAGAGAATTCTCAACCTCTTGATTTTGACAACAATGATTATGGTAAGATATATGATAGTATTGTAGATTCGGATTATCGTGGCACAGTTTCGGACGCAGATTCTTATGGAGGCAGTTTGCCGAATTCTGAGCGATATCAAGAGGGTGACCTTGGTCTTGAAGACGAACCGTTACCTTATGAAGATAAGGATGATGATAAAGATGAGCGTGATTGGATTCACCAAAGAGTATTTTCGGAATTTTTTAAGCCGGATGTTTCATCTAGGCATGAGAAATTTAGTTCAGGTCTTGACGATTTCGAACGTGAATATCGGGAGCGTCAATCGCAATTTCGTGGTGGTTATTGAAAGCACTTTAACAAAGGAAGGAGAATTTTATGTCGGCAGAAGTCGAAGGCGTTGGAATGCAGAAGCAATACGTTTGCTTCGTTAAGAGTCGTCCGGGGGTTAATTTCCGCCCCTACACGGAAAAGAGTAATCCTAATAAGTTGGTTGTTAAGCCTATGCGAGATTTTTTGGATCACGAAATAAGTCGCTGGTTCAAAGCAAGTGAATCGGAAAAGACGGAATCGGCTGTGCTGTTGAAAGTGTCTGCTGAACACTTCTTCGCGGATGTCGATAAGTCCGGTATAAATTCTGTTCTTGCATCGATGTTGGGATGGAATTATGCCGAGGCTGCGCGTATTGTTGAGAACGAAGGTTGGGTTTTCATATTGACGACTCATCCAAAGTTTGAGTCGAGACCGTATTCATTTGTTCGTGTTCGAGACGATGACAATTATGCGGCAGGATTCGTAGAGAAGATTCTTTCAGTTCGCGGCGGCGAGATTGCTTTTGAGGAGTACGATCCAGAAAAGCATGTTGCCGGGTATCGGTATGAACCATAGTAGATTGAACCGTCTAGTTGTTTTAGGCGGTTTTTTTTAATTGGATTTGTTGACGATCATTTCATTTTGGTTCGAGTGGTATTGGTTGATGTCTTTGGTTTGGTAGTGGTGGCAATCTAACTCGTTGCAATGGTGGCATTTGTTCTTCTGGTACTCCGGGAGGACGCATCATTTCTACAAATTGTCGCATTGGTTGTTGGAGTTTTTCGTCAATCTTATCGTCTAGTTCTTCCCAGCGTTCATGAATGTGTTGTGGAATTTTAGCTTGAGGTAAATCTCTATTTATTTCTGGTCTTTCGAATTTTGGTCTTTCGGGTCTGTTTTGCATTTGTTCTTCCAGCTCTTTTGAGAAAAGTCCGAGTGCTATTACAGCACTAACCAGAATATAGCAAATTATTATCGATGCAATGGCGGTGATTGTTGAAGCAATTGCAGTGATAGCGATAAGTATCACGGTTGTAATGGTGAGTGGATGACGTGTTAATTTTGAAAAATCAGCTTGATTCGCAGGAGTGGAGATATTATTCTCTGTTTGATTCTTTGGGGGTACAATTTGTTGTGTGTTGATTTGTGGTGGTATATTAAAGTTAATGTTTTCCGGATTGAATAATTCTTCTGCTCGATGATATTCCGGAGCATAGAATTTGAGTTTTGTAAGATTTTTTGCTTTTACTTCAATATTGTCGTCTGTGATACGTGTATCAGGGTTGATAGCACCTTGCTCAGCCAAAGCAAAAAGTTCTTTCTTGTTGATGGGACCTATTTTGTAACCGTTGTTATCATAATAATAGAGCGGTGCTTTTAATTGTGCCATGATTTTCAATGATATTATAAAAAGGATTGTAGTTAATCATGCATAGTACCGATTACATAATTATCACGATATTCTTTTAACGATAACGAATCGCAATGAAAGCTTACAAGACATCTCAAGGCAACTGGCAAGTCAACTTCAGTGAGCGGGGCAAGCAACGGACTCTGTATCTTGGTCGTGAATTTAATTCGGCAAGTGCTGATCGGGTAGCGAGAATCGTAACCGATATTCTTTCCTGCCGCAAGAGGGGGGAGGAGCTGCCTTTGGAAATTCTCCGGAGGATTCAAAAACTTCCGGAGCGAGTCCGAAAGAGTTTCGAGAAGCATGGTCTCATCGGCGGCGTGTCGGTTTTGACTCTGCGTGAACTTTTGGAAAAGTTTTACGCGACGAAGAGCCATTGTAAGCGGAGTACTCAGCTTTGCTATAAAAACATCGGCAGACATCTTACCGATTTTTTCGGAACGGATTGTCGGATCAATTCGATTGGAAAACTGGAATGTGAACAATTTAAGAATCATTTCCTCGTAAAGTATGCGGCTTGTACGGTTACTCGTGCGTTGCGTTCTTGCCGGACGATTTTTAAGTATGCTGTCGATGGAAATTATCTTTCGGCGAATCCTTTCAAGGGTGTGTCGAATCCTGCGGAGGTTAATCTTGCTCGTCAAGTTTATGTTAGCCGTGAGACGATTTTCAAAGTGATGGCTTGTTGCCGGGACGATTATCATCGGTTATTGCTTGCGTTGGGCAGATTCGGCGGCTTGCGAATTATGTCGGAGATTCGTCATTTGCGTTATTGCGATTTCAAGGAAAAGGTGATTTGTATTCATCAGGATACGAAGACCGGCGCGCGAGAGGTTCCTTTGTTTGGGGAAATCAAGGAAATTTTTGATCGCATTGTTTTGGGATTGGGCGCAGATTATAAGCCGGGCGATTTGGTTTTTACAGGATTGCCTAGTTTTCGCAGACGAATTTTTGCGGCGATTCGTTCTGCTGGAGTTGAGCGTTGGGAGAAGTTGTTTACGAATTTGCGTTCGAGTTGTATAACGGACATGGTTGAGCGTAAGTATTCGGAGAAGTTTTTGGATGCGATGTTTGGTAACAGTGCGTTGGTTCGTAGCCGTTATTACATTCAATTTCGGAAGGATCGGGAGTATGCCAGGGCATTGGAGGAGAACGAAGTTTTGCGTAAAATATCGGTTGAGAGTGATGCTGGAATCGACATAGATTCGTTGCCGAAAGAGGTACTTTTAGTGTTGAGGGATTTATTAGTAAATCGCTTTGGCATTGGTAAACAAGTGGGTTGCGGGCTGATTTACTAATAAAACAATTTTTACCCATGTTTCCCATTTTGCCCATTTTCGTGAAGTCCCTTGTTTTTAAGGGTGTGATTTTTGGGAATTTTGGAAAATTTTGTAAATTTTTGCATTTTAGCCCTTGACATAGTCCATTCCGGCTTTTGTCCAAACGTTAACAAAAGCCGGAATGGAGCAACGCGCAATGACGGCAACGGGTATAAAACTTTCCGGCGAAAGCCTAAGGTTTTTAACAGAAACTATTAGAGGTTCCCAGAACTTACCGACGGACGAGTTTATGGGGGTGTGGCAAAAATTAGTGGATATTTTCAACATTGCACAAGAGCGGGGCGACGTTAGCCCCCCGGTTTTGTGCGTGTTGGTTCAAACCCACCGGGGGCTAATACCCCACTTGCGCTACGCCTACTTTATTTTGACACACCCGGTTTATGGGGGCAGCTCGATGGGAAATCTCATCTCAAAAACACTGTTTTGAATTTGGTATCCGCCGTTTTCCTGTTTTCTGTATTCGAGCAACATATCTGGAACCATCGGCTGTAATATGAGAACATCCAGCGAATCAGGATACTCTCGATTTTCCCGACGATACCGCTCCAACGCCAGTGCCAAACGGAGTGTCTGGACTCGCGATTCCTCTTCGAATTGTAATCGGTACATTTCTCTTGCCGCCCAAGTTACCAAAACTCCTGCTCCAAAGCCTGCCAACTTCGACCGACCCGACGTGAAAAGAGGATTCCAAGAGAAATCTCCCGACTCCTCCATCTGTATCGTCAAAAATTGTGTCATTTCTTGTTGATCCATCATGTGAAGAGGTTTCCCCATTTCACTCAGCCGTAACGCCTCCAGTTGCTCATCAAGATTATTGCCTGCTTGTTTTTCCAAAAGTCCGCCGTAGGTTTTGATTGCGCCGTTTAACTCTTTGGCGACAGTGTTCCAATCAAAAGAGATGAAGTCTAACATAGCAATCATATCTCTTGCTTCACTCGGCAAATTATCGAGGAACCTATTATGCGTGCGCGGAAGAGCGTGCATGGACGACAAAACATCCAGCAGTTGGTAATGTAAGATAGTGAGAGTCGTTTGCCGATCTTGCCAAGCCGGGAGCGTTTCCAAATCTTTGACCGCTTGTTCTAACTGTTCCGGCGTCCATTGCGGTAGAGTATTGACAATCCCAACGACGGGCAACGACAGCGACTCATCTCTGTTATTACTCAACGCTCTCAACCACTTTTGATTGACCGTAACACGGCGGAAAAGCCGGGCGGCGGTGAGAATGTCTTGCCATGCTCCGTCGATGTCCTGCGAGTCGAATCGGACTTCGGCACGTGCCATAAGTGCTTGGGATAATCTTTCGTGAAAATCATAGACCGCAAACGGCTGCGATGCGATGACAAAATCATTATTGCTTTCACGCACCAGAGGAACGAAGTAATGCGGTTTCGCTGCGGCAACATGAACGGCATCTAACCCTTCTCCCACAAGAGCAAGCCACTGCTCGAAGTTATTTGGCTCAAAGGGAACAAGGAAATATACCGCCGGTGTTTCGGGATCGATTCCCCATTCACCGCAAACCGTGCGGTAGGGCAAGATTCCTCGAGGATCGCCTGCAAATACTTCGGGACCGTAACCGGTTAAAACATCCCGGAAACCGTTTCCATCGGGTGGAACGTCCTGACGCAGGATTGATTGAACGGCTTCGTGAAAGTCAACGGTTTTGCCGTCTGGTTTTAGGGGTTCGGTAATGATGGTCGTTTCCGGCGAGACGACAAGTTCTGCTCCGCCGCTGACGATACAGTACCAAACGGAAAAAATAAACAGAGCGATGAGGAACAGAAAACCGAAGCATCCGAGACAGCAAGCACAAGAGCAATAGTTAGCGCCTTTTCTACGTGCATTTATTTCCGCGTCGAAGCCGGAATTTTGATACTGAAGTTCGTGGTTAATGTAGTCGGTTTGGGATTGAGAGAAGCTCATTGCCGAGGATATGAATTTTGATTAACGACCGCAGACTTCTAGTATAACCTATTTGGGGAATTTGTCATTGGGTCGACAGTTAGCCGCCCCGCCCTCCCACCCTGGGTGTGTAAAAGTTTGGGAGGTTCCGTTTCTGTTAGAAAAATCTCTATCGGTTGCAACACTTCTTTGGTACAATGACGTGATGGACTTTATACGCAACCGTGTCTTTTCCCGGGCGGGATTGATCGGAAATCCTTCCGATGGATATAACGGGAAAACCATGACCATTATCGTCAGAAATTTTTGGGCAGAGGTCGTACTTTATGAGTGGAACCGACTCGAAATCGTGCCGGGTACTTCCGATGAAAGCGATTTCGACTCCATTCACGAACTCGCCAAAGACGTGCGATTGCACGGCTACTACGGCGGGATCCGGTTAGTCAAAGCCGCCATCAATGGATTTCTCCTCTATTGCACCGACCGCAAGTTGACGCTGCCTGAACGAAATTTTTCACTGCGTTACACGACCTCTATTCCCCGGCAAGTCGGAATGGCAGGGTCGAGCGCCATCGTAGTTGCGACACTTCGGGCATTGATGTCTTTTTACGAAATTGACATTCCGAAGCGGGTGCTGCCTTCTTTGGTGTTGTCCATTGAACGGGAGCAGTTGGGTATTCCTGCCGGTTTGCAAGACCGTGTGGCACAAGTCTATGAAGGTTGCGTCTATATGGATTTTACCAAAGAAGTAATGCAAACCGAAGATGGTTTTGTCTGCGGCAAGTACGAAGAATTGCCTGTCGCCCAGTTACCGCCGCTCTACGTTTCCTATTCGGTCGATTGTAGTGAGCCGACGGAAATTTTTCACAACAATTTGCGTTTCCGATACGAGCAAGGTGAACCGGCGGTCGTTTCCGCAATGCAGCAGTGTGCCGAACTGACGCTACGTGCCCGAGAAGCACTGCTTTCGGGAAAGCAGGAATTACTGCCCGAATTGTTGGACGCTAATTTTGACATCCGGCGATCGATTTGTTCGTTGCCGAAAGAGCAAATTTTGATGGTCGACACCGCTCGTTCTTGCGGTGCGTCTGCTAATTTTGCAGGCAGTGGCGGGGCTATTGTGGGAACGTATCCTAATGAGGCGGCGTTTGACAAACTGCAACACGAGATGAGAAATATCGGCTGCGAAACGGTCAAGCCGATATTATTGCCCCGGCAGTAAAAAAGTTCACAGAGCCCGGTGCGGTAGCACCGTATCTCCCGATACGGGCTCTGTTTGCTCTGCCGTATCTCCCGCACCGGACTCTGTGCACTCTTACCAATGCCCCAGCGCATAGAGAATCACATTGGCCGCAAGTTTCAATGCCGACTCCTGTGTATATCCCCGGCACTCCAACGAACTGGTCTTTTCCAACGCACAACTCACATCATACGGCGAAAAGACGACCACCCAGCGTTCACCCTCCGACAACCGAATACCGAACAACTCCGGCGGTACCTGGCGAATCCTTGCTCGCGTTCCTTGCTCCGGTGTCCGCTCGACCTGCCGAATGTCCAATGCGTTAATCTTAAAGCCGCCGTAATCGTCCGAAAAAATCGGATCACTCAAAGGTATCTTCTCCCACTTCGCTCGAGGCAATACCTTTAACATCTCCGCCTGGAAAGAAGCCGCAAAAGGATCCGCCGAACAAATCGCATTGGCAAAGAGAAATCCGCCGAACTCCAAATGCTGACGAAGTTTGCGGTGCTGCCCCTCCGCTAACTGGAATGTTCCCCGACCATGCGTGAACAAAACCGGATAGTCCGAAAAAGAATCGTCCGACAACGTTACAGCCGCCGTTTGAGTTTCGATCCGCATATCACATTCCTTCTCCAAATAGTAGAGCAGGTTTTGCGGCGCATGCGGCGCAGGATTCGTTGCACCATAATCCAGATACGGTAAAAAAATCCTTGCCCGCCGGTCAGCAATGGTCTGCGTCCTTATAACTTGCTCCGCAATTTCGTCTTTACGTCTCAACTCCCGACTCGTTGCATACGCCAAAATGTTCAAACCGATGCCCAAACCGTTGTCGATTTGCCGCTGCGCAACTTCGGAATAGCGTGTTCCCTCTCGATTGTAGTGCCGATAGACCTCCCAAAGACAAGAGAGCGACGGCTTGCCCTCCACCGGCGGAACATAGACGACACTGGTTCGGCAACCGTAATGAATCCCTTCCAGCGGTCGAATGTGGTCAGGATCAATCGTTTTCTCTGCCGTCCAGATCGGATGCCCCCTTTCTAGTAGAGTCAATTCATAGCCGGGTTCAGGAAAAACCTTTTGCATTAACGCCCGGAAAGTGTTGTCGAAGCCGTTGCCGCCCGGCTGCGCCTCTGCCAATATAAAGCCGCCCTGGTCAAGATACTCTCGAAGTTTTTTCGCAAGCGTTTCCATCTCGTTAGCCGGCAGCACCCAATTCCTTGCCGAAAACGAAATGACCGGCGACTGCAAAAGGTGATCCGGCGTGGCATGTTGAATGTCGATAACTTGCCAAGTTAATTCATCAGGCCATTGCGGCTGCGCTTCGACGTAGAGCGTTAGATTGTTCACATCGTTGGGATGGACGTTCCACGCCTCGTCGTTGCCGAATTGAATTTTCGACATTAAGACCGGTCGCCGTCCCTTAGAGAGAAAGAGCAGAGCAAACGAGGTGTCGGAAATAATCCCGCAGCCCATCGGTCGCCAATGTCCGTTACCAAGAGCGTCTTGGAGTGCTAAAATCTTTTCTGTTCCTGCACGATACCAGTCGTGCTGCCCGATGAAACGTTGGTTCGTCATCCGTCCTACCCTTTCGACGGCGTAGAGATAGTACAACAAGTAATTCGACGAGTTCGGATTACTGTTCACGCTAAACCTTCGGGCGAGCCAATCGATGCCGCGTTCGATTTGCGCCGACGATTCGCTGCTGGGCTTTTGGAAACATTTGATGTCGTTTCCCACTACGGTTGCTCCGCCACGTTCTAACGTTCCAGCAGAGACGATTAAACTGGCAATGCCGGCGGTGGTCATACTTCCGGTTGCACCGCCGCTTCCGCTAAATTTCCCCTCCTGTGTTCTTCTCGAATCTGGTGAGTATCCCCAACCGCCGTCGGAGTTTTGCGTTTCCGACCAGTACCGCAGGGCGAGCCGCCAAACGGCATCGTTGACTCGAACGCCGACGCGTTCTGCTTCATAAAGAGCGAGAATCGAAAATTGCGAATTGGACAAATCGCTTCCTTCGCCGGACGCATAATAATGCCAACCGCCGCTGTTTTCATTCCTCTTGCGTTGCCGTTGTTCGAGTAGTTCGACATTTTGCCGTATTCGTGCCAGGTCTGTAACTGGATCGACGGCGCAGAACGCCATCGTTTGTAGAGCGATGGAATAATTTCGTCCCGCGTCTGTGCCGGAAAAGGCACGCATGTAGGTCATTGCCCGTTGTATGCTTGGATCGTTGGTCGGCACCCCGCAACTTCTCATAGCGAGGACGGCGAGGGCGGTGGTACCGCATCGTTCGTCGCTGACGCCTTCTGTTGCCCAACTTCCGTCGGCTTTTTGTTGGTTTTTGAGGAATTGTATTCCTCGTTGCATGGCTTGTTCGACGGCTTTGGGATCGATGTCTTGTGCTTGGAGTGCGGCGGTAATGACGAAAAAACAGATGCAGTATAGGATATAATATCTCGTCATCGCAATTTTCTCGCTGTTGTATTTGGGTAGATTGTACCGCAACGTCGGCGGTGCCGCAATCGTAAGGAAACAGAACAGGGAGGGGTAACGGGTGTGTAAAAAATTTGTGGGTATTTTCAGCATTGCGCATGCGAGCGGGCAAGTGAGAAAGCGAGCGGGGGGCTAATGCCCCCCGCTCGCTGTGCCGCACCCACTTTATGTTTACACACCCCTCATGGACTTTTTCCCGCCTAAATAGTAGAATTGCTCTGTGAAAGAAAGGAGTAGCAACATGTTTTCTGGAATCGTAGAAGCGTTAGGCAGAGTTTCGGCAATCATTTCGGAGCCGCCCGGTTGTAGGTTAGTCATTGAAGAAACAGCCATTGCCGCCACTGTCAAGGTAGCAGACAGCGTTGCCGTCAATGGTTGTTGTCTGACAATCGTAGACAAAGACGACAAAACGTTCGCTTTCCAAGCCGGTCCCGAAACACTGGCTCGCACCAATCTAGGGCAACTGGTGCAGGGCAGTTTTGTCAATTTGGAGCGGGCACTGGCATTGGGAGACCGGCTCGGCGGACATTTCGTTTCAGGGCACATCGATGGGCAAGCGGAACTCATCCGAATCGACAACCACGGCGATTGGCAAGACTATTACTTCTCTGTGCCGAAGGAACTCGCCGCTCATATGGCATCCAAAGGTTCGGTAGCAGTGGATGGCGTTTCGCTTACTCTCGTCGCTTGTGAAAAGAATATGTTTAGTGTAGCGTTGATTCCTTATACATTAAAAGTGACGACGCTCGGTCAGTGCAAGATCGGCGACAAGGTTAACATCGAGACGGATATTTTGGCAAAGTACGTCCAGCGGCTCATTGAAGCGAAAGAGTGGTAAGGGAAAAGAGGAAGTTAGATTTGTTCCGTAACCTCGCAAGAAAGGGGATAAGTCCCCTTACAGGGCGATGGCAACAACAATTCGATGATAAGGTCGGCGTCATAGCGGTCGCAAATAACATACTGCTCATTGCTCATTCGCTGGTCAATAACAACGTCAGATGAGAAAACAAATTACTGCAAAAAGTGAGAGTGTAGCAACCGAGTAGCCCAAAATAGCGTTTTGTTCTTTATTTTCAACACTTTACGTTATTTCGGGCAAAATCTCCTGTTTTGCAGGGGTATCGACATGACGAGGGAACATGTCACGCTCTTTTCAGCGTTTTGCCCCCACTCTGTACTGTCGGAGAACAAAAGCGGCTACTTCGGTGCTACACTCTCCAAAAAGTCCAAAAATCTGCCTAACTTCCCTTGACGGAAAAATACAAGTATGCAAAGAGAACAAAGTACAATTCCATGCCGTTTACGCTATAATGAGGCAGTGTAAGATCCTACCTTTGGGCATCATCAATGAATAAACTCTTTGTTTCACTCGCACTGTTAACACTCTTTTGCACAACAGCCTTCGCCGCAGAACCGCCGACAAAGCCGGAAGATTTAGCAACCGAAATCGAAAAAGTTCTGGAAACCGGTCTCAATCTCTGGTATCCGGCAAGCGTCGATCCTCGCGGTGGATTCCACTCAGTCTTCAGCAGCGATTGGAAAGTGCAACCCTACACCACCAAAGGCATCGTCCAGCAAGCCCGAATGACCTGGACTGCCGCCGAAGTCGCCCACCGACGACCCGAATGGAAAGAAAAACTCAAACCCATCGCCCAACACGGAATCGCCTTTCTCCGAGATAAAATGTGGGACAAAGAATGCGGCGGATTCTACTGGGAAATCAACGCCGACGGCACACCGCCGACCGATAACTCCGAAATCAGTGTTTCCGAAATGAAACACGCCTACGGTATCTCCTTCGGAATCTACGCCGCCGCAACGGTTTATGAATTGACGCAAGACGAAGCCGATCTGCAACTCGCCAAAGATGCCTTCTTTTGGCTCGACCGATTCGGACACGACAAGCGAAACGGCGGCTATCGGGAAGCGTTTTATCGGGACGGTCGTCCGATGTTGACACCGCCTGCGGATCGTCCCAATGTAACGACGGGTCAAGTCGGCGAACCGCTCGGCGGAAAGTCGATGAACACGCACATTCACCTTTTGGAAGCCTTCACCGTTCTTTATCGGGTTTGGCCCGACCCGATGCTGCGGTCAAGATTGGAAGAACTGCT
>Ga0099364_10011717_pt1 | contig 11927 bp, 8 predicted proteins | sample TergutTh196P3_FD_73070 | JGI IMG/M metagenome (GOLD analysis project Ga0099364, IMG submission 73070) | Microcerotermes parvus P3 segment gut microbial communities from Pointe-Noire, Republic of the Congo - Th196 P3 | ecosystem: Host-associated > Arthropoda: Insects > Digestive system > Gut ...
AGATAATGTTTACGAAAGAAGCCACGAAATTTATCACGATGTTGTAGTTACTGACAAAGCCCCAAATCTTCACATTGATGAAGGCCGTGACAATCATCGCACTGGACTGGAGGCGCAGGACATCGCCTATTTTCAGTAATACCAGCGCCTTTACCTTTTGTACCAGCGTGGAGATTTCTTCTTTTTCCAGCTTCGCCGCATCCTTTTCCTTCAGGTATGGATACATCCGGTTCAGATAGGCGTTGGCGAATATTTTTTGCAATAGCTCTATGGCCGCCGCCGCCAGCAAATACCACAGGAAGTTTTGGCTAAACACCAGCACCGCCAACTGGACGAGGATGGTGACAATGCGGCTGATGGTATATATATTGGTCTGGACGTAGTTCTTTTGCTCGGCATTTACCAGACTGTACTTGTAAGCCATGAAATATGTGCTTACCGTGTTAAATAAAAAGATAAAGTAATACAGTGTCAGGTCGCCGGTCGAAATGGCCGCGCTACCTTCCGGCATCTTCACCAAATAGGGCAGAAAGGGTGACAGTGCCAGTCCCAGCACCGCTATGGAGCAGCCGATCGTTATATACGCCTTTTTATACAGGCGCATATAGGACTTGATTTTCCCTATTCTTCCGTGGGCGACCGGGGCGTAGAGGCTGTAGTTCATCGCCGTGCCGATACCCAGCTCCGCCAGTGAAAGGACGGACAAAATGCTGACATACCAATCATTCACGCCATTCAGGGTGTCGCCCAGGTAGCGGATGAAGTATGTGCGTAGCAGCAAACCCAAAGGGCCGGTTATTAAAATGCCCAGATAGCCGAAGGCAATGTTTTTGGTGGCGAATTTAATACGGCTCATTTAATATTTTCTCGTGGGCGGGCCGATGTAGGCATCGGCCCCTACGGTACCATTTTCTCGATTTCCAGGCCGATTTCCTTGGCTCGTCGGATGTATGCGGGCATCACCTCGGACAGCCTATGTTTGATGTCTGCCTCATGGCTGGTGAGCCAGTCAAAGGCGCTAATCATGTCGCCCTCTGCTTTCAACGACTGGACCGGCACGACATATTCTTTGTCCGTGCCGAATATGTCTGTCGCAATACCGCGGGCTTTTATCGAATAGCCCAATGCCAGTGTCGGTACGGCGCTGGAATATGCGGCAATCGTCGCATGGGTTCTCGCCCCGATGAAGAAACGGCAGCGCGCAATATAGCCTTTTAGTTCCTCGGCGGGGGCGTCCGCCATCATCACCATCCGGCCGCTGTCCGCGAAAAGCTCATATAGCTTACGCAAAGGGATACGGTCGTCGTTTCTTTGCCAGACGACATGGGGTATCAGGGCTATCTGCATATCCGTTTGCGCGATGATATGTTTCACCAGGGCCGTGAAGCAAGCCATGGTTATCCCGGCCTCGCCCTCACTGTTTTGCACCAGGGGGCTTAGGTTGATGCCGACCGTGTTTCCGGGAACAAAGCCTTCCGGCAGGGCGTTGTCCGTTCTTTTTAAGCCAAAGGCCGGATCCGGCATCAACAACACGCGGGGATGGCCAATTTTATTCAGGGCGGTAAAACTCAGTGATTCGCGGGCGATGATTGTGTGATAGCGCAGCATGTCGGCGACTATCCTGGGTTCATCCAGCAAATCTGCTTCTATCGAGCAGCCCAGCAGCACGGTCCTAGCACCCCGGGCACAAAATGCGGCGTTCATCAGCACGAGGTCATTTACCATTATATCATAACAGTAGTTGTCTCCGCCAATGGAAATAAACAGCGGCGGTGTTTTTCCTTTGAATACTTGATGATAGCGGTAGCGGATGAAGGATTCGGTGTCACCCGTCAGCTTGCGGTAGATATAGTAGAGGATGTGGATCGGGCGGTAGCGTTTGAAATGGCGCTCCTGCCATATTTCCAGGCGGCCGTCGGCTTCCAGCTCTTGTAGGGAGTAGGTTCTGTCTTCTGCCGCGTTTACGCTGAGCAGGGCTGCCGGGCGGTTTAGCATATGGGCGAGGCTGTTTACGATGGCCTCGCAGCCGTGGTTAGCGCTGCCGGCGTGCATGTAGAGGATGATGGGAGGTTTAATGCATAATGCATAATGCATAATGCATAATGGGGGTCGTTTCCATAGATGATATAGTCCAACGTAAAGCCGGGGGAAGCGGCCGAACACTCGCGCCTTCAAGCGATAGCCCCGGTCCAGGGCGGGCAGGGCACCCGCTGTCTGCATGGCTTCGGCCAGGTATGTGCTGCATTGCTTTATGTGTTCATCATGGCGCCTGCGTTCGTCGGCGCCCAGCAGGGCTATTTTTCCCACCGTCAGCATGATGGCCTGGATTAGCTTGGCCGCCGCCAGATAATCCAGGTCCGGCCGGACTTTGGCTATTTCAGCACGGGCGATTTGCCAGCATTTTATCTGATCCATGTATGCCGGCGTAAAGGGCCGCATGATTGTTCCGCCGGGATTTTGGTAATAGGCATAGGCTTTCGCCCCGGAGGTGGTAATTTTCTTCGCGCTTTTTGCCGCCGTCAGTAAAAATAACATGTCCTCACCGATGGACAGTCCTTCCATGAAGCGGACTTTGTCCAATAGCTCACGGCGATAGAGCTTGGCCCAGCAGCGGGTGTCGCCCGCAAGGATGCCTTTGGCGATAAAGGCATTGCCATTATATGTGACGGTATCTGCTGGCGGCCCGGACAGGGTGGACAGGGCCGTTTCGTTCAAGCGCTCATATTCGTCCGTGTCATGCCATTTTTCAAAAGCAACACCGGCTATGTCAGTGTCATTTTCATTGATTAGCCGGTATAGCAGCGAAAGCGCCCCGGCGAGCAGGCGGTCGTCGGCATCCACGAAGCTGACATAATCGCCGCTGGCCGCATCCAGTCCGGCATTGCGGGCCGCCGACACGCCCTCGTCCGCCATCGTGATAATGCGGACATTGTCGTGCTGCGCGCGCAGGGCTTCGCAGATGGCGGCACTGTTATCCGTCGAGCCGTCGTCTATGATGATGATATCCAACTCATAATCATCGCTTTGCTGCGACAAAACGCTGTCCACGCAGCCTTCCATGTAATCCTGCCCATTATGGACGGGGATGATGACGCTGATTTTATCTTTTTTATTTTCCGGCATAAAACACCTTCGTGGCCAGCCGCAGCAGGCAAATGTTCATCCCGCAGGGATGTTTGAGTACCATGTACAGCAGGCGGTTTGACATCTGCCTGAGCCGTAGGGGATGTTGCCGGGCCAGTTCGTGGCCGTTTTCCTGGTGGCATATCTCACGGACATTCCTGTGATAGCTGCGTCCGTCTGCATTGCCCCGTGCCTCATTTTTTAGCACCAGCATCAGGCTGAATAAATGCTCACGCCCGCATTGTTCATTTATTTGGGCTTCCGGTATGTCCAGAGCCCGCATTTTTATCTTTTCTTCCATCACCCGCCGGATGCTGCTTTGGTAGAGCTTTTTTTGCTCATACAGGCGGGGCATGTAGTCGTGAACGGCAGACGTATGGTGATAATAATAATGGTAAAAAAAGGCCTCCGCCATGACGACAATCCGCCTGCTGTCAAACAGGGCCGATAAAATCAAAACCGCATCCTCCCCGTATCTAAGTTCGTCGTCGCAGTAAGATAAATTTTCCGTGATCAGCTCCCGTGATATGAGCTTCGCGCAGCGGGAGAGGCTGATGGGGCGCTGTTCATTGCCGAGGATGCCGTGAAATATGGCGGCATGGTCATCTGCCTCATATGTGCCGGGGGATAGTCCCTGCAGTTCGCAGACCGTGCCGTGCGCTTTTTCGACCGTCATATTGGCGCAGATAATTTCCGGCACCTCCAGTCCGAGGCGGGCGGCCATTTCGCTGAGCATCACTCTGTCAACGGAGTCGTCGCTATCCACGAAGCAAAAATACTCGCCCTTGCTCTTTAGTATCGCTTGACGGCAGGCCGCCATCGGGCCGCTGTTATCTTGATGGATGACCGTCACACGGCCATCGCCCGCGGCGTAGTGGTCGCAGATTTGCGCGCTGTCGTCCGTTGAACCGTCGTCCACGAGGACGACTTCGATGTGTTCATAGCTTTGCGCCAGCAGGCTATCAATACAGCGCTCCAGATAGGGCGCTGCATTAAAAACTGGCACGATGATGGAGATAAGAGGGGAGGGCGTGCTCCATCTTTCTCTGTCCCCTGCGCGGGGGGATTGCGGGTCAAGCCCGCAATGACATGATTTTACTTTCATAAAGCGACTCATATATCCCACACAATCTATCCACCAGCTCCGGGAGGCCGGGGCGTGACTCCATATGCCGCCTGGCCGCTTCGCCGTAGCTTTGGCGTTTGTCCTCGCTGGACAAAAGCTCCGAGAGGCCCAGATACAGAGCCTCGGTATCACGGGGGGGAATCAACTGTCCATTTACCCCATCGTTTATCAGTTGCGGTATCCCCCCCACCGCCGTGGACAGCGCCGCCATCCCATATGCCATCGCTTCCATCAGCACGTTCGGCTGTCCCTCGAAATAAGTCGGCAAGACAAAGACGCTGCATTTTTCCATGTACTCCATCCGTGCACCCTCGTCTATCCAGCCCAGATAGGTCACACAGTCCGGCATCCGGGCGGCCCTTTGCCGGAGTCCGTCGTCTTCCCAGATACCGGCGAGGTACAGATGGGCATCGGGGAAATTGTCACGCAACTGCGGCATCACGCTAAGCAGTTCGCCCACGCCCTTCTCGCGACATAGGCGCCCCAGAAATAAAAGCTTCTGTCCGGAATGACTGTCTTTTTTTCGCGCGGGGATAATCACGCCGTTTTCTATTACCGCGATCTTGCCCGCTTCGACCAGCGGCTCAAAAAACGCCTTCCATTCCGGCGACAAAACGATGAAGCGTCCGGCCATGTTCAGTGTTGCCCGTATCCGCTTTTGTGCGCCGGGGCCGGATTCTTCGTGGTAAAAGCGCTTAAAATCGCCGCCGTGTGAGTGAATGATGATTTTTTTATCGAACAAGGCCGCTGTACGGATGAAAAACATTTTACGATAGTAGCTGGAATCCGATGCCATATGGGCGTGGAGGATGTCCATGCGTGGTAGCTTTGTCAGAAAAACAAAATAGGCCCCCACCGCCTGTAGGAGCTTGCGACACTTACCACCATCCACCATCGTGGCGACATAAGTCAAAGCGACTTTTTCTGCCAAGCCGGCTACATAATAGTTATTGACTGTAGCCGAAACGCCGCCGCGCACATGCCTTGCCGGCCCTATCATCACGACCCGTATTTTATGCCCCACCTACTTTGACCCTTTCCCTGAAAAGACCACCGCCACGGTTTTAAATAGTATTTTTATGTCCAGCCACAGCGTCCATTCGTCTATGTACTGTAGGTCATATCTTACCACATCGTCAAAATTATCTATGTCGCTCCGGCCGCTTATCTGCCACAAGCCCGAAAGTCCCGGAGTCATGCTCAGACGGCGGCGGTAATGATGGTTGTATTTTTCAAATTCATCCACTGTCGGCGGCCGGGTGCCGACCAGGCTCATGTCGCCCTTTAATATGTTAAAAAACTGCGGTAGCTCGTCTATCGAAAAACGGCGCAGGAACTTACCGACTTTGGTGATGCGGGGGTCGTCTGTTATCTTGAACATCAAACCGGCCATTTCATTCATTTCCCCCAGTTCTTTCTTCCTGTCTTCGGCATCCTCATACATCGAACGGAATTTATGAATTTTGAAACGGCGGCCATTCCTGCCGATGCGGGTTTGCGAAAAGAAGACCGGCCCCGGTGATTCCATGCGTATCGCCAAGGCGACAAAGGGAAGCAGCACCAGTGTAAGCGCCGAACCGGCCAGCCCGCCGATGATGTCCATGAGCCGTTTTATCAGCAAGCGCTTATGGCTTTGCAAAACAGGCCTATATGTGACCACCGTATAGCTTTCGGCAAATCTTTCAATGTTTTGCTTATGAAAACCCCTGCCGCCAAACGAAAGCGTGAAGTGACAGTTTACACCCATTTCGTCAAAGCTGCGTATTAACTCCTTCATTTTAATCTGCGACATGCCCGGGGCATTGATAAACACTTCATCGCAGGCCATTTGGGCGCTGATGTCACGCAAATCATCAGGACCAGCGACAATCGGAACGCCGAGAATGGATTCATCTGTCCGGTCTGCGTCAAGACAAGCGGCTGCCGTCAACTGATAGTGGGGCTCCATGTCCTTTTTCAAACAGGCAATGGTTTCTGAAAGAATTTCGTCCTCGGCTATCAAAAGCAATTTAGTCGCCGCCTTGTCAGAGGAAAAATAGCTGCGTAGGCCCTTTTTCATCAGCAGATGAGCCATCATGGTAATGATAAAGTTTAGTAAGCCAAAATACACCAAGATCAGGCGGGAGAAAACATCCGCCCATTTTAAGAAAATCATCATGCTTCCAACGATAAGCAACATGAAGGCCATATATTGAAAAATAGCCACCGCCTCCCTTTTGAGGCTGCGTCGCAAAAAATCATGGTTCCAGTCCAGGATGAAATTATAGACGGTACAAAACACCAAAAAGAGCGCCCCGACCTGATAGTGGATGGCCGTATCTTCCATGCCCTGAAAGCCCGGATGACGTATGTAGGTCGCCAATAAAAAAGTCGCCACTATACATAGCATGTCCGTAAGCCATAAGCCGTATACTTCGAGGATTTTGCTTCGATGATTCATGCGGGTATTATACCACACTCTTTCTGCTTAATAAAGACCACCAATATCCGGCCTCTCCCTCATCCGCGCACAGCATGGCTCCCCAGTACATCCCGAATAAGAAAAGCAGATAATTACGACCCAGGTACAACGAGATGAATTGCCCTTCGACCACTGTGTATATCGAAATTATGACCATCATCACCAAGGCCATATAGTCCCTTTGGCGGCGACATTCGTTGATCAGCAACAGATGGGCAATACAAAACAGGCTGCCGGGGATGATGCCGAACCAATAGAACATCCGCACCCAGCCCATGTCGAAGCGCATTTCATAATTGGCGTTCGTGGCAAACAGCGTCCATTCACTTAGGCGGGCGCTGTCGCTCGGCCTGTCAAAATGCAGACCCCTAAGGCGCCCTGTCAGTATCTTGTCTACAGCCCCCGGCCATGTGTCTGACCACCAAAGATGCGTTTGGTCGGCCCAATAGGCCGCCCAGATCGAAAAGGCTATGCACAGTAAAAATACGCCCATTCCGACAAAATACGGCCAATCTTTTTCCCTGAGCCTAGGCATTAGATGAAACAGTGCCGCACAAATAATAAATAGGGTACATACCGCGAAGCCGGTGTTTGAATCCGTCAGCAGATACAGGCCGATGTTGGCGGCGAACAGCACCGCATATGCCGGCCACCTAAGCTTCTCATAATAACAATAAAGGAATAAAAGCAACGTCATCAAAAGCATACAATAGAAAGTATTGGGATGCCCGATGCCAAAATCATAGCGGGTTTCGATTATCCCCTCCCTGAACACCTGCGTCGTACTAATATCGCGGCCGATGCCCATAAACGCCAGCGCCACAATCAGCAAAAAGCCCGCAAGCGAAAGCCAAAACGTGTATTTCATCGCCGCTTTTATATTGACGCAGCGCATCGCCGCAACAAAAAACACTGCCCGCAGGGCGACGTTTTGTCGCGTCAGGTAATACATCAGCAGCGCAAAGGCTGCAAAGGCGATAATCCACAGCCATTCTTTTTTCGTGTATTTAGTGAAACAGACGGCCAAAACAAATAGAGCAAAGGTAAAGCGGTATATCAGGCCCTCCGGCAGAGGCGTGAGGATGGACCTGTCGTGCAGGACGATGAGCAGCTCTATCGTCAGGCCGATATAGAAGCAGTATGCGGGAAGTTTGCTTAGTCTTTCTTTCATATTTTAAACACCCTCCGCCTTAGGCTCCAGAGAATCCGCACCGCCCAAAACTGCCCGGCGACTAAATACGCCCACATCCGTTTGGCCAGCAGCGGCAGACCCTTTGGATACTGGCCCAAGCGGGCATAGCGGCGGCTGTTTGCCTTGTATGCGGCCAGCTCCCGGCGACATTCATCGGCCGCGAAAATACGCCCGCGTCTGTCCATGTAATGAAAATCACGGTAAATATTTTGCTCGCCGCACCAATAGCCATCGGAAACATTGTGCCGCCCCCAATACTTAGGGGCGAGGATTAGCTGCACTGTTTCGCTGATAAAGGCCGGCATACAGGCAAAGGATGAATTGGATAACAACAGATAATGAGCGTTTTTTATGATGCTAAAATCCTTGCCGATGTCGAAATGATACGCCGGTATCTCCGGCAAAACCTTCCCCGCCGAGGCGACATCATCGGTGATTATCATAAACTCCATGTCCGGCCGGATTTTTTTCATGTGGCGCATGCCTTTTAGCCAATATGAGCGCCTAAGGGTAAACTCCGCCTGACCAAAGTACTCGCCGCCACGGAAATTCATGATGCACAGATTGTCGCGGCAATACTCATAGGTGTCGTATTCCGGCCTTACTTTGAGCCAATTCTTTAGCTCATCATAGTATTTTGAGAAATAGCCCTCGTCCTGCATATTACCATAAATAAGTGTTCCGTCCGGCGCGTCGCCTAAAGCCGGGTCGGCACCGGCCACGTAGCAGCCATGCTTTAAATCATGGAAAGTACCCAGATACAACCGCGCGTCGGCCTCCACCAAACGGTTAAAGCCCGCTTTTTCTGCCTCGGATATGGCCGCGCCCAGGTCCATGTCCATGAAGTACATGCCTTTATCATTATGGATATTATGGCCGAAGCGCTCCTGCCCCGCCGTGCCGAAAGCCACGCCCTTCTCGGTGGCGATGGCCCGCGCCGTCACGTAGCAAAACAGTTGGTTACCCAGGCCCTGCCCTTTCAGGAATTCAGTCCCGATCATTTGGCGGCCTCCATCGTAGGGGCGGCAATCTGCCGCCCGCGGTCAAGCACCGTCTCCACCAACTTACCGTCCTCCACTTTGTAGACAATGTCACAATGAGCGATCGTGTTCAGGCGGTGGGCAATGACTATCATTGTCTTTTTGCCATAAAAGCTGTTTATCGCATCCATCACGTCGGCTTCCGTCTCCGAGTCCAGGGCCGAAGTCGCCTCATCGAAGACCAGGATGTCGGGATTATGGTACAGGGCCCGGGCTATTCCTATCCGCTGCCTTTGCCCGCCGGACAAACGCACACCCTGCTCGCCGATGTGGGTGCTAAGGCCCTCCGGCAGCTCCCGTACAAACTCGTCCAGTTGGGCTTCCCTTAGCACCTGCCAAATCCGTTCCTCATTGATTATATCACCGCCAATGCCGAAGGCGATGTTGTCGCGTATCGATTCATCAATCAGATAAATAGCCTGCGGGATGTAGCCGATGGACGACAGCCATGACTCGTAATTTTCGTATATATCCCGGCCGTCACAGGTTATGGTACCCGCCTGGGCGCGGAGCAGACCCAATAAAATATCGACAATGGTGGACTTACCCGCCCCCGATGCCCCGATGATACCGACCGCCTTGCCGAATGGCACACGCATACTGGCGGCAGAAAAAATATATTTGTCGGTGCCGGGATAGGCATAGGTGATTTTATTGAGGGCAATTTCGTCTTTTAAGATAAGCTTGGGCGAGAGCGACTTTTTCTTTTGTTCGGCCAGGTCGGCATCTATCCGCATACCCTCGTTTAAGTTGTCGAAGATATACTCAAAAGCCGGTTTATTGAAGGCTATTTCTGAAAAGTAGGTGTTCATCCGCGTGAAGCTGGGCAGCATCCTAAGCGCCGCTGCCCCGAAGAGGGTCATTGTCACCGCCATTTCGTCGTAGGCTGTTCCGCTGGCCATCAGGGCAAAGACAAAAGCGAAGACACCGACGATGAACACCGTTTCAACCAAAAGGCGCGGCGTATTGTTTAGCACCGTGTATGTCCGCATTGTCCGGGCGGCGATATGGCCGCTGTCGTCATATTTCCCGACGAAAAAGTCCGTCCGGTTCAGCACCTTGATGTCTTTTAAGCCATAGACCGAGTAATGACGCCAGCGCGAGGTCTGGGCTTCAATTTCGTGGTTTTCGCTGCCGACTTTGTTGATGATAGGCCTGAGTACTTTCAAGAAGAAAATCGTCACACCGCCAAACAGGGCCATCACCAGCAGGGTAAATTGCCAATCGACCCAGACGAGTATGATAAAGAGCAAAATCGCCACGACAGCCTCGCTGGCCAGTTGCAATACCGCTAAAATCAGGGCAAAACATTTGGGGATGTCAACGCCGACCATGCGGAAAACGGTCGGTATGTCCGTTCCCAGATAGTCCTCGTAGGGGCGGTTTAAGAATTCCCGCAGGACGCGGCTGGTCATTTTTATTTTATTAAAAGCGATAAAGGACGACTGATGGTAGGCGAGGAACATGGCAAAGAGGTTCTTGATGACGAAAATCACGACGATGCCGACCATGATGACCGCCGCCAGTTGGCGGAAGTTGCTGATACCCAGGAATGTATGGATGGCCGACAGGTATTTGTTTCTTTCGATGATTGACATGAGCTGGACGGGGTTTAGCACGACCGTGATGGCTGAAAACAAGGCCGACACACCCAGGGTCTCCAATATGCCACCGATGAAAATCAGGACACCCAACCAGAAGAATTGTTTCTTTTGGCGTTTGTCGAGGATGAAGTTTATCGATGCGATTAAACCGGGTTTTTTCATGCGGCTCCTATTTCTACGTAATCTCCCTGTCTCTCCTTATCTTCCCCGTCTTAAAAAAGCGCTTTATACGGCGGATGAGCTTGCGGAAAAAACGCCGGATGAGCATGGATAGCTTGATGAAAATGGCCTGATGTTTCGCCACCGGCTCCATGATCAGGTGGGCGTATTCATCCCTATGCTCACGCAAGTATTGCGGAAAGCTCTCGTCTATCTCCACCCGGGCAAACTGGGCCTCGCTCCCCAGAAAGTCCTTCCCCAGGACGGTTTTTGCCCCCACTTCCGCCAAAGTGTCCTGATGGTTATACTCTTGGTGGGCGGCGGCCTTTATTTTTTCTATTACCCGCTTTGACACATCGGCCTCATTGCTGCCACCCATGTAGCTAAAGTGCCAGCCACCGTCGTCCACGCGGATACTGGCGGGTGAGGCGGGGTCGAATTCGCGGATATGGACTATGCCGGCCTCGGGTATGTGCCTCGCGGAAAATACCTTGCTGCCCAGCCATTTTAGCTGCGGTGTGTGTGGAAGCCCGGAGTCAAGCCCAATGTTTTTATCGTGGGCCAATATGTGCGGGAACTCGCCCGTGATGGAGAATATCTTCCGCGATATTTCCTCACGGTTTAGGTAGCCGTGGAACATCCGCTGGGCCAGATGGTAGACCTTTTCCGGGTCAAAGTCGGCGATGATTTTTTCCAACACGAGGGGGTTCGGTATCTCGTCCACGTCACTGAAAATGATGATGTCCTCCTCGTGTACACCCTTTAAGCCGTTAATCAGGTGATTTTTCTGGTAGCGGTCGCGCTGATGGGGATTAAGCTCCGGCGGCGAGTCACTCACGATGACATAATCTATTTTCGGCAAAAACGCGGCGAACATCGCCTGGTTTTTTTCAAAGCATAACTCCTTTTCCATGCCGGAGAAAGTATGGGTCGCCTCCTCAATGACGAAGCGGTCCACGATATGATCCAGGATATGGAGCCGCATCTTCAAGATGTCCAGCTCATTAAAAAAGGGGAATACATCGTAAACCATCTCGAAAGCTCCCTATGTCTTGGCCTAATTCTACCGCAACAGCCTGGATAATGTCAATTCAATGGGGGAGTCCCCGCGTCCTAAGCGGTATCACCAGGGCGTCATAGGCCAAAACCACGATATAATATAGCCCCGGCCAAAACAGGAAGACCTTCATCCGGGCCGCGTCGCCGCGCTTTATCCAGGTGT
>Ga0099364_10011718_pt1 | contig 11927 bp, 6 predicted proteins | sample TergutTh196P3_FD_73070 | JGI IMG/M metagenome (GOLD analysis project Ga0099364, IMG submission 73070) | Microcerotermes parvus P3 segment gut microbial communities from Pointe-Noire, Republic of the Congo - Th196 P3 | ecosystem: Host-associated > Arthropoda: Insects > Digestive system > Gut ...
CATTGCTTTGCAGTCCAAGTGAAGAGCGATTTGGCTGGGAACACCGATTTTTTCGATCAACCGTACTGTTTCGGCGGCAGTGGTCAGAAAGTTGGTTTCCTTTGGCGAAAGCGGTTCTAAGGCAATTTGAACGCCGCATTTCTCCAACATCGGAACGGTTTTTTGCAACACATCGGCGGCGTAATCGACAGCCTGTTTGCAGGTTACGTCCGGCAAAACATTCCGTTGTAGGGGGGAACCTAGGACCATAAAGTGTCCGCCCAAGTCGGCGCAGAGCCGAATTAATTCCAAAAAATAATCGGCAGTCTTCTGCCGTATAACCGGATCGGGAGAGGTGAGAGAATATCCTTCCGTTTTTGCGAGGAGCCAGTGGAGTCCGGTGATTTCCAAGTCGCTTTTTTCAGCGAGGCGGCGGATTTCCACCCGCTGTGCCGCCGGTATATGAAACGCATCTTTTTCGATGGTAAACGGAGCAATTTCAATTCCTTCGTAACCGATTCTTTTAACGTACTCGAACACGCGGGGAAAGTCGAATCCCTGTGCAGTGTTCCACGCTTCAAACATCTCATTGCAAATGGCGAATCGCATGGCTAAAACTTTCTAGTCTCGTTGAAGTAATGGTCGAACCTACATGAGCCAGGATTGAAACGCATCACGATTTTCGTCGAGCGAGTCAATCAATGGTAGCAGTATTCATTGTACTGCCAAACACTTCAAATGTCAATTCCAGTGCTTGCCGGACTGCGCATTTCTCTCCCGCCCTCTTGCCGTCGAAGGCAAAAACGATTAAACTCGAAATCATGACACCAAAAGATTGCCTTCTTGCTGCATTGCGTCGGGAACATCCTGAACGAATTCCGGCGTTCGAATGGTTCATTGACGATGCCGTTTCCCAAGCATTGTGCGGCACCAATGATACCATCGAGGTTGTCGAATGTTTGGATTTGGATGCCGTCAATGTCCGACCCGACTACGACAAGACATGGAAAGACGATACGACCTTTGTGGACGAATGGGGCATCGAACGCAAATTGACCGGCGATGTGTTGCCCGCCGTGTTGCGCTCTCCGATACCGAACATTGCCGCACAAGCCGATTTTATTTTTCCCGCCCTCGATGCACCGCACCGGTTCAAAACTCTCGAAAAGGCACTCGAACGATACGGCGACCACCGGGGAATCGTCCTGAATTTACGCGACGGCTTTTCCGATATGCGGGATCTGCTCGGTTATGAAAACGCCTTGATGACACTCTTGACCGACAAGAAACACTACACCGATTTAATGAAACGAGTCGTGGAGTACAACCTTGCCTTGGCAGGTCTCGCTGTGAAACGTTATGGAATTCAAATCGTCGGCACTACCGATGACGTGGCGACGGGACGAGGAGTCATCATCAGACCGAAGGTTTACACCGAAATGATCTTTCCGCATTTCAAGGAAGTCATGCAGGGTTATAAGTCATTGGGTCTGCTTGTCATCAAACATTCGGACGGCGATATTCGCCCCTACCTTGACCTTTGGTTGGAAGCCGGAATCGACTGCTTGGACCCCATTGATCCCGGCGGCGGACTCGATATGGGAGAAATGAAACGACTCTACGGCAATCGGATTTGTCTCAAAGGCAACATTGATTGTACGGGACATCTTTGCGACGGCACATCGGAACAGGTTGCCGAAGAGGTCCGCATTTGTATCGAAAAGGGGGGACGTACCGGTCTGATTGTTTCTTCCAGCAACACGATTCACCGGGGAGTCAAGCCGGAAAATTTTCAAGCCATGCTCACCGCCCTCCGATTGTACGGACAACAACAAAAGCCGGAATGAAACGAAGGGTAATGACGAAAAACAAGTTTTCCCCCGCCGCGCAAAATACATGGTATAATAGGAACAAAGGACAGTCCCTGCCGCTTGGAGAATCCCATGACCGCTCCTATCGCCTCCCCTTTAGAATCGACAGTTGAAAAACACATCGACTCGACCAGCCGACTCGTTCGGAACGTCGATATTGCGTTTTCACTGCTCATCGTCATCTCCCTCCTTCTCGGCGTACTGTTCCTTGCCGTCATTGCCGACCACTGGATTCTCAAAGAGGGACTTTCCATGCCCCTGCGGTTCGGAATCTTTGCCGCTCTTTTTTCTGCCATCGGACTTTATGTTTACTGGAAAATTGTGCCGCTCTTTCGTTATTCGATCAATCCGGTCTATACCGCCGACCTCATCGAGAAAGATGTACCGACCTTCAAAAACTCCCTGATTAACTGGCTCCTGATTCGGCAGGAGCGGGAAGAACGAACCGATCTGCCGGACGACAAAATCAACGACCGAATGTACAAAGGCATCGTCCGAACGGTAGCGGCGAAAGTCCAAGCCGTTCCCACTGGACACGCCGTCGATGTCCGCAAACTGATTTGGGTCGGCGTTTTTTGCGCCGTTCTGCTCATCGTGTTTATCGCTTACGCCGCCTTTTCTCCCAAAAATCCTTTTGCATCTCTTGCACGAGTCATGTTTCCTTTCGGCGGGATTGACCGTCCGCAAGCCGCCCAATTTCGGAATGTCATCCCCGGCGATGCCGTTGTGTTGCAAGGGGAAACGCTGACCATTTCGGCGGAAGTCATCAGCCGTAGTGCCGAACCCGTCTATTTAGTTTTTTCGACCGACGATGGTCAGGCGGTCAACCAGCGGATTCCCATGTTGTTGCCGGAAGGAAAAATTGCCTTTGAAACTCTTTTCCCGCCCGGAAAACAGGGGACGGAACGCGGGTTTCACAGTAGCGTCGATTACCGAATCACCCACGGCGAAAGCCAAAGCAAGCAGTTCCGCATTGACGTTCAACCGGCGGCATCGGTCGAAATTGTTGCGCTGCGGTACGATTTTCCTGACTACACCGGTTTGCCGCCGGAGGTTATGGAACATGGCGGCGACATTCGGGCTCTCGAAGGAACAACGGTCACCGTTACCGTCCGAAGTACGTTGCCGCTCCAAAACATAGACATCGTCTTCGATGAGAATCCGGCAAGCAACGTTTCTATGAGCGTGGTCGATTCACTGAAAACCGAGGCAAAGGGAACGTTTACGTTGAAAACACCGTTTCGCTACAAGACGTTTTCCTTTCGGGCAACGGACGAGAACGGCAACGCTTCCCGGCGGAGCGGGATTTATCGGATTGAAGTGATTCCCGATCAACCGCCGAAAGTACAGTGGGCAGACACTGCCGATAATTTGCGGGAAGTTGCCCAAGTCGATTTGCCGCTCAATGAAACGTTGCAACTTCCTATTCAGGGCGAAGACCCCGATTTTGCGTTGCGGTATCTCCGTTTCAAGACGGAATCGGCAGGCAAACGGATTCCTGATGTTGCACTTCTCGATTCTCCTACGTCGGGACCGACGCAGCATCGGGGACAGATCAACAAAACGGTTTCTTTTTCTCCGGCAGAAAAGCGGCTTGCTGTCGGCGACACTGCCGAAGTTTGGGCGGAAGCCGTCGACACGAAACTGCCCGAAGCCAACATCAGTTCGACCCGAAGGATTAAAATCAACGTGATTGCCCCCAAAGAAAAAGAAGAGGAAGAACAGCAACAGGAAAAGAACGACGACCAAGGCGACGGAGAACCGCAACAAGGCGACAACAAAGAAGAGGGGCAAGACAACGCTGACGATAATACCGACGACAACGCTGGCGAGAATGACCCGAATACGGAGGGCGGTGAAGGGGAACAAGACGGCGGCGAACAAAACCCCGATGGACAACAAAATCCCAACGAAGGAGAACAGAATCCCAGCGAAGGCGAACAGTCGGGAGACGACCAAAACACGGAAGAGGAGAAGAAGCAGGAACAGAACCAAGGGGGGGAGTCCGAGCAAGGGGAGCAGGCTGAACAGAATGAGCAGCAAGGAGGGTCTGGCAAGCAGGAAGGGAGCGAAGAGGGGGATTCCAATCAAGGGGCGGCAGGAGATAAACCCGGCGAAGGAGGAGAGCAAGGTGCAGGCGAGGAACCGAAGGATGGTCAAAAGAGTGATGCCTCCCCGGAAAATCAATCGGCAGAAGAAAAGCAACAAGGCGAAGGCGCAGGCGGCGAACGAACCGGCAACGAAAAACAGAAGCAGGATGCCAGCGTAAATCCCGACACGCAAGACGGCGATGCAATGGAACGAATCGTCGAACAGATGAAGGATGAAGGCAAGTTTTCCGGCGATAATCCTTTTCGGCAGAGTGATGCGAACAGGGAACGTAGCGATTCGCTGGACCCGAATTCGCCGAACCAGTCTAATCAGGGAAACGATCCGACCGATCCGAAACAATCGAATCGTCCCTCGGACGGAAATCAGCAAGGGCAACCGGATACCCAACCGGACAATCAATCGGATAGACCGCAAGATGGGAAACCGCAGGAGGGGAATAATTCCGATGGTTCCGATTCGGGACAAACCGGCGACAAGGATTCACAGTCGGGGGATCAGCAAGGCAATCAGCAACCGGGCGAGGGTCAGCAACCGGGACAACAATCAGGTCAGCAACCAGGTCAGCAACAGGGACAACAGCCGGGTCAGCAAGGCGGCGAGGGTTCAGAGGGGCAAGCACCGCAGGGGGGTAATCCGCAGGATGGCGAGCCGGGCGGCGAGCAGGGAGTGCCGGGCGGTACAGGCGGAGGCGACACTGCAACCAGAGAGACCGCACCGGATGACCCTAATTTGAAGCATGCCAGTGAAGTTACGAACATGGTGTTGGACTATCTTGAAAACCAGTTGAAAGACAAACCGAATGAGAATTTGCTAGACCGGTTAGGTTGGACGGAAGACCAGTTACGGCAGTTTTATGCCACATGGCGAAAAATGCAGGAGAACAGCAAGCAACCCGATGGAGACGGAAAAAGTGCTTTGGAAGAGGCGTGGAAGAGTTGGGGATTGCTACGTCCGCCGAGTCGACCAGCAGTCCAGGGGAGTTCTTCGGGCAGGCAGGACAATCGGCGTGTAACGGAGGCGCAGCGTTTATCGGCACCGGCAGCGATTCAGGAGCGGTTCCGTATGTACAATGACAACCTGGGCAAGGATAATAGCGGAAAATAGTAACGCGAACAAGACACGAGGAGACAATACCATGCTACCGCCGAAAATCGCCGCCAGTATGATGTGTGCGGACTTTCTGAATCTCGAAAAAGCGATTGCCGAACTCGAACAGGCAAACGTTGAGTATTTGCATTTCGACATTATGGATGGCGTGTTTGTTCCCAACATTATGCTGTGCAACGAAATGATGAAAGGGCTGCGCCGCGCCACTCGAATCCCTTACGATGTCCATCTGATGATTGTGAATCCTGAACAGAAAATCAGGTGGTTCGATTGGAAGCCCGGCGATATTGTGAGCGTCCATTACGAAAGCACTCCGCATGTCCACAGGGCGATTCAGGAGATCAAAAGTGCCGGTGCAAAGCCTGCGATTGCGCTCAATCCGGCGACTCCCATTTCTTGTATCGAGCATGTGCTTCCTGATGTGGAAATGGTATTGCTCATGACGGTCAATCCTGGTTTTGCCGGACAAAAACTGGTTGAGCAAACGTTGGAAAAAATCAGGGCGGCACGAGACTTTTTGGATACCAACGGCTATCCGAATGTAAGTTTACAAGTGGACGGTAATTGCAGTTTTACGAATATTCCGCGTATGAGGGCGAAGGGTGCCGACTGCTTTGTGGCGGGATCGAGTAGCGTGTTCGCCCCGGATATGACCATTGCGGCTGCCTGCAAAAAGTTGCGGGACACGATGCAATAGTAGCGACCGGATTACTGGGTTGGCAGTAAAATTTTACCAATCGTATTGTTCTTTCTCCGTCATTCCCGCGCAAGCGGAAATCTAGACGTAAAGGGTTAACCCTGTTTCTCTAGATTCTCGCCTACGCGGGAATGACGGTTTTTTGGAAAACTGTTACCGGACTGCCCGGTGAATGCATTCTCAGGGAAAAGCACTTGAAAATCTCACTATTTCGGTTATCTTGAATACATAATTTCATGGTCAATGGTTTCCGACATGCAGCAGGTTCCCCCATCCTATACCGAGCGTCAGCGAATTCGGTCGCTTGTGGAAACCCTGCCCCTCGAAGGATTGCCAGTGCGGAATCAACTCGAACAATGGGCAAAGTCCATCATTGACAATGAAGACCATCTCGCTTGGACAATGGTGCTCATCGGGAGCCGACTCTGGAAGCAACATGTCGTGAACGTACCTATTGCTCAACGGCTTTTGCTGTTGCCGCACTGTCTGCGGAATACCGATCATTGTCCTGCCGACTACGATGCAGAGGGACTGCACTGCCGAGAATGCGGCGTATGCGAACTAGGACGATTAAAATCCGCCGCCGAAACTCTCGGCTACCGCGTCCTCATTGCCGAAGGCTCTCCCGTTGTCATGCAATGGATACTCTCCGGCAGAACCAGTGCGATTCTCGGAGTCGGTTGTCTCCGGTCATTGGAAAAAGCCTTTGAAAAATTGCAACTTGCCGGTATCCCTGCCCTCGCAGTGCCGTTGCATGATTCGACATGCAAGGATTCGACCACCGACCTTGATTGGGTTCTCGAAATGATTCAAACGCCGTTTGAACCTGCCGATCCGAAAGAGGTGCCGCCGTCCTATGTACATCTTCTGCGAGGAGCGGCGCGGCTTTTTAACACGTCTGTCCACACCTTCCCCAACGACCCCGCTCAACAAACGGAATGGCTCGCCTTTGATTTTGCATGCCGAGGCGGAAAATTTTATCGACCGTTTATTACGTTGGCGGTATACGACGCACTGACCGGTTCCTCTTGCACCGCTGCCGATGGGGAAGAACGTGTTAAACAGTTGCCGACGTGGGTGAAAAGTGCGGCGCAGACTGTCGAAATTTTTCACAAAGCATCGCTCATTCACGACGATATTGAAGACGGCGATCTTTTCCGATATGGTCAACCGACGCTGCATCAGTCGCACGGCATTGCGGCGGCAATCAATGTCGGCGATTACCTGCTCGGTTACGGTTATCATTTGATTGCGGAACTTCGGAAGGAGATTTCCGGTGATATTGTTGCGGAAATGCTTGCAGCACTGACTTCGGCACACTGCCGATTGAGCATTGGACAAGGAACGGAATTGGCGTGGAAAGCAAAAGGAGTCATCCCGGTAGCGGAAGATATTTTGCGGTTCTATGTCGGCAAAACTTCGCCTGCATTCGAGGCGGCACTCTGTCTCGGCGTTTTGTGTGCCGTTGCCGCAAAGGGAATCAGCGAACAATTTTATCGGGAGGTGCAGGAAAAACTTGCCCGATTCTCCCGGCATTTAGGGGCGGCGTTTCAGATCAAAAACGATTTGGACGATTGGTTTCCCGACTCGGCGAACAAGAAGATTGCCGGTACGGATATGGCGGCACTGCGTCCGACGTTGTTGCACGCTTGGATTGAAAAAGCGTCGGACAAAGGTATTTCGATGTCGGAACTTTCTGCGGCGGAGTGGTTTGAGCGGTTTCAGCAATCGGGACTGTTCGATCATGCGCGTCGGCTTGCCGCCCGGTATTCGGACAAGGCGCGGGAGTCCGCTTGGGGCATTGACCCTCCGCCGCTCCGTGCGTTGCTGTTGCATTTTGTGGAAGCGTTGGGAATGAGTTGACGACACGTAATATCAGTTCGCCGCTCCGCCTGCGGAGCGAAGGCAAAGACACCTCGGAGAACGTTCATGAAAGCCGGGAGCGCAACAACGTGTAGCAACCGGATAACACGTCGACCCTGTCATTCCTGCGTAGGCAGGAATCTAGAGAAGAGACGTGAACCATTTACGTCTAGCCCTGTTTATTAGACATGACCGCCTGTGCGGGAATGACGACAAAAGAACAATACGATTAGTAAAATTTTACTGCCAGCCCAGTACAACTGTGATCAAGACCGCACGCCAACGTCATACTTGTCCTCGAGAGTCTGCGACACCGCCGCCAACTCTATGCAATGCGGAGAGAAAATAGGAAAAATAGAGAAACTCATACTGCCGTTAGAATCGTTAAATCCGCTATTTTTTGCCAAAATCGCAAAGTCTGTTAAACCGTTACAATCGTTTTGACGATATAAACGAATGAGTAAATAGCGTTTTTATGAAAATTACCTTTTCCCCCAGGAATGGCGTTCGTTTTTCAACAGAAGGAGTCCGTGATGTTACACAAAACAGTGGTGTTGTCGGTGATCGCATCAGCGATTACCGATCTGCTCCTTATTAACACATCCTCATTGGCTGTCGCCGACGACAAAGCGTTCACATTGGACATAAAAAGTGTCCTCACACGCGGTCAAAATTCGGGAGACATGCGGACAGGTCCGTCGCTCTGGGACAGGTTCAAGAGAGCCTTTCAAGACGACGACACTCCCAACAACAGTCACCAAAGGCAGAATCCGGTGGTCGCGCCTCCGGTAACAGTGCAACCGCCGAAACCGTTGACCTCCGCCGAAATTCAGGCAGCAAACGTTGCTCCCAGTCAGACGAGTCCGCTTGCTTCAATGAATATCAGTGCTAACACTCCTCCGCCCAGGGCAGGGTCGGCAGTTTCGACCACTACTCGGAATACCGTGATGGAAGACTTGGGAAATGACCCTGAAACCTCCACTTTGGAAAGAATGCGCTCGATGCGAAGCACCGTCTTGTCCAATCCCGACCTGACAAGGGCAGCCGCCGCTTCACGGCAGGCATCCAATGCGCCGTCGTTCAATCCGTTCCCGCCGCTCGAATCCGAGAGCAATTCCAGAGATTTTACGGATAGTTTCCGGGAGTTTTCCGAACCGCTGGCGGGTTCACGAACTCCGGCACTCCCCGAACGAACTATAGAAACCGCTCCTGCCGGGACATTTGAACCTCGACATGATCTGCGGCAGACGATGCCGCGAAGCGATCAAACACTGCCAAGCCAAACGATGGACCCCTTCGCCACACCGTCGCAGCAAGCCGTCCAGCGGATCGCCTCGATTGAAGCCGAACAGCAGCGAGAAGCCGAACAGCGGAAAGAAGCCGAGCAGCGGAAAGAAGCCGAGCAGCGGCGTACACCGTCAGGAAGGAGAATCGTGAGCGCAAGCCCAAGACTCGAATTTGATATTGAACAGCCGGATAGTGTGGTCGTCAACCAAGAGATCACGCAACGGATTCGAGTCACCAATATCGGTGATGCTCCTGCGCCGGGAGTCGTGATCTATACCGAAATTCCGTCTTGGATAGACATCCGGCACATGGATGCCAGCAACGGAAATGTAGTCTTACGGACACGAGACGACGGTTCAGGAATGACCGACTTGGAATGGAAAATTGACATCATGAATCAAAGTGTTACCGAAATGCTTGTGTTGCGGTCTGTTTCCCAACTCCACCGACCGATTGAATTGCCTATCCGGTATGATTTTCATCGACCGGCAATCATTGCGACGGTCGAAATCAAGGAGCCGAAACTGGAGATGGAACTGGTCGGCAACGACGAAATGCGCTGGAATGACGTTGCGGTCTATACGCTTTTCGTCCGCAACGTCGGAAATGGCGATGCTGAAGACATTCGATTAGAATTACTACAAACCAGTTCCGAGGCGAAAGACTGCACCTTCCCTGAACCGTTACGACCCGGAGAAGAACAAGAAATGAGTATTCGGGTTGAAGCCCGAGGCGAGCAAGAATTTATTGATATCGCTGTCTTGGCAACGGGCTCGCATAATGTGCGGGGAGAAGTCAAACGCCGTATTCAGGTATTGCGTCCCAAATTGGAAATACGTGTTCAATCCGACCCATTGCATTTTGTGGACAATGCGGCGGAGGTCATTCTTCGGGTACAAAATGTCGGTACTGCGGATGCGGAGAACGTTGTCATTCGGGCGGAACTGCCGCTGGGTGCGCGGTACGTATCAAGTACCGAAGGAGGACTTTCTAAAATTCAACAGCAGCAAAACATCGTTGAGTGGCGGGGCAAGCCCATTGCAAGAGGAGAAGTCCTAACGTTGGCACTGGTCTGCGTACCGCAACGAGAGGGAGAATGTCGGGTTTCCATCGAAGCAAGCGAACCTACCAGCGGCATGGTCTTTGCAATGGGCAGTGGTACGTTCCTAGCAGAAGCCATTGTGGAATTGGATTTAGCCGTGATTGCTCCCAAAGGACCCATTGAATTGGGTCGGGAGGTAGAATACGAAGTGCATGTAACCAACACTGGTACGAAATCGGCAGACAATGTTGAGATTGCCATGACGTTTGGTCCGCAACTCGAACCGACTGGTGTGAGCGGCGGTGAAGCATACAGTACGGACGATGGACAGGTATTCTTTGAGAAGATACCGGTCATTCTGCCGAAACAAACTGTAGCGGTCAAGGTTGCGGTCAAGGCGGAAGGAGTCGGCACTGCACAGATCAGAGCGGAAGTGGTCCGAACGGATGCGAATCGAACTCCTGTCCGGCTAGAAAAAGGATTGTCTGCCTACGTTTTCAGTCGGCAAAAGCATGCAACGGCTTCCGAACCAACAACGATACAATGAAGTTTTTAGGGAAACTGTTAGGATGTTGCATCATCGGTTTGGTCTTGTGTTATAAGAAGTGTGTGAGTCCGTTTTTACCTCGCATGTGCCGATTTGAACCGACGTGCAGCGTCTATATGATCGAGGCGATTCGCAAGTATGGAGTGGTTCGCGGAGTGCTAAAAGGTCTTTGGCGCATCTGCCGTTGCAATCCGTGGAGTCGCGGCGGATACGATCCGCCGTGAGGAAACACCACCCTGCCCTAATCTATTAGACTTGTTCCGTAACCCAGTGCGTCATTCCTGCACAGGCGGGAATCTAGACGTAAAGGGTTAAACCTGTTTCTCTAGATTCCTGCCTGCGCAGGAATGACAGCGAAAGAACAATACGTTGGTAAAATTTTACCGCCAGAGCAGTAATTGGGATCAAACTCCAAGCGTGATACTCTTGAATGCCTTGATAATCACTGTCCGCAAGAATGGTCACCGCCAAAACTACCACGAACAACGACTCCTTGCACAACCTACCCAGCCTAATTTATGGGGCATGCACGTTGCAGAATGTCGAGCATCAGGAGAAAACCGATTGGGGCGTTCCGATGCGGCGTTCGAACTTTTCGTCGGACAACTTCAATTTTTTCTCAACGCGAGTCATTTGTCTTCCTTGACATGAAAGGGAAAATCGGCTAAAATCCTCTCCATAGCCCCAGTATTATAGCAAGATGTGAGTTACGGAACAAGTCTAATATAAAATGGAATCGTCCTATTGTAAAATACATTGTCGCAGGACACAAACAGTATCAGCCGATGCTCCCAAAATTTTACATCGAAACGCTCGGATGCCAAATGAACGTCTTGGATAGCGAACTCGCTTGTTCCGCTCTCCGTCGGACCGGTATGGTGCAAGCCGGTGCTCTTGCCGATGCCGATGTCATTCTCTTCAATACGTGCAGTGTGCGGCAACATGCCGAAGACAAAGTGTATAGTGCCCTCGGTCGTCTTAAAGGTTGGAAAAAAGAGAAACCGAACGGCATCCTTGGCATACTGGGCTGCATGGCACAAAAGGATCAACGAGGGATCTTTCAACGCGCTCCGCACGTTGATTTTGTTCTCGGTCCCGGTCAATTGGATATTCTCGTCAAAACGATTGAGCAACTGCTCAACGAAAAAACACGCCCAACTCAAACGGTCTGCGTGAGTCTTCCTCGGGCGGGAAGTCCTCCTATCGAGGTACTCGAAAGTTTTCGGCAATACAATCCAGACAGAACAATTTTCATCAGGCAAACGAGCGAAGAGAATTCTCCTTCTTTGGTCAGAATCACTTTCGGTTGCGATCAATTTTGTTCCTATTGCGTGGTGCCGTTTGTTCGCGGACCGGAACAGAGCCGACCGCCGCAGGATATTGTGAACGAAGTGCAACATCTTGCCAATCAAGGAGTTACAA
>Ga0099364_10011719_pt1 | contig 11926 bp, 9 predicted proteins | sample TergutTh196P3_FD_73070 | JGI IMG/M metagenome (GOLD analysis project Ga0099364, IMG submission 73070) | Microcerotermes parvus P3 segment gut microbial communities from Pointe-Noire, Republic of the Congo - Th196 P3 | ecosystem: Host-associated > Arthropoda: Insects > Digestive system > Gut ...
GTTTAAATGGCCTTGCATCTTGCACAGCCTCGTATGCCGCCTGTATGTTTTCGGCATATTCCTTATCAACATCGATGAGTATATTGCCAATACGATCGGGAAGGAAATGCGCCAAAACAAATCCATTGCCTGCATACATTACCATTATGGTAATTTCGTCGTTGGCTTCTATGGTTTGTTCAAGTACAGGCTGCATCATACTGATATCAATAAGACAGCCTACTCCTCCTACCACTTCCTTGGTGCGGGGATTAACTATGGGAACCATCATTCTAATTAAGTAGGTATCTTTTCCATTTACATTTCTGGGAATGGGATGTTCCACCCGGTCTTTTCCGGAATTTGGTCCGTTAAAGTATATCATGGATTCTTCAATATCTGCACTGCTTCGGCTGGTTAATTCGCCGCTTTCCCGGGAGAAGGCTTGGGCATACTGTCCGGCAGGGCCGGAACCAGTACGGTTCAAAAACTGTCCGTCCATGCGATCAAGGGCATTGGGTTTCCAGACAGAATAAATCACCGTTATGGCAGGTTCGGAACTAATGGTACCCATTAACATGGCATCAAAACGATCCCGCCTGGTTTCTGCCGGTAAATCTTCATAATCGGACATAACATTTGCCAGGGTACGCAGTACCCGGATATAGCCGTCTTCCCGTCCCTTCCAGTATTCGGCCTGACCGGCAGTAAGGTATTCAATGCCGCGAAGACTTAGATCGATACTTATATTGGAAGCCTGACGAAGCAATAGAAAGGCAATTCCCGATACCACAAGTGCCATGATAACAATTACCAAAAGGCTTAGTTTAAATTTTAGTTTCATAATTATCTCCTTAAGCCTGTTTCTTTAGGCAATTTGCATGGTTTCTGTCAGGTAATACTGATCTTGATTTTCATCAAAGCCGGGGGCTTCGGATAAATTTGCAGTTTTATGCAGAGCATCATATTCATTTTGCGCCAGCTTTTTCGCCTTGCTGCGCGCAGCATTAATACGGAAAAAATTTTCGCTTGCCAACTGGACTATGTCTTTATCAAGCTTGCCGTTTTCTGCCATGGAAAATATTATTGCTGCAGTTTTTTCGCTATTCATTCCCGGCCGGTAGGATCTGTCTTCTGTTAAGGCCGAAAGAATATCTGCAACGGCCATTATATTGGACATTTTGCACAAACCATTGCCTTTAATCCGGAAGGGATATCCGTTTCCATCCAGTCTTTCATGATGATTGGATGTCCATTCGGCAAGCCGTTCCAGGCCTTCTATTTTGCTTAAAACAAGATAGGTATAATAGCTGTGCTTTCTTATGACATTGATCTCTTCGTAATTTAACATATTGGTTTTTTCCAAAACATAATTTGGTACAGCCAATTTCCCCAGATCGTGCAGAAACCCCGCTATTTCCAATAATTTACATTCTCTTTCGGTCAGGCCGGAAAGAACAGCAAGTTCCCTGGCGACTGCTGCTACACCGCTTGAATGTGCAACTGTATACCTGCTCCTAAAATCAACAAGCTGTGCAATAATTTTTGCAAAACTTCTAAGCGATTCCAAATCTGTAATTTCTTTGGAAAATTGAATTTTCCTTGACTTGGCAGCATTGAACGAAGAAGAAAAAGCTTCTATCCAGACATACTTTAATTTGGCCATCCTGACAAAGGCAATGACTGCCTGGGGATGCAGTTTATGGTACTTTAAAACAATTTTTTCCAATACATAGGGAACCTGATTTATGATTTCCCTGCGTTCATCAAACAAACAAGCTGCCCTGTCTGCCAGATTAATTATATAACTGCCGATTGGAATGGTATTTCCCGAATATTCAAAACATGTTTGGTTATGCTTCATAAGTTCGGTAGTTTTGGAAAGCGGTGAAAATTCTTTAAGAAGGTTATACCTGTGTGTAACAAATTGATCCGACTCAATGGTATAAGATCCGCAGGAATTTGCATTCATCCTTTCTTCAATGGAAAATGCCCCTAAACAATGCAGCATAGAGGCCAGAAAAATAGTTTTTACTTCATCGTCGGGTAAATTCATTTCCAGGGCAAGATTGAGGGCTAAATAGGCAACTTTTTTACAATGACTGCCTAATGCCGGTGAAACCAGATCAGCCGCTTCTGAAACAGCGCTGACAAAATCATATACAGAAATTTCTTTTTCCATAATTTCCTCCTAGGTCCAGTTTTGCTGGACGGTACAGCAAAGCTGGACGACTTATTTTAATACTAGGAGGAGGAACCGGCCGGAGTAATACCTAAAAGCAAAAAAGAATTATCGCGAAATACGCCTTTTATTACGTTATTAATACCTTCTGGGGATTTCATTTCCGCGGACAAGGCGGATACCATTTACCCATCCGCCATTAATTGTTGCTGGTGGATTAGAAGCCCGTACCGGGGGGCGGATATTTGTAATGGCATTGTTCCAACTGCCGCCGCGGCGGACCCGTTCCGTTCCGCTAGCCGGCCCTCTGGGATCGCTTAGAGGGCTGTTGGAATAATAAGTGCTGCTAAACCAGTCCCAGCACCACTCCATTAAATTTCCGCTCATATCGTAAATACCCAGGGTATTTGCTGTTTTCGTCCCAACGGGATTAGTTGTTCGAGGCACGCTGTTTCCGCTATGCCAGGCCACCTCATCCGCTACGTTGCCGCCGGAATAGGTAAAGTTTTCGGGTGCATCTCTGCCGCCCCTGGCAGCATATTCCCATTCTGCTTCGGTGGGCAGCCTAAAACCAGAGGCATTATCAATTATGGTAATTACACTAGTACTTGCCCATGTATTAAACAAATCCTCCCGTCCTGTCATAGAAGTGGGTGTATAAGAAGTTAGTTGTGCTGGAAAACCCCAGGAAGCAGGATCGGTATTTCCATTTACACGATACACTGGATCCAAACTCCTGTCTAAACTAAGTTTATTGGCATATTCAATTGCATCAAACCAACTGACTCTCTCCACTGGAAGCACATCGGGATTGGGAAAATCATGATGATTGCTGGGATTAGTCCCCATCAATTGTGAATAACCCCTTATTTGTGAAACATTATCTGACTGCCTAATTAGGTGTGTGGTCATATAAAAACCATTGCTTATAATTACCCTATGCGCCGGTTTGGAGCCAGTAATAGTGTTATCGCCCATCATAAAGCTTCCTGCCCGTACCCAAACCATGCCGGGGAATACAGGAACCCATCTGGCATAAAGGGTCATATCAGCCCGTACAGTGTCAGTATCAAAATCCCATTCTCTGCCATTAGGATGATCCTGTTCTGTATACCATCCGGCAAAATGTAGATTCTGATCCGTTCTCTCAAGGACTGAATAAAGGTTGTTTCCTCTATCTACAGCCCGCGGTTCTATAGCTTTGCTGCCATGGGCTATAAGCTGGGGATCCGGAAGATCTGTTGTAGTCCCTGCTGAATTAAATTGGACTGTATAGCTATTAATATCCCACCTTGCATAGAGGGTTGTATCGGCGTTGACTGTATCGTTATCGAAGTTCCATTCACGTCCTGTAGATCTGTCATACCAGCCGCCAAAACCATGGCCGGCCCTTGTTGGCACTCCTTCCGGCCGGACAATTTTTGCGCCTTTTTCTATCTCTTCATTATCCGGCACCGGCGGGTCTCCGCCGTTTATGTCAAAGCGTACAATAAAGTATTCTGTTACCCACCTTGCATAGAGGGTTAAATTTCTCGTTGGAATATCATTAAAGTTCCATGGTCTGTTAAAAACAGTACCGGTACTTATATCACCATCTAAAAACCAGCCGCCAAAACCATACCCTTCACGATGCATGGCAAGGGGTTCCTTGATTTTTGTATTTACTGCCAATATCTGATCTCTTGGCTCAGGAACTCCTCCATATGCATTGAAAGTTATTGTATATGCAATATCATCCCATCGGGCATACAGATATATAGTATCCATGCCGGCAGTACCTTTGTCCCTGCCTGCAATATCTGCGGCAAAATCCCATCGTTGATCCCAGACTCCGCCGGTACCGTCATTTGTCCACCAGCCGGCAAAACCCCTGTAGAACTCCTGGACGGATCGTGTAAGGGTTGCAGGTTCTGGAATTTTCGTGCCGGACAGTACCCGTATTGTAGAATGTACAAGCGGGGGATTTCCGTTATTTTCTTCAAAAATTACTGTAATAAAAGGCCTGTCCCATTTGGCATACAGGGTGATATTGGAGTTTACTGTATCAGTATCAAAGTTCCATGGTCTGGTAAGTCTGCGATCGCTAAACCAGCCGCCAAAACCATAGTTATCTCTAACCATTATGGGCAGTTTGGCTACTCTTCCGCCTCTGGCTATTAACTGATCCCCCGGAGCCGGTGTTCCGCCATTGGATACAAACGAAACAGTATAATATGCCTGAATAGCGCCGCGCGGGTGTGCTCTTTCTTTCCTATCAGGGAAAAAAGGATTATGACAGGCTGCAATAATAACTAAAGTTAATAAAATAATTAGATTTCTTTTTACACTGTATTTCATATAATTATCCGGGGTTTAAAATAATCGTCCAACGATAATTCCTATGCCATAGGCAAAAGGATATCCCAGGCGGCCATAGGGTTCTATGTAGTATATTGTTCTAATTGGCATGCGAAACCCTCCTCGTAATCCTATTTCAAACATAGGCGTCCATTCTCCGTCTTCCCTAAAAAACAATGCACCTAAATCAACCTGAATAAAAAATATCTGACTGTGGCAATTCTCCCAAATATAATGCCGTACCATGACAGTTGGTTCTACAACAATAAAACCATCAAAATTATTACTTGCCGTAAGATTGGCACCGACAGAATAATTGCTGTTTAGATTGTAGTCAAAGGCTAAAACAAAACCGCCGGCAAAATAATTCCGGGAATCCAGGTTAAATTCCAACCCCAGGCCGGCAGCAAATTTATTATCAAGGGAAAATGTATTTTCCTGGCTAAAGGCAGATATATTGCATGCCAGAAATATAATAACTAATAGCCGGATTTTCATATTCTTCCTTTTTTAATATGTCAGGATAAATTCCACCCTGCGGTTTTTCCACCAGTTATCATGGTCTTCCCAGGCTGCCAAAGGATGTGCGCCGCCCATACCATCATAGCTAAGCCGGCTGGACAGTATCCCAAGTTTTACCAGCTCGTTTACAACTGTTCTTGCCCTCTGCCGGCTGAGAGGCATAAGCTCGTAAGTCTGCTCGTACTGCCGGCCGGGAGTATTATTGGGATTAACCGTATAATTTGCATGGCCTTCTACCTTTACACTGTATTCACCATGATTTTCCAGGGCTAAAGCAATACGGGATATTATCCATTCATTATTTGCGATAATATCGGGATCAAGGCCGTTCCAGTTATCGACATTGGGAGCAAAAATAATGGAGGGAACGGTTATTCGTAAACTGGCGCCGTCCCGTACAGTAAAAGCATCTACTGTAATGGAGGAGCTGACTATCCTGTTGTTTCCTGCCCTGTTTTGGGCAGTATACACAAGCGGGTATTCCGATGCAGCATACACCAATTGTTCCTGTGAGTTTTTTCCGTCCCAGATGATCTGCCGCGGAGGCTGGCCGGATCCTGTCCATTCATGAAAAACCATATCGGGCGCTAAAGGTTCAAACACTTCGACTTTCCAATTTATAATGGGAAATCCTGTTAAATCGGGAAGGGTAATGGTTAATGGGCCTTCATTCGGATCGAAATATTCCGAAGATATGCTTATTTGAGATTCCGGAGATTCAAGGGGATCAGGCGGGCAGGCACATGACAGAACTATAGAAAATATAACAAAGCCCAAAAAATTTTTTTTCATAATTTCACCTTTTTACATAGTTTAATGTTTACAAAGTCATATTACAATAGACTTGTTCGAAAATTTCAATTTTCAGGGCAAATTTTGGCTAAATCAGCTTTCGTTCCGCTGCAATTCGGATAAGATCTGCAATATTTTCGGCGCCTAGTTTGTTATAAATATTGTTGATCACCATTTTAACGGTATTTATTGAAAGGCTGCGGCTTACCGCTATTTCTGCACGGGAAAGACCATGGGAAAGATCCTTTAGGATTTCCGATTCTCTTGGCGATAATACAACACTGCCATTCATGCGGTTGGAACGCTTGTATTCAGATATTATATATGCATGGCGTTTGGCATATGAGGCAGATTTTCGGTTTATTGTTTCCAGCCAGTTTTTGGGAATTCCGCTGTTTGACTTCTTTAGAGCAGCACTGGTTAAAGTGCGCATATCTTTACCCAGTTCAATAAAGGACATTATAAGATCATTCGGCGAGGAAGTTTCATAGGCTTCTTTCAATGAGGCAAAAGCACTTGCAGTATCCTTCATTTTATAATGTATGCAGGCTTCAACAGCCAGCATTGTTACCCGGCCATAAAGATACGATTCCCTTTGCTTTAAATCCTGGATATACGCCAGAACAGGAGGATAATTCCTGGTTAAATAGCAGTATCTTGCTTTAACCTGATTCTCCAGATTTTCTATAAAACCGGCATGGGTATAGGGCGAAAAAGTCTGCTTAAGCCAATCAGAAATATTTTCCGGCGTATCAATTAAACAGCAGTATACTGCATACGTAATATCAAAATTAGTGTAGCGGCTGGGATCTTCTGTTTCGTTAAGCTGGGCTTTAATGTCTTTTATGATCTGTTCTGTTTTTTCATAATTTCCCTGGGCAGCGCTTAATCGCAGGCTATATAATTGTGCTCTGTGTAAAATTTCAAATTGCCTGTGTTCTTTGGCTTTTGTTATTGCCTGGGCTATAAAAGCTTCGGCAGAGCTTAGATCTCCCTGAAAAAATTTAAGTTCTCCCCATGCCAGTTCTTCTTCTCCGCCCATATAACCGTTAAATTTTTTTGGCATATAAGAAACCGCACGGCTAACTGCTTTAATGTATTCTTCGGGTTTTCCTTTTTTTGGCGAACCATTGGCATTGCCCCAGGGTCCAATAAGGCGGATGCGGACTGAATGTTTGCTTAGGACAAACGCAGAGCCAAGACAATTAACGAATTTTTCCAGATACGAATCAAAATCGAAGATATCATCGCTTACACATACAAAATAGCGGAAATATGCCAGGGTAAGGTACAGGCCCCCTAAATTAATATTTCTAAAAGGGTCATCTTTCGGGAGTTTAAGGAATCTTGCTTCATAGTATTCCGCCAGTTCCATTGCCTTATCCCAAAAACCCAAGCGCATATTGCAGCGAACATGGCTAATAGCCAGAAATGATACAGTGTCATACGCTTCTGCCGGTGCCCTGTCGCAGATCGTTACTCCATATTTTGCAAGATCGTATGGAAACTGGGCTGGTATGTCGTATAATATCTCAATTATCCTTTCATAATCTCCTATTTTTTCCATGTAGGATATGGCATCGATCCTAAAGCCGTTTTTGTTGCACCAGTCTCCGGCAATTTCGTAGGTTTTCTGTTTTTCTTCCTGCGAAAGGAATACCTGCTTTGTAGCCAGAAATTCCAGGAACAATGGGTGAATAAGGTATGCATTAATATAGCTGTCCCTGCGCAGATATGCATTTTGCCGTTCCATTTCGGCAATTAAGTCGTTGTCTCCTTCGGCCAAAAGTTCTATTAGTTCAAAAGAAAGATGATCTATGAGTGAAAGGCGAACCAAAAAGCACTGCACCCTTTCGGAAAGGTTGTTCCAAATTTCTGTTTCCATCAAGCGGAAAATGTTTGATTTCATGGCACTGCGAAGGTAACCGCCGTAGCCCGGTGCATTTTGGTATGAGCGTGCGATAAGGTTAAGCGCAAAGGCCCAGCCTCCGGTATCCTGCATAATTTCACGCAGGCACTCTGTCTGGGGGAATATCTCCAGTTGGCGGAAATATTGGGCTATTTCGTTTTCGGTAAAGCGCAGATCACTTTCGCTTATGTTGAATACACGGCCTTTAGAAACCATACCCGCCATATTGCTCTGGGGAGTACAACGGGAAACCCAAATTGTTGTTGTTCCTATTGCCAAATTATTAACTACCTGCTCTGATAAACGAAGAAGCAGGGGATTTTCCAAATTGTGAATATCATCCACAATAAAGATTCGTCTTTCCAGCGGGGATAATAATTTTTGCGCTACAACCAGGTACTGCTGCTGCTTGTCAATGGTATCCGGAAAGCCAATTTTATTTATTGCATTGGCAAAAGGTATATTGATCTGGTTCCAGGCACGAGCATAGTTTTCCCAAAAGCGCTCGGGCACATTATCGCGCTCGGAAATCTGCATCCACGCTGTCGGCGCCTGGTATTCTGTTGCAAAATCGTAGACCGCACAGGTTTTGCCGTAACCTGCTCCGGCACATACCAGAACCAAAGGATATCTTACAGCTTCGGTAAATAGTTGATTTACCCGCAGGCGTTCAAAATGGAATAAGGCATGAGAATCATGAGGTATTTCAAATATGGATCCGGCAGCGTTTTCATTTTTTTGCAATAATAGTTCCATTTTTCTCCTCTTTTTTATAGATTTTTTTTATTCCTCAATTTTTTGTTTTAACAGTGAAAAAAGCATGGACAGTCCCTTAAGCCATCGTTCCATACCTATTTTCATTTCGGTACGATTTAGCCAGGCGGCAGTAAATGCATAATAGGTTGCCAGACAGATAAAACTGTCTACATCAATAGGTTTGATTTTCCCCAGTTCAATTGCCCGATTTAGCAGTAAAACCCAAATTTCCTCTATTGGTGCGAAAAAATGCTCCCGGATAAATCGTTCGCTGTCCTTGTCCTGACACATTCTTTGAATGGCAATAAGGATGATACGATCCATCTTTTCCTGAAAAGCAGGAGGCCATGAATACCCAACTGACATCAACAGATCCTGGATCGGTTCGTTTTCCACACGCTGCAATATCAGTTCCATAGAAGGAGCAGCCAGACGGTGCTGCTGGGCATAAAAATCATAACTGCTTAATAAAATGTCCCTTTTTGAAGGAAAATGGTTATATATGGATGCTGCATTAATGCCCACAGTCTTTGCAATGTCACGCATGGAAACCATTTCATAACCTTTGTCAGAAAAAAGTACTATTGCTGCGTCCATAATCTTTTCCCTGGTCGATATTGTCTCCATTGGAACCATCCTGCCATCATTACTAACAAACGCTCGTTTCTATATTATGACTAACAAACGCACGTTTGTCAACTAAAATTTTGATAAAAAACATGGTTTTTTGTTAAAATTTTGTTAAATTTAAGGAAAATAGGTTTGTTCGGTATTATTTATGCAGATTATCGACGAATAGACAAAAAAAAGGGGCTTTTCAGCCCCAATATCTTAAAAACCGGGATTCCCGGTCAGAAGCGGGGCGTGTAAAAACATCCAAACCCCATACCCCTACTGTATATCATGCGTTTAACCGTGTCAAGAGGGAAACTACGCTATATATGGATATACGCTTAAGCTCCTGACCGCAGGCAGCCGCTAATTTGTTTTAATAAAAGTCTATAATATAAATAGAGAGGTAGTTTTTATGGAGCGTTCAGAATATTTTCCTAATCCTGAAGAAGAGCCATTAATTAAAGCTTTTTGTAATAAATTTGGTGGTGGATTTGGTGCGCATATCTTTGGAAGTGTTCACTATGAAGATAAAAATAATAAACGGTTTTATACTCCCAAAACAAAAACAGAATTTTTTAATATGGTTTCACAGTCATTGAAACAAGATAAAAATTTATTTCTTGATCGTCCTATACCGAAAACGCCAAAAGGCAGGCTTGAATAAAAATCATTAATTTCCATACTAAAATTCTTCCAAAACCCCACTTCCCCCCTATAAATTTCCCTGTTTTTATTATAATAGAAGAATTAAAATCCTACTTTACTTTTAATCTTGACAGATAATACTACCCTCCTTTAATACTCTACATAAGTATTTGGGAATATATTTTTTACAAAGTAATAGGCAAAGCTGATAAGAATACATTCCTTAAATGCCCGTGATGTTCTGCAAAGCAGTAGGCAAAGCCATAAACATTCACATCTATAATCCTGTGAGGGAAAACAATGACTAGAGAACAAATTTTGAAAATGCTGGAGGCACTGGGCGTTAAGGTTACTGCCGATGGAGCAGATGGAACCATGAAGGAAGAGGATGCTGTAAAACTTATCGAAGGTAGTTTTACTGCTGCTAATCTTGGGTTAGTCCAGAAACGTGATGAACTTTTAGCCAACGAAGTAAAGCTAAAGGAAAAAATCACTGCTATGGAAACGGCTGCTGCTGAATCTAATAAACGAATTGGGGAGCTGGATAACCAGCTTAAAAAGAATAGCCCCGAGGAAAATAAAAAGTATTACGAAGGGCAGCTACAGGAAGCAAAGACAAAATTTGAACAGGAAATTGCAGGTATTACGGCTGATAGTGACAAATATAAAGAAAGTCACTTTACCAGAGTAAGAGACGATGCAATTAATGAAGCCGTCAAGGATATTCAGTTTATTGAAGGTCTTAGAGATGGCTTTATTTCTTTAGCCATGACCAGGAATGAATTTAAACCTGTCGAAGCCGATGGGAAAACTGTTTTCACTAACCAGGATAATAAAACCTTACAGACCGTTTTGCATGAGTTAAGACTTTCTAAGGAAGGTATGGCTTATATACAAAACGGTAATCGGGGAAGCGGCGCACAAGGCGGAATGGATCAAGGTGCCGCAGGACAAGGTGGAAAATCAATGAGTAGAAGTGAGTTTTCGGCTTTGTCGGATCAAGCAAAAATGGATTTTACCACTAAGGGCGGTACTGTTACCGACTCATAATGTTATACGCCATGCGGCGTTGCCGATAGTATAGCAATAGGTATAATCCAGAGGAATTGTCAATTATGAATAAATTGACGGGATTAATCCCTATTTTGTATGCGGCACTCCAAGTGGTAAGCCGTGAACTTGTTGGATTTATACCAGCTACATCGAGAAACATGACAGCCGAAGGTGCTGCATTAAATCAAATAGTTAGAGTACCAATGACCCCAGAAACGGAATTACAGGATATAACTCCTGGAACTCCGCCGACTAATGGGGGTACTGAATTTGATTATGTCGATATGGCATTAACAAATAATAAAATCGCAAAACCAATTACCTGGAATGGAGACGAACAAATATCGGTAGGTAGTTCGCTCAATCCCATGATGGTAAATCAATATGCACAAGCCATGCGATCCATTGTCAATCAGGTAGAAAAAGATGTATGTCTTGCAGCTACTATTGGGGCAATTGAAGCCGGTAATGTATACGGCAATGCCGGTGTCACTCCATTTGCATCTAATCTTAATGACTTAGCATTGGTTAAAAAGCACCAGGACGATTTAGGAACTCCCGGAGGTGATAGGCATCTGGTTATTAATACTGCTACTGGTGCTGCTCTTAGGTCACTACAGCAATTAACTAGTGTTGCCCATAGTGGGGAAACTGATATGCTCCGCCAGGGTGTATTAAATAACCTTATGGGATATGCAATCAGAGAAAGTGGTGGATTTATGCCGATAAGTCCCGGAACACAAGCATCATTAGTACTTGCTACAGCAGCCCCTAAAGGCGCAAAAACCATTGCAGTTACGGCATTAACCGGAACTTTAAATATAGGCGCCGTAATTCGTCTTGCAGGAAATTATTATACAGTGACAGCACCGGCAATCGCAGGAGCTACTACACTTAACATTAGTCCAGCAATTGTTGACGATATACCGACCGGAACTAATGGCAGTATTCTTGCCACTTATATGCCCAATGTTGCTTTTAGTAGAGACTTTATTTATCTTGCTACACGAAATCCGGCAATGCCCCAACAGGCAAGCCAGGCCGGAGGTACGCTACTGGATATTATGTCTCTTACTGATCCCGCTTCTGGTTTATCTTTCCAGGTATGTTTGTTTGACAGATACCGGCAGATTGCA
>Ga0099364_10011720_pt1 | contig 11926 bp, 8 predicted proteins | sample TergutTh196P3_FD_73070 | JGI IMG/M metagenome (GOLD analysis project Ga0099364, IMG submission 73070) | Microcerotermes parvus P3 segment gut microbial communities from Pointe-Noire, Republic of the Congo - Th196 P3 | ecosystem: Host-associated > Arthropoda: Insects > Digestive system > Gut ...
CAATGGTAGAATGCAAGCTTCCCAAGCTTGATACGCGGGTTCGATTCCCGTATCCCGCTCCAAGTATTGAAAAAGGTAGAAGAGTTCGGTCTATCGAAAAGGCAAGCCTAACGAAGATACAATGCGCGTTTCCAGACTCGGATAGCAATTAAACAATTTGATGAATGGACATCTCAAATGTGTAAAGATGACCGTTCATCAATTTTTGTGTGTTGTAAAAATATTGTTAATCGTAAACGCAGCGAGGGCTTTGCAAAATACAAAGTGTGAAAAACGGCTCCTTTCAATCACGACAAAACCTCAAAAAGCTTTGTCGCCTCTTGCATGTTTCTCATAACAGGCACGTCAAAGGGGCAGCGGGACTCGCAGTGGCCGCAGGAGGTGCAGTTGTCGGCTTTTTGGGGAAGACTCCTATAGTGGGAACGTATTGATGGCGGGATGTTGTTGGTATCAAGACGGGCGATGTCGTGGTACTTCATGACGGTTGCGATGTCGATGTTTGCGGGGCATGGCTGGCAATGGCTGCAATAAACACAGCTCCCCTTGAAATCGTTTTTCATCGAGGATATTATCTCACTGAAATCGCGCTCGTCTTCACCGATATCGAAGTATCTCATAACATCATTCACTTCATCCACGGTTTTGCAGCCTGGCAGTATGCAGGCAACGGATGGTCTGGACAGGGCGTAGTGTATGCATTGCGGAGCAGTCAGCGGTTTCTCATAAGGGGAGTGTTCCGCAGATAATAGTTTTCCGGCACCAAAAGGCTTCATAGCGGTGATGCCAATTTGTTTACGCTCACAGAGTTTGTAGAGTTCTGAGCGCTTTGGGTCGATACCTTTGAAGAGCTCCAAACCAAATCCTTTTTCAAAATGATCGAAAACATACTCTTCACTAGGCAGCATATCGAAGGCAGGGTTGACGCTGAACATCATCATTTCCGGTATACCGGTGTTGATTGCCCTGATCGCTGTTTTTGGATTATGCGAACTAAAGCCGATATGACCGATATCTCCCTGCGTCTTTAGCTTCATAGCATATTCAACGAATTCAGTTTCAAAAACGCTTTTATAATCCTCGTCTGAGTCAATGAAGAAAAGCATACCAAAGTCGATATAGCCTCCGAAAATGCGTAATAAATCCTCAAAATACTTTTTTACGGTCGGCATATCCCGGCTGATGTCATACTGCTGGTTAATGTCCGTTGCGCCGATATGCCCCTGAATCATTACCTGATTGCGCTTCGTGCCGAGTGCCTTTGCGATGTTATCACGAATCTCGCGACCGGGCATGAAAACATCCAGTATATTGACCCCGCTCTCGATGGCTGCATTAATGACATCCTTAACATTCTCATACGGAGTTCTGTCCAAATGTTCGCAGCCTAATCCAATAATACTGACTTTTTTTCCGGTTTTTCCGAGCTCTCTGTAATTCATAGTTGCATTAACCTTTCATGTCGTGTTATTATACTCACAAGCGAAAAGATTTACAGTTTCTTGCTTGTCTTGCAGATATCCAGAGCAAGACGGTAACAAACAAATCTTGTGTGACGATTTCACAGCATTCATTGTACCACATTTTCTGTAAACACGAAAGGAGCAAATTTAGATGTCAAAAATCCCTTACAGGCTGTATCTAGCCGAAGAAGACCTCCCAAAGCAGTACTACAATATCAGGGCAGACATGAAGACCAAGCCCGCGCCCCTAATCCACCCCGGAACGCGAGAAGCTTTATCAGCAGAGCAGCTTTCTCCAATCTTCTGCACCAAACTCGCAGAACATGAGATCGACAACGATACCCGGTACATCGATATCCCCGAGGCTGTGCAGGAATACTACCGCACTTTTCGCCCCTCGCCGCTATGCCGCGCATATCACTTGGAACGCGCCCTCGACACACCGGCGAAGATTTACTACAAGTTCGAGGGGAACAACACCAGCGGCAGCCATAAACTCACATCAGCCGCAGCGCAGGTCTATTATGCGAAAGAACAGGGCATTACCGAACTGGCCACCGAAACGGGTGCAGGGCAGTGGGGTACTGCGGTCGCAATGAGTTGCGCCTACTTCGGGCTTGATTTGACTGTGTACATGGTTAAGGGTTCTTATGACCAGAAGCCGTTTCGCAGGCATGTCATGGAAACATACGGCGCGAATGTCATCCCAAGTCCAAGCGCGACGACAGAAATCGGCAAGAAAATTCTATCAGAATACCCCGGCACCGTTGGAAGCCTAGGCTGTGCTATCAGTGAGGCCGTAGAAAAAGCGACAAGCGGGTCTAACTGCCGTTATGTCCTTGGCTCTGTATTAAACCATGTTTTGCTTCACACTAGCGTCATTGGTCTTGAAGCGAAGAAAGCAATGGAGATTCTGGGTGAATATCCCGACCTTATCATTGGATGCGCGGGTGGCGGGTCTAACCTGGGAGGTTTGATGGCACCGTTCATGCAAGATAAGCTCAAAGGCCTCAAGAACCCCTATTGCATCGCCGTTGAGCCTATCTCCTGCCCCACACTCACACGCGGTAAGTTCACATACGATTTCTGTGATACAGGGTGCGTTACGCCACTGGCCAAGATGTATACGTTAGGCTCGCATTTCATGCCCTCAGCGAATCATGCAGGTGGCCTACGATTCCACGGTATGTCGCCAATACTGTCGCAGCTCTACGCAGACGGGACGTTAGATGAGGCGAGGGCGATTGAGCAGACCGCAGTTTTCAAGGCTGCTGTGACCTTCGCAAAAGCGGAAACGATACTCCCCGCGCCTGAGTCCGCGCACGCTATCTACACTGCAATTGAAGAAGCTCTAAAGTGCAAGGAAAGCGGCGAGGCAAAAACAATCCTCTTCGGTCTTTCCGGCACCGGTTACTTCGACTTAAATGCGTATGATCAATATTCCAGCAAAGTAATGACCGACCATATCCCCTCTGACGAGGAACTGGAAGTATCATTCGGCAAAATGCCCGGATAGTTTATGTGTTGCACGCTAATACGGATGCTTCTTAAATGAGGCATCCGCTTTAGCCAAATGCAGTACGCAAACCAACCGCTGGATAATTATGAATTATGAATTATGAATTATGAATTGTTAGATGGGGTGCTTGAAGATGAGGACAGTATTGAAAAACGCGATGATTTACGATGGTACGGGGGATATGCCATATAAGGGCGACGTTCTCATTGATGGGGAGAAGATTTCAAAAGTCGGTGAGAGTCTTGACGCCAAAGACGCATCGATAATTGATCTTGACGGCTTGTCGCTGTCGTCGGGCTTTTTTGACGCGCATTCGCATAATGACTGGTTCGCGATAAAGAAGCAGCGACAAAAATACTTTGAACCCTTTCTCAGACAGGGGATTACCTCATTTATTGCAGGCAATTGCGGGCTTTCCGCCGTTGGTTTTGAGCATGACAGTAAGTATAAGGAGACATTAAGCAAAGGACCTTTTCAGTCCAAGGATTTGACAGGCGAATACGCAACAATATCTGAATTCTTTGAAGCGGTTGATAGGAACATGCCGATGAACATGGCGGTGCTTTTAGGGCATTGCACGGCGAGAAAAAGCGTAGCAGGTATGGAAAACAGAGCATTGACAGACTCCGAACGCAAGAGAATGCTTGATATTTTGGAAAATGGCTTGAAAGAAGGTGCCTGCGGGCTTTCACTGGGGCTTATGTATGAACCTGGTCTTTATGCACCGCTGGACGAGCTGGATGATGTGGCGCGTCTGTGCGTGAAATACAACTTGCCGCTTACCGTGCATCCTAGGGCTTCCAGTGCTGTGTCAATGGCTTATCCGAATCTGCTAGGTAGGCCGCATTTGCTCCGCGCTTTGGATGAGCTAGAAGAAATGGCCAAAGGAACGAATTTGAAACTGCAATACTCCCATGCCATCTTCGTTGGGAAACGTTCGCTCAAATATAAAGACAAGGTTGTTGAGAGTTTTGACAGGATGCGCTCAAACGGCGTGGATGCTATGTTTGACATCTATGCCAATGATAACGGTGTTTCGGTGATTACAGTTATAATGCCTCCTTGGTATCAAGCCTTGAGTCCGCAGGATAAACGCAAGCCTTTCAACAAATTAAAGTTCTCCATCATGGTTAAGTTAAGCATCGCGCTACTGGGGTTTGGCTTTGACAATTTGTTGCTGGCTTGTCTGGGAGAGGGCAACGAGCGTTTTGAGGGGAAAACAGTCAAAGAAGCTGCACGTGAACTTGGAATGTCCAACATCAATGCGTATTTACATTTATGTGAGTTGTGCAATTTCACTGGGCGGGTCATCATGAGTCCATACAGCACTGCTGAGATAACCGCCGATTTGTCGAAACATGATTATGTGCTTTATATGACAGATGCGTGGATAGAGGAGAAAGGCGTGCAGAATAAAGCCGCCTATGATTGCTTCCCGAAGTTCCTGCACATGTCTCTAAACGGTAAAGGCGACACCATGCCTCGTTCGATACGAAAAATGACCGGCGCGGTCGCGGAAAGGTTTTCAATTAAGGACAGGGGCTACATCAAGCCCGGCTATTTCGCTGACATAACCGTCTTCAACGAGAATGACTTGAAAAACGGCACTCCTGATATTTACGAGCCTTTTGGAATTGATAAGGTGTTCATTAATGGCAAAATGGTGCTCGATGGCGGAAAAATAGACGAAAAAGCATTTTCAACCACCGGACACGCGCTTAGGGTCCAGTAGTAGGGTGTAGAAAAAAACAGTAGGTAAATCAGAATCGTTTACACACCGTTAGAATTTTTTGTTGACAAATATGAAAAACGCATTTATAATCACTTACTATTAATGCAGTCTGCGTACTGCTATACTGACCACTAATGCTTTGCGGTATAGTGGGGCTTTTCGTTTGTTTACAATAACAATTACAGACGCATTTTTTTGCGCACAAGAAAGGATTGTTTCGAAATGTTAAAAGATGCTAGGTACAAAATGAGCGAGGAACGCCTCCAGGAATTGAAAGAGGAGCTCCATTATCTTCAGACCGTTCGTGAGAAAGAGGTTGCACAGCAGATTAAGGAGGCCCGCTCATTCGGCGACCTCACGGAGAACAGCGAATATGACGAGGCTAAAACAGAACAAGGCAAGCTGTACGCAAAAATAGCAGAGGTCAAAAACCTTGTTGAAAACGCCGAAATCGTGCAGGTTTCCGATAGAACAGACAGCGTGGGCATGGGAAGCAAAGTCACCGTCCGTGACATCGAATTCAAAACGGACGAAACTTATGAAATTGTAGGCTCTCAGGAAGCCGACCCGGCATTGGGTAGGATATCCGATGATTCACCATTTGGCAGAGCGCTGATGGACCGAAAAAAGGGCGACACAATCGAGTACAACGCCCCTGCCGGTGTTTTGAAGTTCAAAGTACTTGATATTGCCTAGCACAGCCCTCGACAGCAACGTGAAAAAACCATCGGTCAGTACATTTGAGTTATGAGTTGAGCGGGAAGCGCGTAGGGTCGTGGGTTACATTCAACACTCAACACTCAACACTCAGCATTTGCGGTCGAAGACCGCCTAGGGCTTATGGAAAGAATTAAAAGCAGGCACAATCCCGTATGCGCGCATATGAAGAAGTTGGGTTTCGTTGGGAGCTACAGAAAGCAGACCGGTGAGTTTCTTTGTGATGGTCTGAAGCTCCTTGCAGAAGCGATAAAATTCGATGCAACTATTCCGGTTGTGTTGACGTCAGAAAAAATACCATTTCCATTGCCTTTAGGCACAAGGCTCTACTACGCCGAACGGTCTCTGATAGACTCGCTATCTCCCCTAAAGAACGCGCAATCTGTCCTATTTACATGCAAAACCCCGCAGGTTACAAAAACAGATATAACCCCGGGGACGCATCTGCTGCTCGATGGTGTGCAAGACCCCGGAAACGTCGGAGCCATAATCCGCACAGCAAATGCGTTCGGCATCAAGAGCATTATGCTGACAGGAGGCTGCGCCGACCCATACAACCCCAAGACAATCCGCGCTACAATGGGCGCGATTTTTAAAGCGTGTATTTATGACATAGACAAAGAAGGCCTTATAGCCATAAAAAGTAAGGGGTTCAAAATAATCGGCACGTCGCTTGACCGTGACTGCCATGATTTTTCGGATGTAAGTTATACTGACTCAGTTATAGCCATTGGGAGCGAAGGTAGCGGCCTATCTGAGCAAATAAAGCCTTTATGCGATGAGTTAATAATAATACCGATAGCCCCACAGTGTGAATCACTTAACGCGGCGGTCGCAGCAGGGATTATTATATGGAAAGCGCAGCAGCGCTGAGAGGGTGCCTTATGTCATCATTAAAGTACTGGGTCTGGTTATCATCGATAAGTGGCGTTGGGGCGGTGACAGCTAATAAGCTTCTCAGGCATTTTAACACTCCTGAGAATGTTTTTAATGCTTCTGAGAGGGACTTCAACGGCATCGAAGGCCTAATGCGTCGTGAAATCGAGTCGTTAATGAAAAAAGACATTGAGCCAGCCAGCAAAATACTGGCTTCCTGCACACAGGCACAATGCCGCGTGATTACGCTTCATGATGCGGAGTATCCTGACAGGCTAAAGAATATCTTCGATCCTCCTATCATCCTATACCTCCGTGGAACATTTCCGTTTGTGGACGATGAACCGGTGGTATCTATAGTCGGGACGAGGCAATGCACGCCATATGGCATAAAAGCAACGGAGAACATTGCATATAAGCTCTCATTAAGAGGGGTGACAATCGCAACAGGACTGGCGCGGGGAATCGACACAGCCGCCACGCGAGGAGCGCTTCGCGGAGGTGGGTGTCTTCTTGGTGTTATTGGATGCGGGCTTGATATCGTATATCCTCCTGAGAACAGGGCAATTTTTGAAGATGTGGCTCGTACCGGGGCTATTATCAGCGAATACCCACCCGGTTCGCCGCCAATCCCGCCTCATTTCCCGGCTCGTAATAGAATAATCAGCGGTTTGTCATTAGGTGTGACATTGATTGAAGCCCCTAAGAAAAGCGGTGCGCTAATTACTGCTTCCAGAGCGCTTGAACAGGGGAGGGATATTTTCGTGCTGCCCGGCAATGTTGATTCCAAACTCTGCGAAGGTTCAAATGCCCTGTTGCGCGAGGGAGCTATTCCGATTCTTTCCGCTGACGATATAATCAGCGAGTACATCGACCTTTATCCGGATAAAATTCTCTCTGAAGAAGAAGCTTTGAGCCGCTTGTCAGATAGAAAAAGGCAGCAACGCAGGGCGGGTCCGGCCTCTAGCACCGGAATAAGATCATATTTTGATAACAGAAAAACCATTGACAACACAGTTGAGATAGATTATATTGACCTTGATAAATTACTCGGAGCGCTTGCCGGAGATGAGAAAACCGTTGCGGAAGCAATTGGGAATGGCAAGCTGCATGTCGATGAAATCATAAGCAAAGCCCACCTACCCGCTAATCAAGTCCTGACTGCCCTCACAATGCTTGAGTTAAGCGGAAAAGCCGCAAATGATGGCAGCAGGTATTTTCACTTGATAGGCTAGACTGCAATTGGATAGGGTTAATGTAAACAATTCATGGATTCTCATGTAGGGGCGATTTTCAATCGCCCGAAACGGAATGCTATTTAGAAACACGGGCGATTAATAATCGCCCCTACACAGAAACGATTAATTCACTCAAAGTGCTTGTATGGTTTCAAGATATACGAAAGGAATGAAATATTTTAAATATGGCTAAGAAAGCGAATAATCTTGTAATTGTTGAATCCCCGGCAAAGGCGAAGACGATTGGAAAGTACCTCGGATCGGGCTTTTCGGTGACGGCTTCTATGGGGCATCTGCGGGATTTGCCTAAAAGTACGCTGGGCGTTGACGTCGATAACGGTTTCGTTCCGGAGTACCAGCCTGTTAAGGCACGAGAAAGCACAATAAAAGAACTAAAGGCAGCAGCGAAAAACAGTGCGAATGTCTACCTCGCAACTGACCCTGATAGGGAAGGGGAAGCCATATCCTGGCATCTCAAAGAACTATTGGATTTGCCGGATACCACCACATTCAGGGTTACATTCAACGAAATAACCAAGAATGTCGTTAAAAACAGCATTGAAAACCCGCGCTCAATAGACATGGACTTAGTTAACGCGCAGCAGGCACGCAGAATACTGGACAGGTTAGTGGGCTACAAACTTAGCCCGCTGCTCTGGAAAAAGATAAGGCGCGGTCTTTCCGCAGGGCGCGTGCAGTCAGTAGCCGCGAGAATGGTTGTTGATAAGGAAAACGAAATACGCGACTTCGTACCGGAGGAGTATTGGCTCTTAAGCGTTGAGCTTTCCTTGATTGAGAAGTCGGGGAAATTCACCGCTTCCTTTTTTGGAAAAGCCGGAAAAAAGATGGAGCTGACTAACGAGAAAGAGGCTAGGGCGGTCATCGATGCTGTAAAATCAGCTCCGTTTTCTGTCCATTCGGTGAAAAGAAGCGAGAAAAAACGTTCTGCCTCTCCGCCGTTTATCACATCGACGCTCCAACAGGATGCCTCGCGAAGATTCGGCATGACCCCACGCCGCACTATGTCGATAGCCCAGCAACTCTATGAAGGCGTCGATATTGAGGGCGAGGGCACGGTCGGGTTAATTACATACATGAGAACAGACTCTCTACGCATTTCGGATGAAGCAAGGCGCGATGCACACAGTTTTATTACCGGTACTTACGGCGCACAGTACTATCCCGCAACTCCAAACTTCTACAAGTCGAAAAGCAGTGCGCAAGATGCCCATGAAGCTATCCGTCCGAGTAATGTCTTTCTCACGCCTGATAAGATAAAAAGCAGCGTCACGAGCGAGCAGCTAAAGGTTTACCGCATGATTTGGAGCCGTTTTGTCGCAAGCCAGATGGCGGCAGCCGTTTATGACAGCGTGACAGTCGATTCGATATCCGATGGATATGTTTTCAGGGCGACGCATTCTAACATCATTTTCCCGGGATTCACCGCTGTTTATGAGGAAAGCCAAGACGAGGAAAAAGAAGAGAAGAAATCGCCGTTGCCTGAACTCCGTGAAAACGACCCATTAAAGCTGGAGAACATAAAAGATGAGCAGAAGTTCACGCAGCCCCCAGCACGTTATACAGAAGCCACGCTGATTAGGGCTATGGAAGAATCAGGCGTTGGCAGGCCGAGTACCTACGCGCCGACAATATCGACGATACTCGATCGCGAATATGTTGTTAAAGAAGGTAAATCCCTACGCCCAACGCCATTGGGGGAAGTTGTGACGAACCTAATGAAAGAGCGATTTGAGGATATCGTTGACCTAAAGTTTACTGCGCGAATGGAAGACTTGCTTGACAATGTGGAAAAGGGGAATGATAACTGGCAGAATGTGCTGGAAACGTTTTATGGCGGTTTCAAAACTTCCTTGGACAATGCCGAATCCGCATTGGAAGGTGAGCGTATTAGAGTGCCTGATGAGGTTTCGGATGAAGTATGTGACCTCTGCAATCGTCAAATGGTCATCAAGTCCGGCCGCTTTGGAAGATTCTTAGCCTGCCCCGGTTATCCTGACTGTAGTTTTACGAAGCCTATTGTTGTGGAGATGCCCGGAAAATGCCCGAAATGCGGTAAGCGCATACTGAAACGCACATCGAAGAATGGTTATACTTACTATGCTTGTGAGCATCTAAAGGAATGCGGGTTCATGACTTGGGATGTCCCTGTCGCAGATAATTGCATTCAGTGCGGACAGACTATGTTCAAGCTCTCGGGCAGGGGTTCTCGAAAACCGTTTTGCATCAATGCGTCATGTCCCAATTTCCTCCCGGAAGATAAGCGAGGCTATAGGAAGAAGTCAAGCGCAGCAGAGGGAAAAGAGGAAAGCGCAGATAACGCCGCAGCGGACTCAAAAGATGAGAAAAGCGCGAAAAGCACAAAAACAGCAAAAGGTAAGTCCAAATCTGCTTCAGGGAAGTCAACGGCAAGGAAATCAACTACGAAAAGCACGGCGGCAAAGAAAACCGATGCTAAAAAAACCGATTCAAAGAAAACCGCCAAAAAGTGATGCCGTGGTTAGTGAGTAATGAGTAGTTAATAGTAAATAGTGAGTAGATAGTATGGGTAGAGAATATGAGTAGTGCGAATGAGTAGACGGTTTCAAAGTGAGTTTTCAGGCGGCGCAGGTTTGGTCAAGGTCATAGGCGCGGGATTAGCGGGGTGCGAAGCAGCTTGGCAACTGGCAGAGCATGGGGTTTCAGTTGAGCTATTTGAGATGAAACCTCATAGAATGTCGCCGGCTCATGTTTCCTCCGAATTTTCTGAGCTGGTCTGCTCAAACTCGTTTCGAAGTAACGACCTTACAAATGCCGTTGGCTTGCTAAAGGAGGAAATGCGCAGGCTCGGCAGCCTCATAATGCGATGCGCTGATGCTACGAGAATCCCGGCGGGCGGCGCACTTGCCGTTGACAGGATGCGATTTTCAGAGATGGTCACACAACTGATTAGAAACCACCCGCTTGTCACGGTATACGATAGCGAGGTAACAAGCATACCGGATGGCAGAATCATTATAGCAACCGGTCCGCTGACATCCGATGCCCTTGCAACCTGCATTTCCGCGTTGTTTCCTGATGAAAAGGCACTCAGTTTCTTCGACGCTGCGTCGCCAATAGTCTCTTTTGACAGCATAGATATGCAAAGCGCGTATTTTGCGTCTCGATACGGAAAGGGCGATGCTGACTATATAAATTGCCCCATGAACAAGGATGAGTACACTGCTTTCCACACAGAGCTTGCCAACGCCGAAGAAGCTCCGCTCCATGATTTTGAAGACAACCAAGTCTTCGAGGGCTGTATGCCCATTGAAGTAATGGCGCGTCGCGGTGTGGATGCCATCCGTTACGGTCCGTTGAAACCTGTCGGACTCCCTGACCCGAAAACAGGAAAGACTCCATACGCTGTGGTTCAACTTAGGAAAGATAATGCTGAGGGCACACTATATAATATCGTTGGTTTTCAGACACATCTGACGTTCGGCGAGCAGAAGCGTGTGTTCTCAATGATTCCAGCACTTCGCAACGCCAATTTCACCCGTTATGGCGTTATGCACCGCAACACATATCTAAACTCGCCCAAACTGCTTGACAGGTACAACAGGCTCAAAAGAGAGCCACGTATCAGCTTTGCCGGTCAAATCACAGGTGTTGAAGGGTATGCTGAATCCGCATCATCAGGGTTGCTGACGGGCATTGAGACAGCACACGAGGTTTTAGGTTTGCCACCAGCCGACTTTCCCAAGGAAACCGCAATCGGTTCGCTTGCGCTCTACACATCAGGCGGCAGTGTTGGGGATTTCCAACCAATGAACGTTAACTTCGGAATAATCGAACCTCTTGGCACTAAAGTAAAAGGCAAACGCGAGAAGAATCTGGCAATTTCAGAGCGAGCCTTAAAAGCAATCGAGGATTTAAGTAGTCCGATGATTGGCAACGCATCGGCAAATAGCACAAACCCGTTGTAGGGCGCGGCTTCCCAGACGCGCCGGAAGATGGGCAAATTCGTCACAAACGGCGCGTCAGGGATGCCGCGCCCTACGGATAGACGGTGTAGCGTTATTCGTTATTGTGCAATTTGCTAGGTTTTGATTGTCGGACGGTCTGGACCGCCGTGGGTATGGAAAACCAAGGAAGTCTTATTTAATAATTCGGGGTAAGGGAAAAAACATAATGAAAATAATAATCGACGCAATGGGTGGGGACAATGCTCCGGGGGAGATCGTTAAAGGCGCTTTGAAGGCACTCAGTGATTTTGATTGCGGAGTGGTGCTGGTCGGCAAGGGGGAGGATATACTGCGTGTTTTTGAGCAGAACGGGTATTCGGATTTGCCGCATGGAGTTGAAATCGTCGATGCTTCTGAGGTGATTGGAATCGAAGACGACC
>Ga0099364_10011721_pt1 | contig 11925 bp, 8 predicted proteins | sample TergutTh196P3_FD_73070 | JGI IMG/M metagenome (GOLD analysis project Ga0099364, IMG submission 73070) | Microcerotermes parvus P3 segment gut microbial communities from Pointe-Noire, Republic of the Congo - Th196 P3 | ecosystem: Host-associated > Arthropoda: Insects > Digestive system > Gut ...
TCGGGTGTCGAACACTACCGTACTCTGATGTCGAGTACTATCGTTGCCATAATTCAATTTATTTTTTTGCAAAAATACATATTTATTCTTTAAACACAAATATTTTTCCCGACTTTGACGGTCTTTTCCGTTCCCACCTCTGAAAACCCTGATAAATCAAGGATCATTCCTGCTACAAGGTTTGTAGTGTCCGAGGTTTGCGGGCTTGCTATTGAGGCAAAAGGTTTCGTATCTTTGCGGGATGTTTGTCAAGACGCGAAAACGAGAAAACGGCAAGGTGACGATTCAGATCGTTGAGACAGTGCGTAGCGGCGCGAAGGTTCATCAAAAGACTTTGCGCACGGTTGCTACTGTTTTTGCAGATGAGGTCGACCGGTTCAAGGAACTTGCTGATCACATCAAATCAGAAATGGAAGCTGCCCGATTGCCCCAATTATTTTCTGCGAATACTTTGTCGGAGATGGTCATTTTCAGTCGCCATCGCAGTATTGGCGATGAAAGTCCTCTTGCGGTCAATCTTCGTACCATTCGTGAGGAAGCCCGTATTGTAACCGGAATCCATGATATTTACGGAAGTTTATATGATGCGGTAGGGTTTAGCCGTGTATTCAAATCCTGTCCGGTAAGCTGTTCGGTGATGAAGAATATGGTGATGGCTCGATTAGCCAAACCATGCAGTAAACGTTCTTCGGCAGAACTTTTGGAAAGGGATTTTGGCATTAACATTCCGTTAGAAAAGATTTATCGAATGTTGGATACCTTGACAGAAAAGAGAATAAGTCGCTTACAGGATATTTGCTGGCAACATTCCAAAGGGTTGTTTACCCAAGAGATCAAGGTGATGTTTTATGATTGCACGACCCTGTATTTTGAGAGTTTTACAGAAGATGAACTCCGCAGATTCGGCTACAGCAAAGACTGCAAATTCAATCAGGGACAGGTATTATTGGCTCTGATGGTGACCAAAGAAGGCTTACCGGTTGGCTATGATGTTTTTCCGGGCAACATGTATGAAGGCGATACGTTCAAGATTGCTATTGACAAGATAAAGGTTCGTTACCGTGTTAAACGGGTAATTATCGTTGCCGACAGTGGTCTTTTATCCAAGAAAAATATAGAATTGCTTGAAAAAGAAAAACTTGATTACATACTTGGGGCGCGGTTAAAAAGTCTTTCGCAGAAATGGCAGGAACGAATATTGGACAATACGGATTATCAGAAAAAGGAAAAGGATGGCGAGGTATTGCGAATAGCCACCTATTCTTATGCCGGTAAACGCAGGTTAATAGTAACTCACAGTAGCAAGCGGGCAGAAAAAGACCGCAAGGATAGAGAAAAATCAATTGAGAAGTTGCGCCAAAAATTAGAAAAGAGCAAGAATCCCAAATCACTCATCAGCAACTACGGCTACAAGAAGTTCCTCACGGTAGATGGAGAAATTAAGGTAATGGTGGATGAGGAAAAGATAGGACAGGAAGCCTTGTGGGATGGATTACATGGCATCATGAGCAATGTCAAGGAAAAGGAAATGAATGCAGAAGAAGTTCTCTCTCAATATCATGGACTTTGGCAGGTAGAAGAATCATTTCGAATAGAAAAACACGATCTGAGAGTGCGTCCGGTATTTCATTGGACGGCCAGACGTATCAAAGCGCACATCGCAATATGCTTTGTGGCATTTGCCCTGATACGCTTCCTGCAATATCAAATCAAACAGAAAACAGGGGAATACTTCTCGGCAGAAAGAATCAGAGAAGAATTATACAGAATACAGGAAAGCGTATTGATAAATACAGTCGATAATAATAAATATGTTGTACCCTCTAAACCCAGTCAAGATGCCATAAAGATATACGAGGTCTTCAATAAGAAGAGACACGTGGCGCCTTTCAGGCTAACCGATGATGTGTAAATGTAGTGTCCGAAGAAAAATTTACACAACTAATAATCATGCGCTTACGAAAAAAAACCGTCAAAGTCGGGAAAAATACCTACCTTTGCCCGCATGAAATACACACCCGTTTTTATCAATAAAAAGGCAGTTTTTTTGCTTGTTTTCATGTGCCTTCCTTTTTTGGTTTTTTCGCAAACAGGTAGCGACAGCGTTGTTCGTTCCATCGTCAAAAGCTCAAGATTCGACGGAGTTCTGAAAGCCAAAGTCGAAACGAGTACCGACGCCGGCGTTTTGCGCTTCAACGTTAGAAATGCGCGCGTGGGCGTGCGGGGCGAGATTGGCGCGCGGCTCAGCTACCGTCTTCAAGTGGAGTTGAGCGGCGAGGGCGTTTTTCAGCCGCTCGACCTGTTCGGTACGTTGCATCTTGCGAAGAATTTCTCATTTCAGTTCGGACAACAGTTTATCCCGTTCGAAAACAATTACATCATCAGTCCCGCCGAATCCATGTTTGCCAACCGCGCTTTTTTAGGAAAATATTTCACGCCGGGAACGCGCGATATTGGGGCAATGGCGCAGTACAGGTTTCATATCGGCGGTTTCCCGATGGAAGGACAGGCGGGGATGTTCAACGGAGGCAGAATCAACAATCCGCAATGGACCAGCCGACCTTCTTTTGCTTTCCGCCTGATTGCCGGAAAAATGGACGGATTTCGCACTACCGCTAAAATATACAGATACTACAGAGAACTGAATGACAACAGCGACGCGCTCGACCTCTTGCTCTGGGGCGCTGATCTTCATTACGACAAAAACGGTATGCGCGTGGAAGCCGAATTGATGAACCGCCATTCGTATATCACCGGCTTGGACTTGCTCGGAACGTATGTGCAGGGCGCATACACGTTCAGTTTGCCCAATGCAAATTTGTTCCATTGCCTCACGCCAACCGCCCGCTGGGACGCCATGGGTTATGATTTGAAAAAAGAAGGGTTCGACGTCCAAAGAATTACTGTAGGAATAAATTTCGGACTGACATTCATCCCTTTTGATTCCGTATTCCGTATAAACTACGAAAATTATTTTCTGAGAAAAGACGTCGATTTCCCCGATTTCCACGACCGAGACCCACATGTGGCTGATAACAAGTTAACGCTAGAGTTAGTGGTGAGGTTTTGAGGGCGCAAATTGCACCCCTGCGTCCGCATTTTTTTTGCGAAAAAAATATATATCCGTATCTTTGCCGCTTCAAAAATGAAACATGGAAATCAAATTGAATATATCCGGGACATTGATACCCGGCGTCGATTGCGGTAAACCACTGATGATGGCAGGTCCGTGCAGCGCAGAAACAGAGAATCAACTGATGCTTGTGGCTGAGCAGGTTGCCGCCTTGGGCATAAAAGTATTTCGCGCCGGAATATGGAAGCCGCGCACCCGTCCGAACGCTTTTGAAGGCGTTGGTAACGAAGGATTGGGCTGGCTTCGCAGGGTAAAGGAAGAAACAGGCTTGAAAGTGGCTATCGAGGTAGCCAATGTAAAACATGTGTATGATGCTTTGAAGAACGGAATAGACGTGTTGTGGTTAGGAGCGAGGACTTCGGCTAATCCCTTTGCCGTTCAGGAAATTGCCGACAGCCTTCAGGGGGTGGATGTAACCGTATTGGTGAAGAACCCTGTCAACCCCGACGTAGAATTGTGGATTGGCGCATTAGAGCGGATAAATGCCGCAGGAATAACACATCTTGGCGCCATACATCGCGGATTTTCAAGTTACGGCAAAAGCAACTACCGCAACGACCCTCACTGGCAAATTCCCATTGAGTTGCGCAGACGAGTGCCGGGACTGCCCATCATCAACGACCCCAGCCACATCAGCGGGAGACGGGATTTAATTATGGAACTCTGTCAAACGGCTATAGACCTTGATTTTGACGGCTTGATTGTAGAAACGCATTGCGATCCCGACCATGCTTGGAGCGATTCCACGCAACAGATAACGCCCCAGCATCTGGGCTACATCATCAAGAATCTAGTGTTGCGCCAACAGAAAGTGGACAACAAAAACGCCGTTACCCTCGAAGAGCTGCGTATGCAGATCGACAAACTCGACGACGAGGTACTCCAACTGATGGAGCATCGCATGTCCGTATCCGAAAAAATCGGGGTGTTCAAGAAAGAACACAACATCACCATCCTGCAATCAAGTCATTGGAACAAATTGCTGAAAAAGCGCATCAATGAAGGATTATCCAAAGGGTTGAGCGAGGAATTTGTACAAAAGATATATTCGGCTATCCACGAAGAATCCATACAGCATCAAAAGGTAGTGATGCAGAGTTCCTAAGTTTTCCTGATGTTTCGCAATACGAGTTCACTTTTTTTATAATCGATCAGCGCATGGTGTTTGAGCAGGAAGTCGCTGCCAATCAGTCCGGCAGCACGTTTGTTTATAAACCTTTTATACAGATCGTTTACGTGTGTCAGGTCAATCAGTACCACCATCCAGTCTTTGCGCTGCAAATCGCCTAATTTGAAGTGGTTGATCATGCCGATGCTGCTTTTCAGTTCGCCGGCAAGAATACCCGCCGACTGTATGTCATGGTTTTGCATTTCGCTATCCGGCGCTTCGGGGATCAGCGTCGCATCAAAAATGGTATGCGACGCTCCGGTATCAATCAGGAAATCACATTCCCTGCCATTGATACTTCCGTTGACAAACAAGTGGTAGCTATTATCTTCGCCTATAGTAACAATTTCTATGGGAAGAACGGTTTTCATTTAAACAGTTTTTTGGCTGCAACGGCGGCGCCAATAATACCGGCTTCGTTCAACAACTGCGCGGGAACGACCTTGGTTCGTGTTTCAAACGGAAGACCTTTCTTTTCGAGTTTTTTGGCGAATCCTCCGCCAATAATGATCAAATCGGGCCAAAACAGGTCTTCAATATAATTAATGTATGTTTTCAGACGTTGCATCCATTCATCCCAGCTAAGGTTGAAATTTTTGCGCGCACCGTCCGACGCCCATTGTTCTGCATCGTCGATGCCTCCGGGCAAACAGATATGTCCCCATTCGCAGTTGGGAACTATTTTGCCCTGTGTGAAAAGCACGCACCCTATACCCGTTCCTACCGTCAACATAATCACAACGCCTTTGTTTTTCCTGCCTGCGCCGTATTTCATTTCTGCCATACCGGCTGCGTCGGCGTCGTTGATCGCCACAGACTTACTGTCTGTGCGCTTTTTCAGCAGGTTTTCGAGGTGGACGTCCAGCCATCCGTCATCGACATTGGCGGCAGTCTTCACTACTCCGTGCTGTATCACGCCCGGAAATCCGACGCCAATAGGTCCATTCCAGTCAAATTTTTTGGCGATTTCCTTGATCGTGTCCACCACAGCTTCAGGGGTAGACGGCTCCGGGGTAGGTAACCGGAATTTTTCGGTGGTCATCTCGCCTGTTTTTACATTTACAATAGCGCCTTTGATACCAGAGCCTCCAATATCAATGCCCAATACAAGATTTGATTTCATCAGTCAATTTATATGTTTACGAAAATTTTAAAATCCTTATTTATTGTATCTTACTCTTTTTTAACTTCTTTGGCAGCAGCAAAAATCTGATTGATTTGCTCGATGTCAGCCAGAGACAAGTTTTCTTCCTTAGCGAAAGCAGCGGTCAATTTAGGTAGCGATGATTCGAAATAGACCCTGAGCAAACTTTTGGCTTGCGATTTGGCGTAAGCCTCCTTTGTTATCAATGGATAGAATTGGTAAAAAACCCCTACTTCTTCGTGCGCCACAAATCCCTTGTTTTCCATAACGCGCAACACGGTGGAAATCGTATTGTAGGCAGGTTTCGGATTCGGAAATTCTTTGAGAATGTCCTTGATGATCCCTTTTTCAATTTTCCACAAAACCTGCATGATTTCTTCTTCAGCAGGCGTCAATTTTTTCTTTTCCTTTTTTGCTTTTGTCATCACAATCAGAACTTTAAATATTTATGAATCAATGCGGTATTATATGGATAGTCCTATAAGAATAACAGTGTAAAGATAAATATGTTTTGGTTTTTCTCAAAAAAAAATCGACATTCTATCTAAAATTTTTCAATACGGTCTCCATACGAAAAAAAGGCTGACTGATTGCTCAGCCAGCCTCAACAATCAATTATCAATTCAATGTATCAGATTTTATCCTGAATAGCCGCTTGCGCTGCCGCCAAACGAGCGACCGGCAAACGCAACGGAGAGCAACTTACATAGTTCAAGCCTACTTTGTGACAGAATTTCACTGAATCGGGTTCGCCGCCATGTTCGCCGCAAATGCCCAACTTGATGCCGGGACGGGTCTTTTTGCCCTTTGCGATGGCAATTTCCATCAATTCGCCAACACCTTCCTGATCCAATTTCTGGAACGGGTCTGCCGCAAAAATGTCCAACTCTTGGTATTCATTGATATAAGTACCGTAATCATCACGGCTTATGCCCATTGACGTCTGCGTCAAGTCGTTTGTGCCGAAACTGAAAAATTCGGCATTTTCGGCAATCTTGTCGGCAGTGATACAGGCTCGCGGAAGTTCGATCATCGTTCCGACCATATAGTCGGGGGTTATTCCGGTTTCCTCAAAAACCTTTTGAGCGGCTTCGCGGATCACTCCCTCCTGATGTTTAAATTCGGCGGAACCGCCTGCAAGCGGAACCATGATTTCGGGATGGCAATCGATTCCGTCCTTCATCACGTTGACTGCCGCCTGACAAATTGCCGTAGCCTGCATTCTGGTGATTTCGGGATAAACGATTCCCAAGCGGCAACCACGATGTCCGAGCATTGGGTTAAATTCTGCCAAATCATGAACGCGTTGGGCGACTTTTTCCTTCGGGATGCCGAGTTTCTTGGCGAGCGCTTCCTGATCTTTTGCTTCGTGCGGCACAAATTCGTGTAGCGGCGGGTCTAACAGGCGAACCGTCACCGGTCGTCCGTTCATTGCGCGGAAGATGCCTTCAAAGTCGTCCTGCTGATATTTCAGCAGCGGCTCAAGCGCTTTCTTGCGATCTTCAACGTTGTCTGCAAGAATCATTGCACGGAAGTCGTCAATGTGGTCGAAGAACATGTGTTCTGTACGGGTCAGACCGATACCCTGTGCGCCGAGAGCGATTGCCTGTGTGGCTTCTTGCGGATTGTCGGCATTCGCCCGAACGCCCAATTTGCGATAACGATCCGACCAACTCATCAACTGGTGGAAGCATTGGAAAACCGGTGCATCTTTGGGTTGGAGCGTCTTTGTGAAAAGAACCTGCAATACTTCAGATGGCGCTGTCGGTACCTGACCTTCAAAGACATTACCACTGAAACCATCAACGGAAATCCAATCTCCTTTCTTATAGACTTTTCCGCCTACCGTCATCGTTTCAGCTTTATAATCAATCGAGATGGCATCGCAACCGCACACGCAGGCTTTTCCCATCTGACGGCTGACCAAAGCAGCGTGCGAGGCAGCGCCGCCGGACGAGGTCAGAATACCGGCAGCAACCTTCATTCCACGAAGGTCTTCCGGCGTTGTCTCACGACGAACCAAAATGATTTTGGCGTTGTTGTCTTTTTGCCAAGCCGCTTCGGCTTCGTCAGGCTGGAAATAAATCTGACCGGTTGCAGCGCCGGGACCAGCATTGATTCCCTTCGCAAGCGGCGTTTTTCCTTTCAGACCTGCGCCACTGAAAACCGGCTGCAAGAGTTGTGTGAGGTCGTTTGCCGGAATTCTGGCTATTGCCATTTCGGGGGTAATCAACCCTTCGTTCACCATATCGACGGCAGCGCGTACTGCTGCAAAGCCTGTGCGTTTTGCATTTCGTGTTTGCAGCATCCAGAGTTTCTGGTTCTCAATGGTGAACTCAATATCCTGAATGTCCTTGTAGTGTTTTTCGAGTCTCATGGCAACATTCGAGAACTCTTCCCAGCACTTCGGCATATCTATGCCGAGCGAGTCTTCGATCCGCTTGGGCATTCTGATACCGGCAACAACATCTTCTCCTTGAGCATTAATGAGATAGTCGCCGGTGATTCCCTTTTCGCCGGTAGCGCCATTTCGGGTAAGCGCCACGCCGGTAGCACAGGCGTCGCCCATGTTACCGAAGACCATCGCCTGAACGTTCACAGCGGTTCCCCAATCGTGCGGAATACCGTTCATTCGGCGATATACGATGGCGCGGTCGTTCATCCAGGAGCCAAATACGGCGCCAATACCGCCCCAAACCTGTTCCATCGGATCTTCGGGGAAATCCAGACCGGTCTGCTTTTTAACGGCGGCTTTAAACTCCACGACGAGTTCCTTGAGATATTCGGCTTTCAGATCGGAGTCTTCTTTGACGCCGACTTTTTCCTTCTTGGCTTCGAGAAGTTCCTCGAATGGGTCGTGGTCGGTTTTGCACTTCGGTTTCATATCGAGAACGACATCGCCGTACATTTGGACGAACCGGCGATAGCAATCCCATGCAAAACGTTCGTCGCCTGATTTTTGGGCGAGTACTTCTACGGTCTTGTCATTCAGACCGATGTTCAGGACGGTGTCCATCATGCCCGGCATGGAATCGCGGGCGCCCGAGCGGCATGAAACCAACAGGGGTAGCGCGTCGGTATCGCCTAACTTTTTGCCCATCACTTTTTCGATGCCTGCCATGGCTTCATCTACTTGTGCCTTGAGTTCGGGCGGATACTGCTGACCGTTCGCGTAAAAATAGGTGCACACTTCGGTGGTTATGGTAAAACCGGCTGGCACGGGCAATCCAATTTTCGCCATCTCGGCGAGGTTTGCTCCTTTACCGCCTAACAGCGGTTTCATCGAGCCGTTACCGTCGGTGTTGTCGCCACCGAAAAAATAAACATACTTACTCATTGATTTTATGAAATTTATATTAAAATAGAAATTACTAAATTTTTTCTGCGTGCAAAGATACGAAAAAAAATCTAAAATCCAACAAAAAATCCTAATAATCCTGCCAATAATCCGACAACTACCGATATTGCCTTCATCCAAAAGAATCCGCGTTTCGATTCGGCTAACAAAGGTAAGCCCGTATGTCCTTCCTGTACAATGGAATTGGTCAGTAAAATACTGAACGGTATCGTCCCGTTGACGAACAGGGTGATGAACACAAGATGCGGTCCCGATTCGGGAATCAATCCTATCAATATGGCAAAAAGCATGATATACAGATAATTACCTTGTATCCAACTGTCTATGTCAAAAAAATGCCCGCCCACCTGTAATATGGCGAGTACGCCCAGCGTCCAAAAGAATATTCGCGGGAGATGTTTTCGGATGATGTGTCCCCAGAGGTGTTCCTGCAAAAAATGTTCCTGCACTACGGTAATGATGAACAACGCCACCAAACTCACCAGCACGAACAGGATGTTGAGCCAGCGTTCCTGAAGCAGGATGCCCGAAATGTTGCCGTGATCGTGGTCGTGGTCGTGGTCATGGCGTATGTGTTCGCTGTGAACATGAACGTCCGCCACATGCCCGTGTCCGTGCAGTTCGTCCGTACCGTGCGAATGTTCGAACCATCCCAGCAGGATAGCCGTCACCACCAATACGATACCCGTAATCAGGATAGCCCGCTGAAACGTCATGTTTTTCAGGTTGTAACGCCAGTTGCCCATCACATTGGCATGTTCGTGTTCCTGATCCGCATGGTGAATGGCAAAATTTTCGGAACAGAAAGGCGCCGGAAATTTCTTGAAGAAGATATTGACCACTAATCCCGTAGCAATGGCGAGGCACAACAAAATCACCGACAACCAAATGGCTGTTTTTGGGGCAACGGCAAACAAAACAAAAGCCTCGTCGCCAAAGGTGGAAATCATACAGGCAACCAACGCCCCAAAATTGACGATGCCGTGCGTGAACAGCGAAACAACGGCAAAACCGCCCAAACATCCCGGCACAAGCCCCAAAAGGGCGCAAATCAATATTTGTTTGAAACGCGATCCTTGCAGGCTACGACGCCAACTGCCCTTGGATACGACGTTAATGTATTCGATCAACAGCATCATGACCAATACAAAAGAGGTGATCATGAGGGTGTTTTGGATGATGGAAGCGATCATGGTTTTAACCATAGCGAGAAAAATTGGGATAAAAAATATGAGATTGCAAAGAAAAATAAATAAACTCATTTATCCAAATACACCAAGTTGCCCTGATTATTATCAGACAGATTTGGAAAGATGATTTTTTTTGTCTTTCTTTGTTTCGTGATGCAATCGTTTCGACATATCATTTTGACGTTAATGATCGTCAGTTCATTGACCGCTTGCAGAGGGCGGAATCAGCCTGTGCCGATTGAATCGGCGGTTGGCGGCGTCGAGGCGCTAGAGGCAGGCGCCTCAAGCCCAAGCGAACCGGAGATAGACGGGATGACCATGCAGGAACTTTTCCTGTTGCGAAAATCTTTGTATACTAATGAATTGACAGAAAAAATAACGTCCGACGAACTGGCGTTGATAGATAAAATTGACCAACGCATCATAGATTTGCAACAGGAAAATTATTTTTACACAGCCGACGATACCACGGCAAACATCCTGAATATTGTAAATATCTTTCAATTCAGAGAGTTGATCTACCATCAGGAAGCGATGGACAGTCTGGCAATGAACAATTATGCCTTGCTGCCCGATTCTTTGCCTCAATTATTTCAAGTATACCAACGAAATGATTCGTTGAAGATTCCAAATTTTGTTACGGTAGACTTGATGGCTCAACTCTCGCATGTTTATGAAGGCTACGTGTTGCGGACGGTAGAAGAAAAGCATTTTGCCCCGATGCTGGCGGATCTTTGTCTGGCGCTTTATAATGCTTCGGTACAGCAAGCCAATAGAACCACGAGAGAAGACATCAAGAACATGGCTGCTTACCATGCGGCATTTTTTGCCGTTCCATATGCTCTGCTCACCGGCAAAACTTTGAAAACACAGGGCGATTATCCGGCAATCGTAGAAATAGAACTTGCGTACATTGACCAGCATGAAAGCCGACGACCGGCGCTGTTGGATATAAAGACAAATTTTGATTACAGCGTCTTCAGACCATATGGTCATTACACGCGCACTGTCGGTTTGCGGCGGTACTTTAAGGCGTGGAAATGGTTGCAATTGGCGCCTTATTGCAGCGACAACAGATTACAGATGCAACGGGCTGTTTTTGCCGCTTTTGCGCTTCAAACCGCCAGAACCGAATCCGGAGAATCTGCAATAGACGTGTATGCTCATCTGACAGAGGCAATGAATTGGTTGATTGGACAACCCGCAGCCGCTTCTATCCTGGACGTGGCGCTTCTGATGCAAAAGGAGCGTATTACCACCATTACCGCTGCTTTGGATGCCCGGTTTCTTGCCAAGGTAACCGCCATGATTGGAGGTGTGAATGCCGGAAACAATCCTGTTGTCAATTATCCTGCCGTTTGCCGCAATGGAATATATTTCATACCGCAACCGGCTTACATGGATGAAGGTTCGGATGCGTCGTCGTACAGTAAACGCATAGAAGGCGTGCCGGCAATGCTGCAGAAAACAGACAACAGCCCGGTCTTTGCCCAAAAACAGGCGTGGAAACGGAAAATGAATGAAACGTCTTTGGCGTTGCGGTTAAAAATGAAACACAACGTATTGCTCTATGGCGTTGTTCCCGACTATCCGGAGCCGATCGCAAACGCCCTTCCAAAAGACGCGAATACTCCGCCCGTCAAGGGGTATGTGGAGCCTGCCCTTCCCTTTTGGACCAACTTGCGCGAATGGGTGGAGTTGATGGACGCAAATCTGAAAAACTACCGGCTCATCAATGATACGTTGTCCTATTTTTCGGCGCGTATGCACCGATACGTCGCGTTGATGGAAGATGCCGTACTCAAGGAATCGAACGGCGAAAGTCTGTCCGACGAAACCTACCGGTTCATTGCAGAGATTGGCGATAGTATCCAACAATTCACGCTGGCGATGATTGAACCACAAATTGACCGATGGGATTGGGCGGCTGGT
>Ga0099364_10011722_pt1 | contig 11923 bp, 10 predicted proteins | sample TergutTh196P3_FD_73070 | JGI IMG/M metagenome (GOLD analysis project Ga0099364, IMG submission 73070) | Microcerotermes parvus P3 segment gut microbial communities from Pointe-Noire, Republic of the Congo - Th196 P3 | ecosystem: Host-associated > Arthropoda: Insects > Digestive system > Gut ...
AACCATAAAATGCATACGCGCCAATGGATGTAACATGTTTTCCTTCAATAACAGATGGGATGTCTAGAACCGTTGCCGTTCCGGCATAGCCCGTGATTTCTACCGTTCCTTCACCATTGTCTACGTACAGCAATCCTTCTGCCGACTCCGACGTTGACACCGACGCAGGCGCCGACGCCGATGCTAGCACCGACGCAAACTCAGGCACCGACGCTGATGTCGACTCTGACGCTTGCACCGACTCCGACGCTGGTACCGACTCCAACGCTGACACCGACACCGACGCCGACGCAGGCACCGACTCCGACGCTGGCATCGACTCTGACGCTGGTACCGACTCCGACGTTGGCATCGAATCCGACGCTGACGCCGACGCCGACGCCGACTGTGTTTGCGGCAATAACGACGACAACAGGCACACTGCTAGTGTCAACGCGATAATACGTCCGGCCGCTTTTGATGTTTTTCTTGCGATTTTCTTCATCTTTCTACCCCCAAAAAATTTATTACGTGTAATGTGTATGCATTTCCCTGGGGGGCAGCAACTCGACATAAATTACGCCATTATAATGCTGTTATCCGCCATGATGGACTTTGCCTACGCTTTTCACCCAGAGTCTCCGGAAAGGCCATGACACAATAATACAAAAAGCGCACAGGGGGGCTTTATTATCCTCACCTACGCGCTTATAAACACGTTATATGATGTTTATATATCCAGAATGCTGTCTCAGTTACGTCTCTGTTACACAAAACACCCACAAAATATCGTTGAAAATCTCTCGTAAAAAGGTATGCCTCCTGTGTTGCAGTGGCGGTTTTTCCGTGTTGGTAGGTCCTAGTTAAACGTTACCCTATCGACGCCATAACGATGCTCCAACACCATCATGGTCGCTGCGGCCTATTTTTTTTGAATGGCCTTTACTCAACGTATATCCTACCACATAAAAAATTCAGTTACAACGTATTAATAGAAGTTTTAATCATTTGAGTTGAAACTTCGGTGTCTATTCAAATACCACCTCTTCGTCATTGCGAGGAGCGTAGCGATGAAGCAATCTAGTCTGTGAAATCTCTGTTTTGCTGTATTTTCCCGTTTTCGGTGCCTGGATTGCTTCGCTTTGCTCGCAATGACGAGGGGTATTTGAATAAACACCAACGGCTTTTTGCAGAAGCATTAGGCGTGTCAGTCAAAACGATTGAGGCATGGGAATCAAATAAAAATACTCCTTCAGGTTGTGCAAGTAGAATATTGGAATTAATAGAACGCGATAAAGCTTTACTTGAAAAACATTCTATAATTATGCGAAAGTAACTATCGGTAGATACAGATGTTTCATCATAGTTGATTTGTATTGTATAAATTATCTGCTTATATCAGGAGTTATTTGTGATGATACAGACGTATGTGAAAAAATCAAATCAAGTTTTTGGTATAAAATCTAACGCAATCCGGTCTACCCTTGCAGATACATATTTCCCATCTAAATACGAATAGTCGGATAATTCAGAAGGGTCGAATTCCATTAAAAGCCCAGCATCAATTGTGTGGGTATCAAATTCCAGTTTTCCACGAATGATATATGCAAACGAATCTCCGATTTGTTTAAAGCCAGTTATTTCTTCATCTTGTTCTTTCATTTCCAATTCATCTAAAATAGTGATATGGATATCAACATCATAGAAATGCCCTTCTTTAACATTTTTTTCCCAGCACCCAACAAAACACATAAGCTCTATATTATGTATTTGAATTAGAATCTCTTCTTCAAAATCTGAGTTAATTCTTTTTATTTGTACCCGATATTGCATTTATTTCACCTCTGATTGTCTGCCCTCATGAAGCATAAAGCAAGTTTACCAGTGTGGCAGAGTTATATCAAGGGTTGCCGCATACGTTCACTTATGCCGCTTATATCACGTAATTTGCAATCCATACCCCATTTTTGAGGATGATCCTGACCGTCGTATACTTCAGAAACACAGGGGGATGGTTCACCTTGTGTTCTGAACCTTAATATATGAGAACCGTCAGACTGTGTTTCTATAAACACTTGCCCTTCATGGGCATATAAAAGCGAAAAAGTATTGCGTATATTTTTAGTATGGAATTAGCAATAATATTATTTATCTCCGCGAGAGTACGTTTCTTCTTCCTATGGTCAATGCCGAAAGCTTTTCCGATTTCAATCAGTGAGGTGCATATTTGCTATTGATACTGAGGGTTTGAGTACTCGTGAACTGTAGAGTGAAATGAAACCTTGAATTGTTTTCCATAATTTGGTATTTGACGCTTTATGTTCACTCGTGCTATAGTTTAACTAGTCAGTTAAATCGACCCCGAAGGGTTGCCGTATGGTAGCCAATCTCTCAGGAGATAGGGGTCGGTTCTGCGTTTATGGAAATATTTTGTGAATTCCCTTAATCTTAGGTTTGAATAGTCTAAACTCCGGTGTGTCCTATTCATTCATCGGCACTGCTTGGGGTCAATTCCTAACCGATGTCCTTATCGACTGAAGCCAGACTCTCAAGTTTATTAAGCTGCGCTATAAATCTGTCATAGTCGCTCTCGAAAAGGCGGTCTTGAATGACGCGGTATTTTTCAAATTCCGCAAGCGCGTGGCGCTCGGCAATCTGCGCGGAAATCTTTCCGGCGTTCGTTAAGAGTTCGTTGCCGTCCGCCTGTAGAATCAGGTCAAGATGCGAAGCCCAATCCTGCATGGTCATCGGCGTTTGCGACATGGCGCGGCGTTCCGCCAAATCAAGATACGCGGATACGATAAGCTCCAACGAACGCATTTCGGTTTCAGTCAGATAATTCTTTGCGATGGTAACATCGCTCTTTTGGATTTTACCATCAGGCGCGTCTTTCCAAGTCGTCAACCCCATGTATTCGCGCCCCGCGTCGGCACGGTTGTAAATAACCTCGGCGGCTGTGTTGCCATGTACGGCGAAATGGAGTTTGTTTTGCACTTTCGCGAAGAAGTCCCTCGTTGTTTTTGCTGCCTTGTCGTAGTCGAGGGAAGTGGCGTAAATATCCGTAATCTTCTGATGGAAGCGCCGCTCGGACAGGCGTATCTCGCGGATTTTCTCAAGCTGTCGGTCAAAGTAGTCCTGCGTCAGAATCGTGCCGCCGTTTTTAAGGCGTTCCTCGTCCATGACCCAGCCCTGAATCGTATAGTCCTTAACGATAGCATTTGCCCATTTACGGAACTGAACAGCCCGCTCGTTGTTGACCTTGAAACCCACAGCGATAATCGCTTGCAGATTGTAATGGTCAATCTCACGCTCAACCTCGCGGCTGCCCTCGGTTTGAACTATTCGATATTTTCGAATAGTTGACTCCGCTTGCAACTCGCTGTCCTCAAAAACTTTTTTCAAATGATAGTTTATCGTGTTCACCCCGACATCGTAAAGCGTCGCCATCATCTTCTGCGTCAGCCAGATATTTTCGTCTTGGTAACGCATTTCAAAGCTGCGCTCGCTGTCACCCGTTGCCGCGATGTATGTCAGGTATTCAGCCGCCGAACTGCGGATGGTGATTTCATTTTTCTTTTTCACTGGTTGATGCCTCCGGTTCGATGTCTCTTTTCACAACTTTAATAACCATTATACAGTATAACATAACCGCCCATATAGTGCCATGCCACTAATAAAATCGATTTCTCTCAAACTCTTTTACGGCTTGACCATTTCCTTTGCCCGTACTACAATAGGGAGTAATAAGGAGTGATAAAAAGTAATAAAGAGTAATAAGGAGTGATAAAAAGTGATAAAGCACAAAGGGGCAAGCGGCACAACAAACCTTTTCTCGCCCACATTTGGCTATAGGCCCACATATATTGTAGGGCGGGAGAGACAATGCTTGATGAGATTATTGAGGGCATACAAGTAGCCGGAGAGCGCCATACGGCAGAGATGCGCGTATTTGCCACAACGTATCAGCATCTTGTCGGGGATGGGATGAATATCGCCGTCGCTATGGCCGGGTTGCCAAATGCGATTTCCGCTGTGTTAAACGACAAAATCCTCACATTTCTAAACAGGGCGCATAAAGTAGACCTGACGCCGCTTCAAATTGCCGACGTTAGCGCATGTTATGCAAAAGCGCTTCGTGACCTTGAAATAGAATTTGACGCGAAAATGCTTGAGGCCGCCGCACGCGCAACCGGCGGCTACCCGTACCTGTTCCAACTGGTCGGCTACCATATGCTCAAGTTTCTCCATCCCTTACCTCGGGCCGTATCTTCGGGGCGAAATCTGATGGCGGCTACTAAACGTTGCGAACGGATTTTTGGATCGAAAGCGCAAATATTTTTGCGATAAAACGCAAATATTTTTGCAAAACCGCCTCCCCTTGCCAGATAATTCTTGCAATTCCCATATCGCCCGCGCCGCCCATATCGCCGCTTTTTAATTCCGCATTGCTCACGTTATCTCAACTCTCAATTCTCAATTCGTCCGGAGTCGCTGGACGCACCGCCGGACGCGCCGCCTCCCGAAATTTTTCAAAATCTTCAAAATTGGCACAAAAATTGCGTCTATTTAATGGTGATCAATGACGAAGCGCGCATGACGGTCATGCGCAAAAACCGCAAATGACTGCGGGAGAAACGCCGGCGGGCGGATGCGCCGCAAAGCGCATAAGAGACGTTGTTATTGCTCCGACATTTAGTTGGTGGAGCAATATACTCGCGAGCGAATAAGGAGGAAATGAAGAATGGAAAATGTAAAAGTAATTATCTGGGGACTCGGTTCAATGGGCGGCGGCATGGCGGACATGCTGCTGAAGAAAAAAGGCGTGGACATCGTCGGCGCGGTGGGGCGGGGGCCCAAAATCGGCAAATCCATGTACGATTACATCAAAACGCCCAGAGGCGACCGGCCCGACGTCATCATCATGGCGCCGGAAGACATCAAAGAAAAATCCGCGGACGTCTTGCTTTGCTGCACGGATTCGTTCACGAAAAAAACATTCCCGCGCTTGAAGTTAGTGCTGGAAAAGAAAATCAACGTCATCTCCTGTGCCGAAGAAATGGCGCACCCGAAAGTCCAATCCCCCGAAGAAGCGAAGCAACTGGATGAAATCGCCAAGGCGAACGGCGTATCCATCGTCGGGTCGGGCATCAACCCCGGCCTCATCATGGACTTGCTCGTCGTCGTGATGACCGGTTGCTGCGAGGAAGTCGAACACATCACTTCCAGGCGGGTCAACAGCCTGTCGCCTTTCGGCCCCGCTGTCATGGATGAGCAGGGGATTGGCATCAGCAAAGAAGAATTTGAAGACGGCGTGAAGACGGGCAAACTGTCCGGCCATGTCGGATTCCCCGAGTCGATTCACATGATTGCCGACGCAATCGGCTGGAAAGTCGACAAAGTAGAGCAGTCGATGGAGCCGATTATGACCGACGTGGAACGAAAAGCCCCGTACAAGACCGCAAAGCCCGGACAAACCGCAGGTTGCGCAATGAAAGGTTTTGGCTATGTGGACGGCAAGATCAAAATCGAAATGGATCACCCGCAGCAGATCGAGCCGGAACAAGTCGGCGTGCAAACCGGCGACTACGTCATCATCAAAGGAACGCCGAACATCAACATGATCAACTCACCCGAAGTACCGGGCGGCATCGGCACCATCGCGATGTGCGTCAACTTGATTCCGCATATCATCAACGCGAGGCCGGGCCTGCACACGATGATCGACCTGCCCGTTCCGAGGGCTATCATGGGCGATATGCGGGATTGCATCTGCCCCGAAGCGAAAATCGTGTAAAGTGCGGCGGGTTATTTTTCCGTATCTTGGAACCGTACCGGTAAGCTCGCCTCCTCGCGTACCATTGTGTGTACGCTCCGGGGGCGAGGCTTACCAGTAGAACCACAATCTACGAAAAAATTCCGCCGCCGCCCGAGTTTCCAACATTTGGTTGGTGGAGCAGTAAGGAACTGTTAAGAAATAAAGACGAGGAGAAAATAAAATGATTCAAAAAGGGCAGTGGGTGAGAATCCACAAAATCATTTTGCAACCGTCCGAGCGGGCGCCCCAAGTTCCCGACGACACGAAAAAAGTGCCTCTCGAAATGTGGGACAAGGGCTTTTTGGGCGCGGACGCGAAAATCGGCGACGAAGTGTGCATCACGACCGTCACAGGCCGCGAAGAAACCGGGACGCTCATCGAAGTAAACCCGCGCTACGACCACGACTTCGGCGATTTTATCCCCGAGCTTTTGGAGATTGACAAGCAAGTCAGGGGCATCCTGTTCGGAGGTGCGGCGCTATGATGAAAGCAAAGGATTACGCTTCCGTCATGGGGCGAAAAGCGGAGATCATGCTGCAATCCGTCGGCATCGATTATTCCAAGTTTGAAAGCGGCAGCATCGCGTTCGACTATGAGAAAATGATGCGGGAAACCGGGTACACGCTGAAAGAAATGCAAGAAATCCAGTACAGCGTCCATGTCGGAAACACGCCGATCCTTGAACTCAAAAACATCACGGCTCTGGCCAGAACCTGTGCGCCGCCGGGAAAAGGTGCGCGAATCTTCATCAAAGACGAGGAGGGCAACCCATCGGGCAGCTTCAAGGCCCGGCGGGCGGCCAACGCGGTTTATCACGCAAAGCGGCTCGGTTACAAGGGCGTCATTGCGGCGACGAGCGGCAACTACGGCGCGGCGGTCGCGGCCTTTGCGGCCATCGCGGGCCTCAAGTGCATTGTCGCACAAGAGTGCTACGACTCAAAGGGCATCGGACAACCGGAAATCATTGAAAAAGCCCGGAAGTGTGAAGCGCTCGGCGCGGAAGTGGTGCAACTTTCCGTGGGGCCGGAACTCTTTTACAAGTTCCTGTTGCTGCTGGAAGAAACGGGGTATTTCAACGCGTCGCTGTACACGCCTTTTGGCATCGCGGGCGTGGAAACGCTGGGTTATGAAATTTCCATGCAGTTCCGGGAAAAATACGGCAAAGACCCCGATGTGGTCATCTGCACCAACGCCGGGGGCGGCAACCTCACGGGAACGGCACGGGGGCTCAAAAAAGCGAACGCGGATTCGACCATCGTCGGCGCGTCCGTTGACCTCGGCGGCCTGCACATGGCGTCGGACGGGGATTTCAACCGCAAATCCTTTACCACCGGGCATACCGGCTTCGGCGTCCCCTTTTCATCCTGGCCCGACCGCTCGGATGTGCCAAGGTCGGCGGCAAGGCCGTTGCGCTACATGGACAGATACGTGACCATCACGCAAGGCGAAGTTTTTTACATGACGGAATGTCTGGCAACGCTGGAAGGATTGGAAAAAGGCCCCGCCGGCAACACGGCGCTTGCGGCGGCGTTCGCCATCGCCCAGGAATACGACCAGGACAAAACGATTATCGTCCAAGAGACGGAATACACGGGCGCCGGCAAACATGTGCAGCCGCAGCTTGCGTTTGCAAAACGCAACGGCATTGAGATCAAGTTTGGCGACCCCAAAGAGCAGGTTCCCGGCAAGAACATCATTTTGCCGTCCCACCCGTCGCTGATCCAAGTAACGGATTTTGACCTCGACCGGATGCGAAAATCTCTGATTCGGACCGCGCTGAAGACGCACGGCGTTGAAAAGCCGACGGACGAGGACATCGCGTTTTTGGCAGAAGAAACCAAGACCGATGCGGCTTATGTGAGGGGCGTTTTGGCGGAAATCAAAGCCTAGCGCTGCGCCGGAGGCCATTACCCCGCGCTCAAACAGGTGGCGGTGGCGGGAAATTGGGGAGCCAAAAAGAAAAGAAGAAAGGATGATATGATATGAAAAGAGCAGATGATTTCGTGCAGCGCCGCGCACGCGTCGCGACTCTGACCGACGAGGAACTGTACAACCGGTTCTGGGATTTGACGGCACAGGTGGTGGACCCGCTCTTGGCGCTCGGCCGTAAAAACACAACACCATCCATTGAACGGGCGGTCTTGTTGCGCATGGGCGTCTCGTCGCTGGAGACAAAGCCGATTGTGGAAGGCTGCGCGGACCGGGGGCTGATGGGAAAAGGCGCCGGCCATGTGGTGTACAAGCTGTCCAAGGCAAAAAACATATCCGTACAGGAAGCCGCAAGCCTGCTGGCCGCAGGGAAATGCTGGGATGAAGTGACGGCGCTGTTCAAAGGAGGGAAATAAGATGAGCGAAATGAAATTGAAGCACAATGAAAAGCTGGACATTGAAAACATCTTGAAAGACCTCGACAAATACAGGCCGAAAAGACGGGGCTGGACATGGCGGGACCCGGCGCCGGAGCTTGCGCTGGGGCCGTTTGACTACCGGGATGCGACGGGGGCGCTGGAAAACAGCGTGCCGCTGCCCTCTGCAAAATATTTTGACGGCATCGACCCGCAGCCGCAACCGGTCATCACGACGGAAATCGCGTCTGGACGGTTTGAAGACGACATCCGCAGGATGAGAATGGCGGCCTGGCATGGGGCGGACCACATCATGGTCATCAGAACCGCGGGCCAGTCTCATATGGACGGGCTGATCGAAGGAACGCCGCAGGGCATCGGGGGCGTGCCGATTACCAGAAAGCAAGTGCGGGCGCAGCGCAAAGCGCTGGACTTGATTGAAGAAGAAGTGGGCAGGCCGATCAATTACCACTCCTACGTCTCCGGCGTCGCCGGGCCGGATGTGGCGGTCATGTTCGCGGAAGAAGGCATCAACGGCGCACATCAAGACCCGCAGTACAACGTGCTGTACCGCAACATCAACTGCGTGCGTTCCTTTGTGGACGCCTGCGAGTCGAAGAAAATTTTAGCTTGGGCTAATATCGCCCAAATCGACGGTGCGCACAACGCGAATGCCACAGCGCGGGAAGCATGGAAAGTGATGCCGGAATTGATTGTCCAACACGCCATCAACTCCCTGTTTTCCGAAAAAGTGGGCATTGAGCCGGGCAACATCTGCCTGTCCAGCGTGCCGCCCACCGCGCCGCCTGCCCCGTGCGTGTTTTTGGATCTCCCCTATGCCGTCGCGCTCCGGGAGATTTGCGACCGGTACAGGATACGGGCGCAGATGAACACGAAGTACATGGAAGCCTCGGCCAGGGAAGCGACCGTGACCCATGTGCTGAACTTGTTGGTTTCCAAGTTGACGCGGGCCGACATTCAATCGACGATTACGCCGGATGAGGGCAGAAACGTGCCGTGGCACATTTACAACATGGAAGCCTGCGACACGGCGAAGCAGGTCTTGATTGGCCTGGACGGGCTGATGGATATGATTGAACTGAAAAAGGACGGGCCGCTCCGGGCGCAGGCGCGGGAAATCAAAGAAAGGGCCTGCCTCTTTATGGAAGAAATCATTGAGGTCGGCGGGTACTTCAACGCAGTGCAGGAGGGCTTCTTTGTGGACTCGGAGCAATATCCGGCGCGCAACGGCGACGGCATTGCCCGAAAAATCGACGGCGGCATCGGTTACGGCTTCATTTACGAACGGGACGAGGACTACATGGCGCCCGTCACCGCGCATTTTGGTTACAACAACGTGACCCAATACGGCGGCGACCCCGAAAACCCGGCGGCGCTGATTGGCGGAGGCACCTTTGAAGACCCGAGCAAAATCGTCTTCATCGACGAGCTGGATGAAATGGACAACGTCAATGTGCGCCTGGCGGAGACTGAAAAATACAGAAAAACGAGCTTGATCCGGCCCGAAATGGAATGGGCGGCGGACGGGCTGGTCATGCTGAATTTGTTCATCCCCGCAAACAAGCGGACCGCCGAGGTCATCGCGGTGGAACTCGCAAAGGAAATTGGCTTGCAGGATGCGGAGGTCATCAACACGGAAATCATGCAGGAAGCGGAAGGAACGCGGGTGGAACTGAAAGGCCGGCTGGAATACGACGTAGATGTGTCGAAGCTTGTGATTCCGCCGGAACCGACCTACTTGACCGACGATGAAATCCGGGCGGAGATTGAAAAATATCCGCTGAAGATTGTTTGCGGCACGGTGGGAGAAGACGAACACTCCGTCGGGCTACGGGAAATCATCGACATTAAGCACGGCGGCATCGAGAAGTACGGCATCGAGGTACAATACCTTGGAACATCCGTGCCGATTGAAAAGCTCGTGGACGCTGCGGTGGAACTGAACGCGGAGGTGATTTTGGCCTCGACCATCATTTCCCACGACAGTATTCACTACAAGAACATGAAGCGGGTCCACGACCTGGCCATCGAAAAGGGCATCCGGGACAAGGTCATCATCTGCGCCGGCGGCACGCAGGTCTTGCCGGACGAGGCCGCGAAAACGGGCATCGACGCCGGATTTGGCCGAGGCACCAAGGGGATTGACCTGGCGACGTTTATTGTGGAGAGGCGCAGGCAGAAGCGCGGCGAATAGCGGCGGGTTATTTTTCCGCATCTTGGAACCGTAACGGCAAGGTTTCGCCTCCTTAATGGTGCTGCTCGAATCGCACAAGCGATTCGTAAGCAGACCTTATGTGGCAGCTTTCCCAAATCTTCGATTTGGTGAAAGCCCCCCACCACGTACCACTGTGTACGCTCCGGGGGCGAACCTTACCGTTAGAACCCAATCTACGAAAAAATTCCGCCGCCGCTTGAGGCGTTTCAATAAAAGCGCGAACGGGCGGCAGATTGCAATTGCCGCCCGTTCATATTTCTTTGCGAAACGCAGTGAAAACAAGAAAGCCGCGCTCCGCGCTGTTGTTATTCCGTAATCGTTACCACCCTTGCGCCGCTAACGGATATCTTCAAAGATTACAGTTACGATTGTATTGTCAAATGAGGTAAATCGGGTTCCTTCTTCCAACTTAAAGCCTTCATTATTTGGTATGGCATTGTACTGTACCCATTCTACGTCTCTCACGTCGGGGTCGTCTGGATGGGCGACGACGACGCTGGCCACCCGTTTGCCAGGCGTCAACCCCGTAATTTCAATCAGGTAACCATTTCCGCGTTCTATGGCTGCGCCGTTGGGGATTTCAATTCTTCCCTCCGGGGTATAAGCTTTCATCGTTCCGAATTGCGGTTCGTGATTGACAAGTGTAACCGTTACCGGGTCTTGCGGCGTCGGCAGCGCCCCTTGTGAGGGCGGCGTGCTCGGAGCCGTGTCGCTCGGCGGTGGCGCGGCACCGGAATCATCGACATAATCCTCGTCCGTGCTAATGGTGATGAGATTTCTTCCTCCGTCCCAACCAACACCTATATTAAAGGCTTTGGCAACATCACGAAGTTTGAAGTAATTGTATCCGTCTATGTTGTAAGCCTCAAAAGTGACGAGCGTGCCATCAAGGGTAATTCTTGAGGTTGTCGGCCAAGCTGTCCTCCCGCCTCCCTCAAGGGGCTGTAACTCGCTTCCCTCTGGCGTGTACGGCGCACCGCTTGTCAGCGCTATGGCATTGTTCGCCCCGTCCCAGTCAACGGAAAATTGCTTGCTTGAGCCGTTCACCGCGTAGGCTAAATCACGAAGCTTGAAATAGTTGTAACCGGCGATATTGTACGCCCCAAACGCGACGCTTTTACCATCCACAACGACAAGTGAGGTTGATACTGTCGCCGGAGACCATTCCGTTTGCCCGAACGCGGTCAGGCCGGTCGCCGCGAGCAGGACGACGCAGAACGCGACGGCGAATAATTTTCCGGCACCCTTTTTCCTGATTTTCATTTTGAACTTCCTCCTTCTTTTTTTGAAATTTTCAAGTGCTTTTTACATGGTTTCCGGGTTGATTGTTTTCACGCCGTTCTATCACGACTATAAAAAGGTTTACCTTTTTATAGTTCGCTATCTTTTCCCGTCTCTCCGATATTCCCGCAAATGGTTGTAAAATGTGGCTTGCTTGAAGCCTGTCCGCTCCAAAATTTCCGAAAATGATATTTTTCCACACTCCCCTCTTACGTTATATTATTGAATTTCAAACATGTTTTTCGCTTGACAATTTTTTGTTGTATC
>Ga0099364_10011723_pt1 | contig 11923 bp, 10 predicted proteins | sample TergutTh196P3_FD_73070 | JGI IMG/M metagenome (GOLD analysis project Ga0099364, IMG submission 73070) | Microcerotermes parvus P3 segment gut microbial communities from Pointe-Noire, Republic of the Congo - Th196 P3 | ecosystem: Host-associated > Arthropoda: Insects > Digestive system > Gut ...
TGAATTTAATTAAATCCCTTTGCGCCTTTTTACGCTTTTGGATGTCGAAATCTGCTCTTGTGAAAATCAAGGCTTTTTAAGGATGGCCTATTGTAAATCTCGAATTTAGCGCCCTTTAGCGCCGCACCATCCTTATCCTTGGTCAAATCGTTGTAAGCGGCGGCAACTTTTGTAATCTGAATCTGCCCGCGCTTCGGCTCATTCTCTATGAAAATCTCTGTGGTTTCGCCTTCTTTTACCGTAATGGTGCGGATGGTTTCATCGAGAACGTAATCGGCGGGCGCCTTGATTTCTTTCAGTTTGTATTTCCCCGCTTGCAAATTGCTGCCGAACGTAATCACGCCGTTTTGGTCGGTAGTGAATTCGCCTAATAGATTATTGCGGTTGTCGTACAACAGGAATACAGCGCCGTAGAGCGGTTTTTTCGTGATGCTGTCAACCTTGATAATGCGCAAGGAACCAAGCGGCGTGTTTTCCCATTCAACCGTCGTTGTCTTGCCACCGATTAATTCAATCTGCCGCACCGTGGTATCAAGCACGAATCCGGCAGGGGCTTTTTGTTCCTGTAAAAAATATGTGCCGCTCGGAAGGTTTGGAATGAGGACTTCACCCAGCGCGGATGTGGTATACGTCCCGATTTCGAGCCGCTTTTCGTCAAAGAGCTTGAAAACTGCTCCCGCAAGCGGCTTTCTGTCCTCGCTGTTAATTTTCACAAGCCGCAAGGATGAATACGGAACATTGAACACCTCTACGGTGTTGAGCTTGCCGCCCTCAATATAGATATTGCGTGGTGTGGGGTCGAGGATATAGCCCGAGGCTGCGCGTTGTTCCGTTAGAACATGGTCGCCTACGGCGAGGCCGGGGACAAAGAATAAACCGTTTGCGCCTGTGGTAAATGTGCCGAGGTCGCGTGTCGCCCCGTTTTCAAGCCGGACAAGGCTGAACACTGCACCACCTACGGGCAAGTTGGTGAGCTTGTCGAGCTTACGCACTTGCAATCCGGGTATAGGCGTGTTGAATAGCTCAATCTGCTTGTGTTCACCGGGCTTTAGCACTACAATCTGCGGGGTTGGGTCAAGGATGAAGCCGTCCGGCGCGGATAATTCAGATACGACCACGCTATCAGCATCGAGGTCTGTAAGGGTAATCAGGCCGTTTTTATCTGTCGTGAAGGTTCCGATAACCTCTCCGCTAGTTTTCGCCACCTTAATCCGCGCACCCATCAGAGCCGTGTTGTCGGACTTGTTCAGCTTCAAAATGGTAAGCGACGGCTTTTTGTAGTTTACAAACTCCACCTGCGCGGGTTTTCCTGCCTTGACCTCCACAATAACAGGCGTGGAGGAAAGGATATAGCCATCGGCTGACCTGACCTCCTCGATTACATAAAAATTTGGCTCAACATAGGGAATAATCGCGTAGCCTGTACGTCCGCTCGTAACTGTGCTGACAAGTGAGCCATTCATGGTAGTGACTTTGAATTGCGCCCCCATGAGCGGGTTGCCCTTTTCGTCCACTTTCTGAATATATATGGGTGATTTTGGTGTGTTGGCAAACTTTAAAACATAGGCTTGCCCGTTTTCGATTGTGATTTCATGTGTAGAGGTATCAATATTGAATCCATCAGGGGCAACCAATTCAGAAATTAAATAGCGTGAAGCCGCAAGCCCCTCCAGATAGACGATGCCATCCGCGTCGGATACATATTCCCCGATAAGCTGAGTACCGCTGTCCGTCTTTTTCTCTATACGGAATCTGGCGTATTGCAGCGGGGTCTTTGTAACGCTGTCTACCTTGAGGATTGTAAGCGACGGCATCTTATCGTTGAACAACTCTATTACCTTGTCCTGCCCGTCAACAATTAGAATTTGCTGCGGGGTACTGTCTAAAATGTAGCCGCCCGGCTGCTTTAATTCCAAACATGTGTACCATCCCGGAGTAAGGTTTTTGATAACGGCCTCCCCGTTGGCATTGGTGGTGATGTCCTGATAATTCGCGCCGCCGTTCCATGAGATACGGAACACTGCGCCCGACAGCAGCTCGCCGGTCATTCTGTTCTTCTTGATGAGCGTCATTTTCGGCATATGGTGATTTGCGACTGTAACAGTATGGACGCGGCACTCTTTCAGCACAATTTCTTGCCGATAGCCGGAGTTGACATAGGATTCTGGCGCAGACCGTTCCTCTATCACATAGGCCGTGTTGAGTTCGAGGCTTTCCAATAGCGCCGTACCGTCCTTGCCTGTCGTCACGTCCCAATACTGATTGGTTAGGGTATCCGTAATACGGAACACAGCGCCCTCTAATCTGATTGTGGGGACGTCCGCGTCCACCTTGATGATTTCAATACCCGGTTTCTTTTTATTAACAAACGTAACGGTATATTGCTTGTTGTCGTCCGTGGCATAAATGCGGATGGATTGGATGGGGTTTTCATCAAGCAAGTAACCCTCTGGACTGGAAATTTCCTGTATGACATAGGTGTCGTCAACAAGATAATCCCGGAAGATAATGCCGTTTTCGTTTGTGACCTCCCTAAGAAGCACCTCGCCGCTTCCGCGACGCAGTTCAAACACCGCACCGGCCAGTGGTTTGCCGTCTTGGTCTACCTTTTTGATAATCAGGCCATCCTTACGAAAATTGTGGATTTCGCGGCGCAATACCTGACCTGATTGCAGCACCGCCGTATACACTTGGCTATTGTGATTGTAAGAAAAGGGCGGCTGTTCTTCTCTGTATGAATAGGTTCCCGGAGGCAGATTAGTGAAGATTGCCTGACCGTCCGCGCCTGTTACGAGCGTCCTGTCAATCGTGGACGGCTCACCGAGGTCTGTTCCCCATAAACGGATAGATGCGCCCGAAAGCGGAATGCCTGTGTTCGCGTCCTTTTTCGTGACGATAATATCGCCGGTGATTCTGTGATTTACAAACGTGGTTGTAATCTCGCGATCGCCGGGGACGTATTCGGGAAAGTTCTCGACATTGCCGGGGGTAACTTCAAATTCGTCGCGGCTTTCCGTCCATGAATCAACCTCGACTTCATCGCCGTCCTGATTGATTTCGATAACGGTGTAGCGGTAGAAATACGTCCACACTGTTTCCGTCCACGTCATGGAAATAATTGTGCGGGTGTAGGACGGCTGTACTGTAACCGTTTTAGGCGTGGGGTCGCCTGTGTAATACCGCGGCGGAACAACTTCCCATACAGTTATGGTCGCGGAGTCGTGATTATTTTCGGGATGCGTGTAAGTAAATAACCGTGCGCCGTTATCCACCTCCCAATTGTTTTCGCGGAGTACGGTGCCATCGGTAAAGCGCACTTCGATATTGAACAGAGCGCCGTCAAGGCTCTTGCCGTCCTGGTCATGCTTGCGAAGGGTGAACTGCCCGTATGCTCTGGAGTACTCGAAGTCCTTTTCGTTGCGAACGTCTACCCTTGTTTCGACGTTCACCTCAATCTCGATGCGGAAACTGGATTTTTCTTCTTCCGCGGGCGCTTCTTCGCCAACAGGCTCATTTTCAAAGACAACGGTGCCGGTCGGGTTCGTCGCGCTGATAGCGACAGTTTGTGACGCGGGGCTTGCGGGTTGGTAGTCCGGAGGCGGAACGGTTTCCGTGACGGTATATGTGCCGCCCGGCGATGGAATATCAACAAGGATTTCGCCGCGGCTGTTTGTGACAAGCCCGGATTGGTTCACACCGGGGCCCGCAACAGAGAACGTCGCGCCCGCGAGAAGCTTACCGCTTGTACTTTTCTTGATGATTTTTAGTTTCCAGTCGTCCTGTGTTTTTTCCAATGTGAAAAACGGCTGATATGCGCCGGAGGTAGTCCACCGCAATAAAGTGTATCCATCCGTGTTGACACTGTTTGCCGCAGATAACGCCGCCGCCGCTTCGGGGTGCGTGGCGAAAGCGGACGCGTTATTTGTGATAGACCAAATGGCGAGCTGCACGCCGACCGCTGTTGCCTTCCCTTCATTATGGGCAATCATCAGCTTTAATATTGTCGGATGGCTGTATCCCGACGCCCTATACGTCCCGCCTGCGAGCGGGTCGGGCCCGAACTGCGCGCAAAAGGGCCGGCCTTCGGACGGTCTTGATGTACTTAATGAAATTCTGGGGATTTGGTTGCAATAGTATCCGCCTGCGTTGAAGTTTGCATTTTCGCCCCAGTTCCACGAAATGGTGCCGGTATCCCCGGGCAACGCCCTCGGTTGCAAAGTCGGGTTTTCTATTTCTTTTTCAACATTTCCCATAAAGGCGATGAACGCGGCCAACACGTCGGCGGGTAAATCAATGTAGATACCGGAGGAAAGGCTTCCCGGCGTGGCCACCGCAGGCGCCACTGCTGTTGTCGCTTCCACGCTTGGAACTTCAATATCTTCATTTTCGGACACCGAAGCGGGATTGTGACTATTGTCATCACTACCGCCAAAGTCGGGATTATCTTTATCTGATGTGATTTTATCAGGTATATCGGGTATTGTCGGCGGGGTATATGGTTCATGCTCACTGGATGAATCGCCGAAATCATCCCACCCGCTGCCGGTCACGCCGCTTAACGGCTCGTCTATGAACGCGGACGCGGGCAAAGCTGTAAGCATGAGTATTACGGCGAGGAATAGACTAAATACTTTTCGCATTAAATAACATTCTCCTTATGATAGATTTTTTTGCATAGAAAAAGGCTTGTCCCATTTCTAAGACAGCCCTAAATATATTTGAATTCGCTAATTTCAGCGGGATAAAGAAAAGAACGCCCTTGAGCGTTCTTTTATGATTTACAGACTACCAGAGAAACTCCTGTACCCAATAGAAATCTGCTCCCGTCCAGTAGCAGCCAACTCCGATTGCAAAAGCTTCTTTGTTGAGGATATTTGCGCGATGCCCGGAAGAATTCATCCAAGCGTCCATAACACCCGCGGGAGTCATGCTTCCTGCAATGTTTTCGTTCATGGCGCCGATTTCATCATACGGCTTTTCTAGACCGTTCGGCCTTGTGTGGCTGAAGCTAACAGTTATTTCCTGCGCCCGAACCTGCGCGTACTCCATCGCCTTTTCATCAGCATACAGGGCAGTCAACCCAGCTTTTTCCCGCTCAACATTCACAAGCCGGATAACCTCCTGCCGGTACTTTTCAATGGTTTTGGCGGTGTGTTCGGCGGTGGCTTTTTCGCGGCTTTTATCGTCAAGCCCGCGGTACTTATTAAATTCGTCGGCAAACCATGCTTCCCAGCTTTTGCCATCAACTGGTGGTGCACCGTATGTTCCCCCACCGGGCAGTTTAACAAACTTCTGGTGTTTTTTAACGATTGCGAGGTAATCGCTGTGCGAAATTGCGCCGACTTCCTTGTCGGCGGCGGACACGAAGCACATCACGTCGCGGTCGTTTGTTCTGCCGCGAATCGTCACGGCAGGGGTGGTTTTCTTGAGAACCGTTACGTTGTAGCCGTCGAACACATTGCCGACTGTGGCTTTCACGGCGGCGCTTGCTGTCATAGTCAGCCCGGTAAGCATAACTATGGCAAGCAATACTGCCAAAATCTTGTTTGTCTGTTTCATTTTGTTTCCCTCCAACTATAAATTTCAGTATACAGCAGCGGCTTCTAAAAATCAATTTTTCCGCCTATATATTTACTCCCTTCCGCTCATTAATAGTGAGTAAACAAAATGAAAACAATTTGTAAACTTGTTATATAGAGCTTTCCAAAGCCTGTATGCAGAGCCGTTTATCTTTCATACCTGTAATGCAGGTTATGAGTGTAATGCGATTGTCGTCTGTATATGAAAGCGGCGACCAGTCGTTTTCGTCTATTGTCGTCACGCTGTTGACATAATAGTTTCTGTCGCCGAGTGACGTCTTGTATTGTATTACGTCGCCTTGTCTAAGCAAATGAATGTTTTTAAAAAGCCCGTCGCTTCCATCGAGATTGACGTTGTGCGCGGAAACGCCGACATTCCCCTCAAACGCGCTGGTGGACGGGAAATGCGCTATTCCTTTATCCATATCTTCAATTGCGTTTTTGCTTTCGTATACGTTGGCGGACATTTTTATCGCGGGAATAGATATTGCACCAATCGCTTCGCCATTTACCTGCAAATCTTCTGTATAAGTGAATTTACCCGTGTATGCGTTGCGGTCGTCCCATATATTTTCCGGGTCGGATATGGTTTTTATATCGGCGATTTCTGTTATTTCCATGAGCTGCGCTGTTTGTAACGCGTTTCTAATAACGACCTCGCCATCAGCGGAATCGTAAACGATAATATCTTCGCCAAAATCGCCACGGTCCTGTTTTATTTCTTTTAAATCGGTTTTGCTTGTGGCAAAGAAAACGTGCTTCACAAGCAAAACCGTAAGCAACAGCGTGACAGCGACAACAACCGTGACGGCTTTTTTCGCGTTGCTATTATGTCTTGTATCCCTTAAAACCTTTGTTTTTTTCAAATTTCTTCTTCCTCCTCGTTTTGTGGGCTTGGCTTGCTATCATTTTTATTTGCAAGCCAAAAGTCTTGTATGGTGTTCCCGTCAGACAGGAACCGCAGGTTATGATACCGCCCTACTACAAACAACATTTGGTTGTTTAGCATAGCGGCAAGCTTTTTGCTGAGCACGAGCCTAATTTGTACGCCGTCGAGCTGTGTCAGCTTTAATATCGGCGTCTGCCGTTTTATGCGTTCTTTACAATAAAGAACCGGCACACCCTGTTGGTAAACATAAACCTCTACATTTTTGCGAAGCCGCAAAAGGACTATACAGACAGCGAAAAACACGATAATAATTATCCCAGTGATAATAAACGGGAGATAGTTAACCGGTATTACCACCTGCTCACCTTCGTATACAATGGTGTAAATATTTTTCCCGACCAGTTCTTTTTTAGCTTCGCCCGAAAACGTAACCGTCGCGGTATATCCTGCTGTTTTGGAACCTGTGGCCGGTGCGGAATAAACGGCAGTTGCGGAGTAAGACGTGGGAATATCGCTATATCCCATGTTTTCAGAGGTTGTAACATTCCAGCCGATGCTTTGCAGATACAGCGTAACGCCGCTTTTCATTACGGTTTGAGGGATATATGACGGGTCATTCCGGTCAAGGCCCGTGTATTCCCGTATGTCGGATATAGTATAGGTATAACTGGTGCGCCCGTTTTCAGTTATTTGTAAGGTATCGGGGTTTATGTGCATTTCCCCTTTATATCCGTCGTTATCGGAATACTGGAGCTTGTCGCCCATAAGCTCCAGTATCTTCGATTTGTCGTCCGTCTCGCTTTCAATGGTCTTTGTTTCGCTAACAGGCTTCGCCCTGCTTTCAGGTGAATGCTCGCGGTGTATGATTTCGCTATATTGGAAATGGTACCCGCCCTGTGAAAATGACGTTTCAATCAGATTATTCGGGTCATAATCGGCAGCGACCGTATACGTTTTATATATGTAGCTTCGCTCGCCTTGTTCCATAAGCTGTATGTCAGTGGGATATGGTACCGCGTTACTTATTTTTTTCTCAATGGCGCTTACGCGTGTTTTAGAAGATACAGCGGGGTCCGTGGTATCCGCATATGCGCGAGATGAAAGTACGATAGAGATAAACACGCCCACAACTATAATGGCAATTAGTTTTCGTTTTTGCAAAGAATTTACCCCTTCCTTTAAATTAACTGAAAAGCCTGTCCAAAAGTATTTTGATAATTTTTACTCCAATCGGTTCATTCTGCATTTCCGGTATTTCTATATGGCTGTACACGTTACCCGAAAGATTTGCCTGCACGCCGGATATAATGTCGTCCGCGATACTATTGTCGTGTAAGTTCCCCAATAAATCTTCGGGGCTGACAATACTGTTAAAGCCATTGACCATATCAACGTCAAAAGCTTCCGGAAGCGCGAATTTTATCAAGGAACCAAAAGGCACGGACCATCCGGACAGCAAAACGCATAGTGCAACCGCGCCGATAATCAGAATCCGCTTTTTGTTTATTGAAACAGGCTTTTTAAAATGCGTCGTTAATCGCGTCGGTAATTTCAAGCCATACATCCTTTCCGCGATAATTCATTAACAACACATAAAGCCCCGCAGCCTTCGCCTGGACTCTGCTGAGATAAAAATGGCTGTGGGGCCGAAATCTGTTGTTAATGATGATAATGTACCGTATTTTCGAGATAACAGGGTTATCCCTACTGCTCGCCCCCGATACAGGGAATACCCGGGCGCGCTGATATAGCGCTTAACCGCATAATACCGCCGGCAGGCGTTAGGACGCCGTACTCGCAGTATTCCCCCGCCAAGGGGCGTTATGATGGTTATATGATTACAAAAAGCATATTGGCTAACAGAATACAATCGCGCTAACACCTTGGCTTCACCGATTCCTAATGGTTCATCGCATAAATCCAGCCAAAACTGAACAGGCGGTCACCGCGGCAGCTTGCTTCTACCATGAAACGCTTTTTAGTTCTCATAAAAACTTCCCGGATACTGATATGAGCGGTCAATTGTTCCCGCTTTTTGTCAAAGAGCAGGAAGGCTGTATAAAACACCCTTCATATTTAAGGACTGGGAGAGGGTAGATTTTCGGGTTCGGACTCAAATGTTAATATTTTGTTTACAATTACCTGTAATTTTCCTTTAGCTTCGTAAGAGCGGACTTAATGCTTTCGTGAATGGTAGAAACTGCGGAACCTTCTATTTCCGCAATGCGTGTAATGGTATACCCTAGAATTACATGTTGTACCAAACGGCGTTTTTGCGTTTTAGTAAGGCAATCAAGTACGTTTGAAAGGTCGTTCATCTGCAACACAACATTTTCAAAATCTTGTGCCAGACCATCATGTACAGAGGCGTCAACTATGTTTTGTTCGTATTTTTCTGCTCTGTTATCGCGTTTGAGCATTTTTCCGTGATATTTGTTTTCCTCTAGGTAAACGTCTGCCATTTTTCTAAATACGGCCATTACGTCACCGCATAAAGCACGGAAAATCCCGCCCTGCCCATCTGCCGGAAGATTACTGATTGTATCAGTAAGTTCCGACAAGATTCTTTCAAGAATCTTGGGGAGAGCGGGATTATATGTATTGTGTTTGTGCTGCGGCGTTGAATGGATTTGTTTATACAGGGTGTCCGCTAATTCGTCAAGGCACTTGATATGCGGCTCTAAACCGTCGAGTACCATTTCATGCCTGTTCATCAACTCCTTTCTGATTCTTTGGAATACAACCGAGCGCCCGTTTTCCGTCCAGTCAATTTCCGATGAGTGTACCGCTCCACGGTACTTGTAGCTGAGTTTCACTTTTTATCATCCTTTCTATCCCTTTAAGGGAATGGAAAGGATGCACAGACAGAGCGCAGAACAACATAGGATATAACCTTGTTTTCGACAAAAAACTACAAAAACCGTTTATAGTGGTGTTTTTGTTCTCCTGAATGAACAATCATAACAATATCAGCGCTGGTTGTTCATTAAAATCTAGCGTCTAATTATGTATACTAAATATAATGAAATATAGCCTTTTTCTTCGTTTAAAATGGCTATGTGGGAGGACGTCAGTATTGGTAAACCGCAATTCGCCGACTAATGAGAAATCTTTTGATTCCTTTAAGGGCGGAGTCGGAAAAAGGGTCCGAAAGCTTAGAGAATGTAACAACCTAACCCAAGAAGAGCTTGCGGCAGTCTTGGATGTTTCGCCGCGCCATCTTTCGTACATAGAGGCCTCGGCGAGAGGATTGACACTGGAAAACGCGATAGTGTTGGCCAGAGAGTATTCTGTAACGCTCGATTATATTTATCTTGGAAGAACTGACAATGAAAATTTAGACCCGGTTTGCCGCGTTGTTCATGACATCATGAATTCGAATAAAGATGAAGAAACCAGAGAGCTTTATATCAAAACAATTCTTGATATATCCAATCTGACGAAGAAAGCCAAAAAATAAATTTGCCATGCAAGTTGCCTAAGTAATGAGCTTAGGCAATACGTTTATCAGTGACAGAAAGGGTGGACGTAGTAATATGCTTATCTTTATTATGGATTTCAGCGATGAGGATAACGGCAAATTCGCACGACTTTATAATGATTTTCATGATTCATTGATGAAGTACGCTTATAAACTTCTCCGCAACAGGCATGATTCGGAAGAGACCGTACATGAAGCGTTTATAAGGGTTCTTAAAAACTTAGATAAATTATCTGAAAATGAGCGTAGTAAAACGTGGCATTACATGGTTATAGTAGTAAAGAATGTTGCCCTTTCAAAACTTAAAAAGGAAAAGCCCTCGGTCATTCAAGATTTAGGCGATTCCGGCATGGATGATATTGTAGATGACTCCGAACCTGTTTGGAGTGAATATCATGCTAAAGAGCTTTATACGAAAATAAGGGAATACATTGTTGAAAACCTTGATGAAACCGAACGCCAAATATTGACGCTCCGGGCCGGTCATAATCTTTCGTATAAGGATATTGCAAATATTGTTGGAATATCCGAAAGCAATGTTTCTGTAAAGCTGACAAGAATCAGAAAAAAGATGAAGCGCGATTTGATGATGCAGGAGGCAGAGATATGAGCGGTCGTTCTTTCGATGAAAATTATTTCGATGGTATCCTGCGTCAAGCTCTAATCGACGTCGAGGATGAAAACACAAAAGAATCTGAAGCCTTATATCACGAACTCGAAAATGAACCTGCAATCAAAACATCCTTTTTTCATAGATGGCGCATGAAAAGGCTTATTCGAAGTTATGAACAGAGCAGTACACGTGGAAGAAGCTTTCCTGTTAGCAGGGTTGCTGTGACCACGGCTATTGCGTTGGTGATTGTTTTTTCTTCCGGAGTGTTTGCCAACGCCAATATATCCAAGTTCTTTCAATGGTTGGGATTCTATTCCGAGGAATATGTTGATATATCTTTATCAACAGACTATACGCGAAGGATTGTCGAAGCAACAAAAGCGTGGCAACACGGCAGCGTCTATGTTCCGGGGCTTATACCGGACGGGTATTATTTAGAAAATATAAATATTACAAACAATATAATCGCCATTGAATATACAACTAACAATGGTAATTATTTTAGGTACAACATGAAAACGCTGGGAGACGAAACGTTGGCATCAGTAGACAATAAAAATTCCGATTATAGAAAGCTAAAAATAAGAGGCTATGATGCGATATATTTTGAAAATAGAGAAATAAAAGTACTAAAATTTAGCACCCACGAATATTTTTTCACCTTTACTTCCAACACGCTTGGAGAGCGCGAACTGAAAAAAATAGCGGAAAATGTAGAAAATTCAAAAAATCTTGTAGTAAAATAGTTTTTTTGCGGTTATATATGGTGAAACCTAAAATCAGAAAGGATGTATTCACCATGTTAACCGCAAAAAAAGTAACCGCATTGACCCTCGGCCTTATCTTTGCTTTGACGCTCCCTTTCTCAGCAATCGCGGCGCCAATCCCTGTTCAGCCTCTAGGCTCAGATACTGGATTCGTGGAATTTCAGCCGTTTTATCTCAATATTGCAACCACGTATCTATCCCGTGGAAGCAATTGGATTGCAGCGGACATGGAAGCCAAATCAAAAATGAACTTGCGTATTGATATTAAGGTTTACAAAAATGGTTCTCTAAGCTATTCTACATACAAGACAGCAAATAATTCAATGTACTGCGCAATTGACGTGGATTATACGTTTGTCAGCGGAACCCCGTACAGAATTGAAGCTACCTACACGGCAGGCAGCGAGGTTGTGCCTAAGAGCATGTCTTTCACATACTAAAATACACTAACGAAAAGAGGCGTTATTACGCCTCTTTTCGTTATATGAGCACGATGATTAAGCTAAAACAATCGTGCTTTTTGGTGTTTTCAAATTTTATTTTTTGGTGTATAATGTAGGTTACTAGGCCACTAGCGACATAAATATAGACGCA
>Ga0099364_10011724_pt1 | contig 11923 bp, 7 predicted proteins | sample TergutTh196P3_FD_73070 | JGI IMG/M metagenome (GOLD analysis project Ga0099364, IMG submission 73070) | Microcerotermes parvus P3 segment gut microbial communities from Pointe-Noire, Republic of the Congo - Th196 P3 | ecosystem: Host-associated > Arthropoda: Insects > Digestive system > Gut ...
GCTCCTGTCGGAAGATCCGGGCGGAACGGACTGGCAGCGGCAGATGAAGCAATACAAAAAGCCGCCTCACTGCACAACGGCAACGAGCTGCTGTCCGATCTGCTGGAACGGACCCGGTCCCGTGCCGCTGCACTTAATCTATATACTGACGCATATCGCCGTTACTGCTGGGATGTGAAAAGCTTGGATGATTACCGGATCGCGCCGTTTCATATACTTGCAACGGAGGGGAAGACCTGGTGTAACGAAAACCATATCCGGCACATGGAAACCATTGCTGAGTATACTGCTAAAACAGACCCAATATTTGTTGCTACGAATCATGTTCTTGTTGATTTGCTCGATGAAAGCAGCGTCGCCTCCGGTGTGAAGTGGTGGGAGGAATTGACCGCTTCCGGCGGCGAGGGTATGGTTGTCAAGCCATATGATTTTATCGCAACGAAAGGCAATGAACTGTTACAACCGGCTGTAAAATGCCGCGGTCGCGAATATCTTCGGATTATCTACGGTCCGGAATATTTATTGGAGGACAATTTGGAGCGGTTGAAAAAACGCTCGCTGTCGAAGAAACGCAACCTCGCACTTGCTGAGTTCGCTCTTGGTGTTGAGTCGCTGGAGAGGTTTGTGCGGGGTGAACCGTTGTACCGCGTTCATGAATGTGTATTCGGCGTGCTGGCGATGGAAAGTGAACAGGTTGACCCGCGACTGTGATATATCAACGCTAAAGATACCCACCACTTTAAGCATTAGCTAAGTGGTGGGTATATTACCAACAAGCGGTGAGGATAACTCACGCTTCGCTCCAACGCTATTAAAGGTGTTCGCTTTACCACAGCATCTATAAAGCAACAGTAAAAGTCTCGTCTTTATACCGTATTACTGAGGATTTATATAGCTCCTGAGGTAATATGGTTGTAATTACACCGCGCATTCGTAAAAATTTCTCTAATCCCGATCCAGAAATAGAATACAAATTACTTTTTTTCAGGATGCCAACAACCAACTCATCAAATGAAGAGTATATGCTATCTTCAGGAACAATAATTCCTCTTTGATATCTGCGATCTCTAATTTGTGGATGTATAATGCGAAATCCTGTTTCATATTCAGTAATTATTGATTCCAAGAGGAATCCGTTCCATTGATAACTGCATTCTGGAAACGCCTCATAATCAAAGATACTGTTAAAAGCATAAAAACCAGAAGATTCAACCATACTTTTCAGTATAGCGGTTACGGAATCTATAGTTTTACTTGATATGACAAAACAATCTTTATGTTTATATCCATTCTCAGAAATACGAATATAGTCTTTTTCCATTTCAGAAAATACAGCATATGATGTACCGTTAGCCCACCCAAGGGTTCCAGCAAGATTATAGTATTCATCGTAGTTTAAAAAGTCTTTAGCTTGCAACAGCACCCGCGCGATATTCACTACAGATAATTCTTGAATCGGGAAATCATCAGTCACGATATGCGGCCTTCTAAAACGATATTCACTGCCCAAATAATAACTTGCAATATAGTAAAGATTTTGAGCATTTTTAATATTATTTTTTGCTAACAAATCATGAAGATTTTCTTTTGCATACGAATAAAGCAGTGTATCACTGCAATACCCTAAGTGCTTTTCTGTTTGAGCCGTAATAATCTCTCTCAGTCTGACTATATCTTCAGATGAAATTTTTAAGTTTTCAATATGATTAAATTCATTGTAATCCCACTGTATGACATTAGGGAGGCGCATAACTGAAAAAGCAATTACAAAATCATTGATTCCGGGAATCGCATTGCGAATATCCGCTTTTGTCATTGCATGTCCATGTTGTTTTAATAGCTGGCTCAGTCGGTCATTTACATCCTGACGCAATGAGTTATTCTTAATAAGCAAATCTCTTTCATATGTAAGCTCGTTTGGAAACAAGCATTTAAGCATTCCGTGAAGAAAATGAAAGTTATGAATGTTTGTTTCTGCAAGAAATCGTCCTTCAAAATGAGTGTATAGCTCACTATAATAAAACGATGTTTGCTGGCTATTATGAATAAACTGACGCACTTCATTAAATAATGCGGCAGAAAAAAGGACCTTTTCAAAAGGGCAATACCGGCCTCTCCCGGAAAGCACCAGTTTTGTTGTGTCTCTTGTCATGCCGGCAGTTAATGCCCTATTATCAGGCGGTATTTTCAGTCCTTGATAGTGTTTAGCAATTATCTGGCGAAGCATTTTCATATCTTCATTGTTTCCATCGGAATCTAGTTTGATATCAAACGCGAAGAATTTTTTTACTGCATCATAACAGACATTCCCATATGATTGTTTTCCTTTTTTAACATAGTCACCGTAGAAGTGATACCTATTATGTATAAGATAATTCATAATATCTTCAAAATCAAAAAAGCTAATACAGCGCTTCGCTAATTCCGATTCTAAAAATTCTAGATTATCGTAAAAATTTAGCCCATCTCCTATATTCTCATTAACAAAATCTATGAGCAACTGATCTATGTCTGGAGGACAAATATCGGATCGCACAAATTTGTCCGAGAAACTGAAATGCATAGCATATTCTGATTCCAGCAAAACAAGTTTGCAGCATTGAGCGGTTTGAGCATCATCAAAAATATTAAGCAAATTTGCGAATGAGAAAGAATTACTATGCGTTTTAAATAGTATGCTTGCAATTAGGTCAGCTGATTTACTCAAGCGTCGGCAAGTTTTTACAATGATTTGTCTCACTCTTTCACGAGTAACGCCTATTTCATCTCCGATTTCTTGTAATGTTGCACCGTTGCACCGCCTTATAATGCAAATTTTCGCACTGTCCTTCAAGGAATCAATGTCGTTTTGGAAATGGATTATAACCGAAATTGATAAATAATCAACAGCTCGACAAATCGAAGCATATTCTTGTGGAGACATATTGTGTGTGCATAAATCCTCTACAGTATTAAAGCCATTATTTAGAAGCAACTCTATTCCAGTGGGGTTAATTCCGATGTTCCCCATTAATGAGATGGGTATTTTTTTATTTTCCTCATCAATACCGTCTAATCGAAATATTTTTTCTGTACTTATGGCAGAAAAAGAATTCGATTGAATGTATTCCAATATCTCCCTGCACGTTTTTGCACCCATATTTCTGATGCCTAATAAATCTGCCTCGGCTAAAGACCACAATTCATTTAGAGAATTTACTCCTGCTCTTTTTAGACAATTTATTGCTCTTACTGAAAGAGGTAAACTAGCCACATCAAATGAGCTTTCATTTGACTTATGATCTTTGATTGCTTTTGTTTCATACGCTGACGAAGTAAGATAATCTCTATATACTGATCTTAATTTTTCTGCTGAAGCTATTCCCAATCCCTTTATTTTTGTGGCTTCGTCGAAATCTGCATTTGCGAGTTGGATCATTAACTCCTTACCAGAAGATAGACATGCTCTTATGAATGGAGCACTGCGCGGAACACCGGAATAAATGTCTGCAACTAATACATCATTTACAACAATGTTCTTCGTTACGACAGGCTGTTCATTTTTTCCGTCTTGTTGATTGATAGCCTCGCCATTTTCCAAGTCGAACTTTTTATCAGACAAGGGCAAAGTACATTTGTCGGGGGCAGCAGAGACGTCGCTTATGGTATTAAGGAATATTGCTTGTGCAGCTTTTATATCGACCTCAGATACTCCGGGAACAAACATGAGTTCATCAAAATTGAACGCAATTAAATCTTCAAGAGTATTGAAATCTTTCTCTTGAAGATAAAAACGTATTCTATCAAACTTGTCATCTGCATAGATGATCTCTAGTCTGTTTTCCACCTTACATCAAGTCCTTAATATTAAGGCTTTTTTAGTAGCCGGGCTTGGTTTATTATTTTATCATATATTTTTTCTTCTGGCAGGCAGTCTAAAATGTATGTGCCGCCTAGCAGATTTAAATATTTAGAAAGATCACCCACAGTATCTGTATTTATTAGACAACCTTCTGCGCGCGCATCAATAATGGCCGATAAAAATGACCTTGTGATCATAGGACTGTTGGAAGTATTGCGTTCTAAAATGTGCATTATATAATCTGCATTTTCACAAACAAATCTAGTAAGCTCGAATGGGTCTTTTCGGGAGGCGTCATATGTTAGCCGCCCTATCCACCATAAACGTGACATCGCATTACGAGTCAAAGATCGGCGCGCTCCAAACCCAAAAAAGAAATGCTGCTTAATATTATCAACTGTGCATTTTTCAACGATATCCCATCTGTATTGCGTGTATTTCCAGAAATGATTCAAGCATAATCCGGCCCAAAGTCGTTCATCAGAAGCTATAGTATCAGATAGGAAATTCAGGTGATTATACACTCGCTGAACATTTTCAAACTCTGACAGAAATGGCCTTTCCTGAGACATATCAAGAGCAAAGTCGTCTATCTGATATTTTGTTTCGGCAAAGGGAGAGCGTCCCAGAAATTCTGCAATCCACTCTGCATCTGGCAAAGTGAATTTATCAATGATCTGTGGGAGGTTGCTTTTCAGGGCATATAGGCATTCTTCTTCTAAAAAGGTGACCATCATTATTCGTCGTCCTCCTCACTCGTAGTGCCATATCCACTTGACAAAACTTTTAGAGAATCTGAAAGAGGTATATTTATTAACTTCTGTGCCAGTTCTATCAGATTCCTTTCTGACAGTTGTTCACTATCAATATCACAGCTAAACCTTGTAGCTAATGCCTTTTTTACGGCGCGATACCATGAATATGAGCTATATTCGTAGCGATCACTCGCATCTCGTTTTGATATCTCTTCAAGAACATAAGTAAGCGTCGGAATAATTACAAGCGAGTTTAGGACAGGCTGAATAGTTACCGCATGTTCAAGGCTTTTGTAATTATAAAACTCTTGTTCCGGTATTTTAATAACTATCTTTTGATTATTCATCTCCACTATCATGCCCTGAGCTGTTTCATCAGCATTCTTTATGATTTTAAAAACTGAAGGCGTATAGGAAAGATCATTTGTCTCTTTATCAATGTCTACATTAACTTGCCTTCCGACAGCCATAACGCATCCGGCTTCAATAGAAAATTTAAAACCGCGATAATCCGGATGAAAACTGCCGTTTACATAGTCAGGCAAGTCCTCATTTGCTACAATAAAAGGACATATCTGAAGTCTCCCGCATATGAACTTATTTGATATTATCTGTACTGCTTCAAAATCTTTTGTTGACACTGCAACCCGATAACCAGTCTGCGCACACTCAAGGTGATAAATGATTTTCACCTTATCGCGTGCAAGCATTTCGATTAACTCGTCATTGACAAGCTCTGTCAAAAAACTAATGCGGAAATCAAAGCCATCTTTCTCAGGTGAAATGACACTATCAAAGCGGCTATTTTCATAATCATCTGTATAGTACGACAAAACAGGGTAGGGGTAAAGCTTATATCTTATATCCATATGCTTTAACCTCCATTGAACAATAATCGCTGAAATCCAAAACGGTTTTTATCCTAACTGGCGTATTTGCTACAAATGATAACCCTGTAATTTGGTTTCCTTCAGCTTTCACGGCAGAGCTGCTAAAATCGATTGCTGATAAAATTGGAGCTTCATAGTTCTGTGACTCAGCAGAAAGAAATAAATCTAGTCTTCCATTTTCAGCTGATTCCGCAGGAACAAACGTAATGGAATATTCTCCAGCGTTTCGATTAAGGCATACTACTCGAACCTTTGCAGATGAAATGCCCGAAAGAGTTTTCATACGTTCTTTTGGGTTTGTTCCTTCTCCATCCCCCTCTTTACGGCCGCTCCCATCGCTCCCGCTACCGCCTGCGCCCTCGTTATGTCCAGCGCCAGAATCGTTTTCTTCGGAAGGAATATTCCCATCCTCATCGTCCATTTCATTCTCATCATCATTTGAAGGATGGTTATTTGCTGTCTTTTTGGGCGGGATCGATTTTTCAAACGATTTTATCGTTTCTGGCAATGCTTCTTTTGGATGCTTGTCCGCAGTTTCTTCATCTTTGCCATCATCAGGAAGATACTCACCAACATCCGGATCAATTTCATCAGTGACATCTTCCTGTTTGAGTTTTTCTAAACAGTCTTTGATAAAATTGACTAGATCTGCTATGTATTGTTTTGCTTGAGGCACTAATGTTTTAGGCTCAATGCGATCTGGTTCCCATTTTGTATGCTGCGGATTTTCAAGGTTTCTCAGATAATCGTTAATTTTCTCCCCTTCAATAAGCATTGCACCAGCAAAAGGAATAATTCCAGAAATGTTGCCTCGATCCATTATTTTCATGCCGGTTCTTCGTATCATAGCAACTTTTCGATGCATTTCAGGCTGGATAATCAATCCAAGCTTTATAATGCCATGATTCCGAAAATCTGTTTCATACCAAGCCGTATCAGGCGAAGTTAGAACTTTATAATATTTATCCGCGTTTTCCGATAATGAAGTTTGGTATTCCGATAGCAATGACGATAATGTATCTTTGCAAATAGTCACATCATCGACGCGGACGATAAGGCTTCCATTGTAGACCGCATATAGAAACCCATCCAAAACAGATGCAATTACATCAGCTTTCCAGTCGGTCGAGTAGAATCTAAATCCAGAAATGAAAATATCTGTGCCTGTTTGACCTGAAACGCGTCGGAATTTCGGATCAAGGGTCAGTTGAGCATGAACAGGCTGATTATTTGGCGCCCCATAGTACCCAACGCCAATGGTTATTTCGTTGTCTTCTTCACGGCGAAAACTTGTTATTCTTGATATCCCCTGAAAAGCAGTAATACCTTCTGTGTCAAGGGTGCTATAAAAAACCGTTCTAAACTCAGAACATGCAAAAGGTGCAAATTTTCCAATGCCGAATGAACCGCCGGATGTCCCTGATTTGTCAGATGCACCAGACGATTTAGTTAGGTTGCACCACGGCGTATTGTATTCTTCCTTTGAGCCTAACAATCCAGATGTGTTAAAATCACTAACTCTCAAAAACGGAATACTGCCGGAGTTCACCATTTTAATAGCACGCTCAAAAAAATCAACAGTTTTTTTGGATGACTGAAAGCTCCAGAAATCTAACGATGCCGCAAAGGCTTTTTTTAGTGAATCTGAATCAGGAAACTCATCTAGATCAAGCTCAAAAGGCATGAATTCTATTTCTACTGTCTGCGCAGTTAAAGCAGCATCCAATGAATTTTGACATATCTCTCTCGCCAATGATTTCAATGGGGTTCCCTGAAATGTCTCGACACCAGAATTGCTAATGCCATTTATATCTGCATGATTGTTAGATGGAAAAGACCATTTCATTTCACAACCTCCTGTACGAGTTTGAAGCGATCACTTTTCTAATTTATTTACTGCTGGGCAGATACTCTAATACCTTTTCCGCAATGGTCTTGGCCATCATTGGTGGTACAGCATTGCCGACCTGCTGATATTGAGAATCTTTTGTACCAACGAATACAAAACTATCTGGAAAAGATTGAAGACGGGCAGCTTCTCTTACAGTAAGTGCCCTATCTAATGTAGGATGTATCCACATTGATTTGCGCACATTCACAACTGTACCTGAATATTTTTTGCTGTCTAATCGCAAATAAATTGTATTCTGTGTGCGTTCTGGCTTCTCATATGATTCGACTAGCTCTTTGGGCAATTTGTGAAAATTTTCGCCTTCCTTCAAAGCTTTAAAACGTTGCATTGCCTCGGGAGTAGTTTCTGTAGTGATATGGTTATAGATCAATCCATCAGCTCGCAGCAAACGAGCATAGTCCGATATTGGTGTTTCTGATTCCGGAATAACAACGCCGGAGGCATCTTTGCTGAAAGAGGCCTTGCAGTTCATCAAATCAAAAATAGCCTCGCCAACAGTGACGTTAGGTATTTCATCAGGTTCATTAAGCATGATCGATTCTTTACCCTTCATTACGTCAGCCCTTATGCCAATAATTATATATCGCCATCTTTCTTGAGGCACGCCATACCAGCGTGCGTTTATTGGTGTACCCTTTTGCTTATATTCATCACCTAAAACAGCATCTATGTAATCAATAACCGAATATGAGCTCACTCGAGCGACAATGTGTCTGGAATTAGACTTATGCGCAAATTCGCAAATAATTCCATGTTCATAAATCTCTTGTGCCATTTTCAACACCTTTTGGCAATTCATAAGCAATGAAAGCGGCTCAATAAAAAAGGAAATATCCAGTGTGCGAGCAAGCCCATCTTGAATACGCCTTAATAAATCGGCGAATTTCTCCGAGCATTTGCATTCGGCATTCAATAAATAGTTTTCAATTTGATTTACTATAGAAATATCGTACTTCGTTATATATCTTTCTAGTCGCTTCTTACTCCCTTTGTTTTTGTGAAGCAAATATAATGCCGTATATAATTTTTCTGGCAAAATAGAACGCACTAATTCGACTTGGCTTTGAATAACTGGCAGCAAATTAATTTCATGGATTTCATGCTTCGATAATGCAATGATGTCATCTTTTAACGTTATTCCAAGTCGTTCAATCTCTTCGTGATCACTTGCAGTATCATAGAATCTATGGATTTCCGATTGTAGCATACTCACATTTTCCATTACAAAAGCCATGGGCTGAATTTCTTTTATGGCGCGGAAAAACTCTTTAATCAGAGAATTATTCATGCATACAACAGCACTTTTTTGCCTGTTTGCATTTGAAAAACCTTGACAGGGCGGCCCCCCTATAACGACATCGAATCCTCCGCAATCTGTTTTTAGTTGAGCAAAATCATAGCCAATAACATTTGGAATCATTAAGATCTCTCCGTGATTCTTCAAGTATGTTTGTTGGATATACGAGTTGTTTTCAGCGGCTGCGAGTATTTGGAATCTACCCGTTTGAACAAATCCCAAACTTAACCCGCCAGCGCCCGCAAATAAATCAAGTATTTTAAACATATTTTCAGACACCTGACTCTCCTGTGATCTTTTCATAAAGCCTGTTCAGCAACTTCTCAGGCAATTTTCGTTATTCATCGTCTTTTGTTTCGTAAAAATACTCAATATCACGATGGATATCACCGTCTGCCAACATTTTGCGACGGGTTAGGCGTTCTTGCGTATGATTCAGAATTTCTCGTATTTTACGTTCAAGCTCTGCTTTAGGTGGAAGATGTGTCCAGTATGCGGCAACGGCGATACCGGCTTTGTCCATTTCCAATAACTCTACTTTCTCACGATTTGCGGTTGCACAAAGAATAAGTCCGATTGGAGCGTCTTCACCATTCTGCCGTTCATATCTGTCAAGCCATTTCAAATATAGTGACATTTGTCCGAAATGCTCTGCTTTGAAGCTACCAAGTTTTAGTTCGACCGCAACCAACCGCTTTAGAACTCTATGATAAAACAGTAAATCAAGCACGATATCTTCGCCATCAAGTATCATGCGTTTCTGCCTCTCTACAAACGAAAAGCCATGTCCAAATTCAAGAATAAACGCTTCTATCTCAGAAAGAATAGCCTTCTCTAAATCGGCTTCGAGATAGTTCTCCCTCAGTCCAAATAAATCAAGTAAATAAGGGTCTTTAAAAACATTGAATGGAACTATCGATGCTTCAGACAATTCTGCATTTGCAATTTCAAGGCGTTCAAACGCCTTGCGTGATATTTGACGACGTAGTTCCTTCGTTCCGTAACCACGCTGGGCGGCATCCTGAGCGTAATATAATCGAGCTTCTTCAGTTTTTAATGGCAAAAGCTCTATAAAGTGTGACCAACTTAATTTTGTCGCCAGCGGCGACAAAATCTCAGGATCAGGAAACTGTTCCACGAATTGCATCATTCTATATATGTTTCTCTCTGCAAAATTTCTACCGTATCTTTCCACTAATTTTGTCGCCAGCTCCGACAAAATCTTTTTTCCATATGTAGCACGCTTAAAATCAAGAATTGTTGCATTTACATACCGACCAACTTCCCAAAACATCATTGTGGCTTCTTGATTGGCATAATCAGCTGCGCGTGATTTTCTACGCTCAATAATCTCAACTATGCGCTCAAATAACTGCGTTTCATCAATATGCTTTTCGATTTGCACGGCAAGCTCTTTTTTTGATTTACTCATGTTCATTCCCTTCGATATGTTTAGTTGGTTTTCGTCCATTCTTAACCCTACCATCTGTGGGCTTAACAGCGTCTTTAGGAATGAGCCAGACTCGTCCTAATCTAACGACACCCGCAATTTCTTCGTTCGCGCACATCGCCTGAACGCGCCTGTCACCGATGCCCCATTTTTCTCTAAGCCGCTTCGCGTCTGCTACACCCACCTGTCGGCGGTCTACTGCGGGAGAGAATAGTTGTGTTTGAGCGCATCAGCAAGTCGCTACGGTATTCTCTAACAGTACCACGGCGCGATTTGTTTCACATAAAACGCAGTAAAATCAATAATTTGCGATGATTAGGCCATTACTCCCATTCAATCGTCGACGGCGGTTTCGCCGTGATATCATACACCACCCGGTTGACGCCGTTCACTTCGTTGACAATCCGAGTCGATATTCTCGCGAGCGTGTCATGCGGAATTCGCGCCCAGTCGCCCGTCATGGCGTCGGTTGACGTTACCGCCCGGACGCCCACGGTATAATCATACGTCCGCTCATCGCCCCGGACGCCAACGCTCCTGATATTTGACAAAACAGTAAAATATTGCCACAACTCCTTCGTCAGCCCTGCAGATTCAATTTCTTGCCGCAAAATCGCATCCGATTCCCGGATGATTTCCAGCTTCTCCTCGGTGATTTCCCCGATGCACCGGACGCCGAGGCCGGGGCCGGGGAACGGCTGCCGCCGGACGATTTGGCTTGCGATGCCGAGTTCTTCACCCAGCATGCGCACTTCCTCTTTGAACAGATGGCGCAGCGGTTCAAGGAGCGCGAGCTGCATGTGTTCAGGCAGCCCGCCGACATTGTGATGGCTTTTCACAAGTTTTCCCTGCCCGATGCCGCTCTCCACAACATCCGGGTAGATGGTGCCTTGCAACAGAAAGGCGATGTCGCCGGTTTCGGCGCGTATTTTCTGTGCTTCGTCCTCAAATACATCTATAAAGACAGCGCCGATGATTTTGCGCTTTTGTTCGGGGTCGGTGACGCCGGAAAGTTGATCCAAAAAGCGCGTGCGGGCATCCACGTGGCGTATCCGCAGTTGGAACTGTTCGCCGTAAGTTTCCATCACTTGCACCGCCTCGCCCTTGCGCAGCAGACCGTGATCGACAAACACGCAGGTGAGGTTATCGCCGATGGCCTTGTGGACGAGAATTGCCGCCACGGAAGAATCGACGCCGCCGGAAAGCGCGCACAACACCTTTTGATTGCCGACAATTTGCTTGATTTCTTCGATTTTTTCTTCCGCGAAGCTTGCCATCGTCCACGCTGATTCGCGCATACGGCTTTCAAGGGCTTCTCTTATTTTTTTGTCATCGTTCATACTTTTCTCCTTATCACTTCCCCGCCGCTTAACGCCTCCGGCGTTTGGGGCCGGGCCGCCATTGGGGTCAAATTATTTTACTTCAACGCCGTCTGTTCTTTCAAAATCACATCATGCGCCCCGCCCTCCACAATGCTTGTGGCCGAAACGAGGGTCAGCTTCGACTTGCTTTGCAGATCCGGGATGCACAACACGCCGCAACTGCACATCGTGGACTTCATCTTATTCAGCGAAAGGGTCACATTGTCTTTTAAGCCACCGGCATAGGGGACGTAGGAATCGACGCCCTCCTCAAAAGAAAGCTTGCCGCCGCCCGTGCCGTCGCCGCCGCCGCTGTCGTAACGCTGCCAGTTACGCGCCCGGTTGGAGCCTTCGCCCCAGTATTCCTTGACGTAATTCCCATTGATGGTCAGCTTGCTTGTCGGGCTTTCATCAAAG